>JAABUP010005309.1_pt1 | contig 19761 bp, 21 predicted proteins | sample 5559201 | NCBI WGS metagenome assembly JAABUP01 (sample SAMN10711887, study PRJNA513373) | rock metagenome | isolation source: Antarctica rocks | place: Antarctica
AGTGATATTGTATGTTAATGTGCTTGATACAAGCATGAAACTCAGGGTTTCTAGCTAGGTCCATAGCTTTGTTGTTGTCAGCTTGAATGATGATGACATTGTTGTCATGAAAATAGTCAATTTCACTAAGAAAACAGCGTAGTCAAATGACTTTCTTCATAGCTTGTGTTTTGATCATGTACTCAGCCTCTGTCAAGAATAAAGCAACAAATTGCTGATGTTTAGAACATCAGCTAATGAAACCTTCATATAGAAGAAAGAGATAAGCCTCAGTGAACTTTCTGGTGTCATGACAGCCATCTCAGTCAGCATCAATATAGTCAATGAGATTGTTGTCAGTGATGTCATAGATGACATCAAGATTCATAGTGTCAGCAAGATACTTAAAGATTCACTTAACGACATTGTAGTGTGATGTGTTAGGGTTCTGAGCAAACTGACTAACAGTAGAGACAGTGAAGGTGATGTCAGAACATGTCTGTAACATAATGTACATTAGTGATCTGACTGCTTTCTGATACCGTTAAATGACAGTGATGTCAGCCTGAGTGATAGACTTTTTCATGAGTACTGCATCAGAATTCATAGAAGTGTCAACAGAAACAGTCTGCAACTGCTGAAAGGTCTGAAGAACCTTGTTGATGTAAGCTGTCTGAGTAAGACAGATTGTGTGTTCAGCATGGTTTCATTTCACTTTCATGTCTAGATAGTAGAACATGAGATTGAGATCTGACATCTTGAATGTGTCATTAAGACATTGTTTAATGTTCTGAATAGCTGACTTATTCTTTTCAACAAGCAGAAAGTCATCAACATAGACAGTGATGATGACACTGTTTTGTACAAACATGCTATGATCAGAATTGAGTCAACAGAAATCAAGAGACATAAGAAGATTGTGTAAAGTCTTATATCACAGATGAGGTGCTTGCTTCAGGCCATAAAGGGCCTTATTCAGCAAAGCAACCTTGTCAGATAGCTTATAGCTGTGAGGTAACTCAACATAAATGACCTAATCAATAAAGCCATAAAGAAACGCAGTAGTGACGTTCATTTAATCCACTTCAAGGTCATAATGTGCTGCAAGGACAAAGAGGGTCTTATATGTCTGCAGCTTAACAACAGACACAAAGGTTTGATCATAGTCTATGTCAAACTGCTGTTTGTAGCCTTTGACAACCCAGCAAGCCTTATAACGGCTAACCTGACCATGAGTGTCACACTTGACCTTGTAAACCCAGCATCCTTTAAGAACATGCTGATCTGACAGCATGTTGACAATGTCCCACATGTTAATATTCTTCAGCAACTGAATTTCATTCTTCATAGCCATCTTTCATTTGTCACACAGAGGTGACTTTACAGCCTGCTTATATGTGGTTGATTCAATGATGTCGTCAATAGAAATTGCGACATACGCATATGAAACATGTGCATCAGACTCATCAACAACTGAGCAACTGTGAAGATTGTAGCGTGATGCAGCTGCTGAGGCTGAAGGGTTCAATGAATTTACTGCTGAGGCTGAAGAGTTCAATGAACCTACTGCTGAGGCTGAAGAGTTCAATGAATCAAGCTCATCTGAATCAGACAACTCATCTAGAACTTGCAGGTCTGAACTCATGAGTTCAAACTGACGATGTGAAGAGGTAAATGCTTTTTCTAAAACAGAAAAAGACAAAGAATGCATGCTGACAGAATTTAATTGCTGTAATAGCAAGAATTGAAGCAGCAGTGTAGCAGGTGCAGACACTTTTTCTGAAACAAAAGAAGGTTGTGATGACAAGAGTGAGGACGCAGAAGAAGAATTGACAGCATGATTGCTAGTGCTATTTGTCTCTCTCTTGCTGTGAACCTTTATATTAGCTAAGTTTTTATAAGCAGCAATGTTCTCATCAACAAAGCAGTTATGAGACTCTAGAACCTGTTCTGATTCAGAGTCTTAAACATGAAAGATTGAGCTTTCTTTCATGCTTAAATAGTGACATTTAAGGCTGCAATCCTCAAACTTGACTCCTTGCTGACGTCATTCCTTAAAAATGTGTGCTCAAGCAATGATATCAAAGACACAAAGACTTGAGAGGTCAGAAACATTGCCTGTTCATGCTTCATGCTTCATAGAGTGTCATGTCAAGTACACAAGTAGAAGACCGGTTCTTGATATAAACTGCAGTTTTAATGACTTTCAATCAGAGGTGTGAGTTCAGGCCAGAGTCTTTGAGCATAGCTTGTGCAGGTTTACAAATAGTGCGATTTATTTGCTCAGAAACACTGTTTTCTTCAGATGAATAGGGCATAGTAGGTTCTCAGATGATGTCATTGACTGTAAATCAGTTCTTCAAGACAAGATACTCACACTTAAAATCAATGTGAAGGCATTTTAAAGAATAGTCAGAACAGTCAGTCTTCATCAATGTGACAAAGTTCTTGATATGCTTGACTGTCTTGCCTTTGATTTTCATGAAAAACATTCAGGTAAACCTTGTGAAGTCGTCAGTAAGAATAACAAACCACCTTAAACTGTCATAGATGAGAGGCGTTATGGGTTCAACAACATTTGAATGAATAAGATTTAATGATTGAGTTGTTCACTCAATAGAAGCATTGTAAGAGCAATGAGTCTGCTTGACTTTCATGCACAATTCACAGACATCATGTCATCAAGAAAGATTCTTAAGATCTATGTTATTGATGATCTTAAACAGACGCTTGATGTTTGTATGACCTAAATGGCTCAAGCGTCAATGCCACATATCAAACAATACCTTGAACTCACAATTAGCTGCAAAGGCATGAGACTGAGGTGTATTGTTAAGGTGTAGCTGAAAAATCCTGTTGACCTCAAAAGCATATCTGATGACGTTGTTGTTTTTGTGACGTATGGTGCAGTCACGCATGTCAAAAAAGATATCATCAGTGTGCATGCAGCAGTCAAAAATGAGGTTCACAGAGGAATCAGAGACATGCATAACATCTTTGAGAATAACCTCTTGTATGTCACTGTCAGAACATACTAAACATAGTGAAACCATGTTCTTTTCAATGATCTGAGCAGATTCATTAGCCGTTTTAAGAGACCTAGAAATAGGCTTGTAGATAAGAAAGAATTTGCATGTAGAACACAAGTGATCAGAGGCTTCAGTATCAACAATTCACACACTCATGAGGTGTGATCCTATGACAAACATAAAGCTGAGCATTGTAACATTGCCACCAGTCTTATTGAAGGTTGATTTGACATTGTTAAAGGACTTGCTCAAGAACTTGTCTGATGACAATGACAATTGACCCTTCTTCTTTGCATTGAGTTTCTTCTTCTTATGAGGGTATTTGACAAAGCACATGTGTTTCTCATGACCAGTCTTCTTATAGTGTGAACACTGAAGCAACAACAACAATTTGAGTTTGTCATGAAAGGCCATCGCAACTGAGCTCTTATTATTCTTCATTCTAGCCTTGTCAATCAACTCAGCAGCTAAGAAATTGAAAGTAGAAGTTGTAACGTGAATGAACTGACGTTTAGCTGTGACAAAGACATTGAATATGAATTCAAGGTTGTTAAGAAGAACAGTGAGTATAACCCAGTCTGAAAAGGTAGAATTCATCTCTTGCAAACATTGTGACAAAGTCTTTAGCTGATCAACATAGTTCTCAATGAACTTAAACAAATCATAGTGATGACTTAAAAGTGTCATAAATGTAAGGTATCTGGCGTTAAAGCCCTGAACCTCATACAACTCCTTGAGCTTCAACCACATCTGACATGCAGAAAGGTCTTGAATGAATCTCTTAAGGTCATTCTGACATGACAGTGCTATAGTGACACATGCTCTGTTGTTCTCTTTACTTCAGATGATGTATTCAGACAAGAACTTCAAGTTTAAAGTGTCAACTTCATCAAGTTCAACAACTGGTTCAAAAGATGTGCTTGAAACAACAGCTCATAAATCTTTGTTCATAAGGATGAACTTGACATTAGTGGCTCATGAGGCATAGTTACTAGTGTCAGCAAGACAGAGAAAGTTTAAAATGCTGTTTGAGAAAGTCATGATTATGTGAGTTGTTAAGAACAAACATCAAAACACAAAGACTATCAAAAAAGTGAAGAGATGTTAATCAAGAATATTGTGATGACAAGTTGTTCAAGAATATTGAAACAACAAAGGTGTTGTTTGAGAAAGCACTTAAATAAGCTATTGAAACAATGAGTTGTTCAAGAAAGCACTCAGGTGAGCTATTGAAATGATGAAAATGTTGAAACTGAGAATATTAAGTAACAACAAAAGGGGTTGTTCAAGGAAGCACTCAGGTAGGCTATTGAAATGACAAAAAAACGCTGTTGAAAGACGGTGACAGTGAGGTCAATGAATGACTGACTAATGTCTTAAGGTATAAAGACAGAATGCTGAGCTCATAATCTAAGAAAGTATGACCTCTATTGTAATGACTGTTCAATTCATATTGTTTAACTAGAATGCAGAGTCTGCATCAACAGCATGACTTTTGTGTGAGCTGACTAAGCAGCATCATGTGACACAGCAAGTTCTGATGCTAGGTCAGAATAAAACTGAAATCCCTCATGAAGCCTTCTTATTTCAACAAATCTTTTAAAAAGTTAGATTATAATGTATTGTGTGATTTTATACATGAGAAAACTTACAGCAGAAAAACAATAAGTAAATATTATAATAATAAGATTATTTTACAGTGTGATGTTAATGTACAAATCTTGTGTGACTTGTGTGAAAAAAGATCTGATGAATTAAACAAAAGAAAAGATAAACAGATAACATCAGAAAATGTAAACTATTTACAGCTAAAAAATTTAAAAGATAAACTGATTTTTTTACAAAATTTATGTATTTTCTGTTTCATCACACAAGAGTTTGATGATATGTGATCACACACATTATATATATGTATAAAGAAAGATAAAACAAGAATGATTACTCAAGTTAACACATTGCAAAAAATCATTCAAAATAATCACATGTTAAAAATTGATAGTTGTTGTTATACATGTTTACTACCACAGTTATTATGTGCTAAAAATAATGAAACATGTGAATTTAAAAACATTGTACTTGAATTTAATTTTACAATTGCAATATTAATACAAAGTAAAAGATATCAATCAAATATCTGTAATATTGAAATAGCTAAAGATGCACATAAATTTGCTGAGTTTATGTGTAAATCTATAACTTTTCATAACACAGACAGCATTAATGCAATTAAGTTAATTAAAGAATTTAACTTATAAGAGTTTATCAATAAAGAAGTTGATGAGTTAAAAAGTGATAAAGATGAAGATATTTTAACAGAAAATGATGAAATTATTATAAGAGAAGAAGATGATAATATTTTAAGAGAAGATGATGAAGATATTATTATAAATAAAGAAGAAAATACTATGATAGATGAAGAAGACAATGAAAATCAAGAAGATGACTTTGATTTAAACATTAACAATATCAATATCTTTAATAAAGATATAAATGATAAAGAAATGTTAATGCATGTGAATGAACATGAAAAAATCATGAAAGAATATCACAGAAAACTAGTACTACAACAAAGAAATAAGAATGCTATGCAGCAAATATTAAAGTACTTAAAAAGAAACTTAAACACTTGTATTTTCTGTTACATACATCAAGAACATAATTATGATTTACATACTACATCTGAATGTGAATTATACATTGATGATATAAGATTAAGTAATAAGATAAGAGTTAAAGCACAAAAGCTTTATGCAATAACATCAAAAATGCACTAAATAATAAAGAAACTGAAAAACCAACAGTACTATGTTCACAGTGCTTTTTACTTACTTTTTCTGTCATAATATTAAAGTTAATGTGTTTCATAACTATAAGAAATGTCATGTTCAAGATGAGATGTTTGACATATATTATATGATATATTATAAGAAAAAAAGTTATATTTCTTTTCAATTTTATCAAACAGAATATGTAGAACATAAAGTTAACAATTATGAAAACTTTTTATCTAATTAACATGATCTTTTTAGTTATGAAAGTAGTGAAGCTTCTTATTTCTGTGTAAAGTTATTAGAAGAAGTTTATAAAGTTAGTTTATTGAAAGATAATTAAACACATTAACTATTAAAACAAAAGAGTTTAGAATTTTAACTCTAACTTAAATAATATCTTTTATATTCTGTAAGTTTAAGTTTATCATTTAAATATCTTATTATAAAACAATAAAATAAACTTAAGTTCTACTTATTAACTGATTTTATTTCAAAGATATTGAAAAGTAATATGAAAACTTAAAGCTCACATTAGAACAAATGAACAATTCACTACACAATGATATAAAAATATCTTAAAAATGTTAACATAAAGTTAAGTTATTAAATTTTGAAGAATTTTCTGTGTTAAATATTTAATAAACTGAGTGTTTTAAGTGTAATTCTTTATAAATATTGAAAAGTATTGTTTATTTTTTAAGAAAGTAATAAGTTCATAATATAATAATATTAAAGTTAGATAAAAGTGTTAACAGACAGCTAAGTTATTAAATACTTATACTTATATCTTATATTTTTGCAAACTTGTGTTAAATTAATGTCTTGTGTGTATTTAAATAATATAAGCTTAAAATCTAAAAGTTTACTAAATTTCTGTTACACTAAGATGCAAAAGTCTTTCAAAAATGTTAATAAACAGTAAAGTTAGTTTATTTTTTAAACTTAAAATGAAATTCTTTACTTAAAAGCTTATAAGTTAGTTATTCTGTATATAAATAAAAATATATAATAGTAAATGAGCAGACAACAAGTGCATATCAGAAAACTGCAACTCTTTGCATTGAACAAGGTGTGTGCATGAGCTGATCATCACTTTCACAAAGTATAAGAATGATGTCTCTGCTCACATCTCACTGCTTTTCTTTTTCTTTTCTGCTAATTTAACTTTCTCAATCACACACATCATTACTTTATGCAACACTGATTTCTCATTCTTTCTGCATATTTCAGCCCCACTACTTCAACTTTCTCTTTCTCATCATCAGGCTTCTTTGATTGACCACATTGTAGCTGAGATGATTACAGCACACAATAGATGACAGATGAGACAGCTTTTATCAGAATCAGTGACATTCTCTCTTTTAAAGTGTCAACACTCTGACATTGAGTCTCTTTTAAGCTCAGCTCACATTGATCAACTTCTGAGCTTGACAGTCTCTTAAATTTCTTTCACAAAGGTCTTTCTCAAAGCAGAGCACAACTGAAGACAGTGATGCTGCAGTCTTGTGTTCTGCATGTGTGACAGTGTGTGATTAGTCACAAAAATGCCTCATGACAATGTGGCTGAGCAGATGCCTATCTGCACAAAGAATGACTGACAGTGACAGCAGCATTCTGATAAGTTTGTGATGAGACTTCTGCAAGTTGAAACTGCTGATTTGAAACAGCAAAAAGACATCAAGATTATGTGCAGCTCTGTCTCAGCATTGCTTGAGTAATCATGTAAGTCTGAGCTGATTTAAGACTGCATAATCATGTGCAGCTGTCTGTTTGCCTGAAGTGAATGAGTGAATACAGCAGTGACTCAAGGTCAGACACCTCTGTACAACCTCATCAGTGATCAAGAAAGAAGATAAAGATCAGATGATTGTTGTGAACAGTGAGGGTGAGAAGATGTCAAGATGAACCATTTCATGTTTGTTGACTTCTCTAATCAGCCACACTGCAGTTAAGACAAGATGCTGTAGTTTGTATTCTCTGTGTGTGATAGCAGCACACACTCAGTCACAAAAATGCCTCACAATGATGTGGTCAAGTGTCTGTTTATCTGCGCTGAAAATGAATGACATGACAGTGAAATTCTGATGAGTTCTCACACTGAGACAGATCTCATGCTCAGGTGATTGTTTGAGTTTAAACTGATTTAAATCTGACTGATAGCATCTCATACAGCTTTGACACAGCATTGCTCAAATCAACTAAAGACTGAGTGATTGAATTGCATGAGCCGCTGTCTTACAAGCTAAAACAGTGAGATGTTGCACATCTGTCTAGAGTTTATAAAAGAACAGATAGGGCGAATTTCAGATGTGAAGATGATGGCTGCAAAAGAACATATTTCAGCTCAAGAGTGTGAAATCAACGGTCTTAAGGCATTCTCAGCTGCAGTGAATCTCTTTACACAAGAAAGACAGCATTGATGCTGAGGTGTTTTGACAGAGACAGTCAGAAGAAGAAAGAAGTGTTGCATGAAGTGAAAAGAGTATTCAGCAAGTTGCAAAGTGTGTTCAATTCTGTGAGGACAGTGTGAGAAGCCTACATAAACCCTTTGATTTTCTCATTTGAGTCATCAATTTGCAGCCCAGTTGTGTAGCTGATAGCAAGCAGAGAATTTTTGAGTACTTTCAGCTATTGTCACACACTTAAGATGACCTCTTTTGTTCTCATTTCTTACCCTTATGTGTCAACTGCTCTGCACTCAAAAAGCACAGCAGCTTACTGCAAACCTGTTTAAAAGCAATCTAGCTTTCTCAATCAGCTTCAGTGCAGCAAGTCAAGCAGTGTAGTGTTTGACAACCTTCAACTATCAGCTTCAATGACAGCTAATAGTCATAAAGGCTACAGGTTTGAGAATCAAGGTATGTTCTGAGACTGAGATGTTTGACTATAGCAATCATGATTAACTAAAGGAAATTTTAGCAGAAACAGACACTTTTTACAGTGACAGTGATGATGATGACCTCTTAACTATTGAAGAGATCTTGCATACCACACTACAAAAAAAGGGCTTTACAGTGGCAGACTCAAGTCTGAACAATATAGTTCTTCAGGTTGAGAAGCTAGCTTCAAAGAGAGACAGCTTTATTGAACACAGCAAGTCAGCATCAAGCTATAAAACAGAAAATTGAGGTGAGTGTGTTAATTGTCAATCTATTGTGAAAATAGATGACCATTTTGCTAACATAGTGTAGCTAACTTGATTGATCTGCTAGAAAACAACAATTCAAGTGTCTCTGAAGTCAAAGTCAATGATGATGATGTTGCTGCTGAATGTGCAACATCAGATACAGGTCTTTTTGATGACTCAAAGACAACTGTTAACTTAACAACTTTGGTGCCTTCAAGTTCTGATAAATGACACAATATCAATAACTTTCTTAAGACAGCTCTGCACTTGCAGTTGATCAAACTAGAAGCTTTAACTGCAAATTTCATACACTCTTACAGTTCTGTTTCATGTCTCTTGAACAAGAATGACTGCATCAGCACAAAGAGTCTCTATATACATCATGCACAATGTGAGGCAACAGAATCTCATTTTGCTAACTCTTAAAGCCTGTCTTCACATCACTTCAGAGCTTCATCAAAGAACTCTCTCAGTCAAAAGAGACAGCAGCAGAAGAATGAAGTTAACGATGATGATAAAGAACAGCAGCAGGTGAATGACATGACAGCAGAGGTAATGATTGAGAAAGTTGATGCTATCTTGTCAGATGAAAGCTCAAGGTTGACTGAGCAACTTCAGCTTCTATCTCTCTGCAATACATCATCAAAGTTAAGTCATGATGAGGTGAGAAGATGCAGAGATGGTGACAGTGACAGTGAGTTTGACAAAAGATTCAACTCAGACAATAATAACAGAAAATCACATCATAGTAGGCTGAAGTGACTGTTTTCATCTTTCAAAAGCCTAATGCACAAAAAGTGCAAGCTTGAACTTCAGCAGAGGTCTATCTGTCAATTCAAACTATACTTCAAGTCTCATTGACACTCTCTCAAGTCATACTTCTCACTTGGGCAGAGTTTGAGAGTCACTGCAATATCTAGTGTTGAGGGTTAATTGTCTTTGCTGACACCATTTGTATTACAGACTGTGTGTACAAATATGCTTTCTGACTGCTGCAATCTTGACTGATTGTCTGAAAACATTCTATCAACACTAATTGAGGCTACCTTCTGTCTGCATTCTTCACAGTGCTTCTTCTTTACAGTCATGATTTAAAATTGTTGTGACAGACAAGAAGTCTCTTTCAGTCAGCTTGTCTGACTTGTTAAAAGCATCAATCATGTTAAAAAGATTAATGACTTTACAATCAAGTCTATAGAGCAGAATTCATTTCTTGTAATCTGCTTTAGTTGTCAAACCTTACCTCAGCTCTCATCTAGTGCAATAACTGTGTCAGCTGTTCTGAAGACAAACTTTATACACAGAGATGTGACACAGATCTGAGCTCTGAATGATAAAGCTGTTGATGTTGAAACTCTTGAATTGCAGGTGAGTGAGCTATCAAGCAGCAATGATGAGAGTGATTTAAGTGACAGCAATTCTGATTCTAGTAGTGCTGATGACAGATGTTTGAATGAGAATGATTGAGGGTGTTCAAGCACAAAGAAGCATAACTGATGATCAGAGCTAGATCAGCAGCTCTTGTTGACATACAAGAAAGAGGTTAAGTCTTGAAGCTGAATCTTCTGCAAGTTCTCAGACAGAACTTCAGCTGCAGTACACATACACTAAAATATGATTCAGTCTAAAGTCATTTAAAGAAACTTCTACACAGTCTGAGATTGAGATGATAGGCAGATATGTCAACTCTCAACCTAGCATAACCAGCTCTTGCTCACTTGTGTTGTCATTAATGACTTCAATGTTGTTCATAATTTCTGCAAATTCTTTAAGGCTGCTTCTACTTCATTCTCTTGTCAGTTTTCACAGGTTCTTTGAAAACTTTCTCTGTCAATGAAAGAAATACTTTTGAAGATATGATGTTAAGACGGGCTGACTGAAAATATCACTACTGATATGCTCAGAGAGCTTTGGAGTGGATTTTATTTAGTCATTTGATCGATTTTGAATCAGCCTTCAAACATTGACTTTGTATTTCAAACCTTACATCCGCTCAATATAAGTTCAGGCCTTGACGTAGATTGTCGCTTCGAATTTGACATCATCCTTTCCCAACCCACAATCATTCATGGTCAATACTCGAAGCGTCACTGCTGTCATTCTGGACGAGCTCGAGACTTCTCTGGCTGGTACACTGCTGCTAGTGGAGTATGATGGGAATTGGAAGAGGCTCTGTACTTGGTTATGGAACATTGAATTGAGCAGGAATAAATTCAATTCAATTCATATTGGGGGATATGGGCCAGGCTTCGTAGGGTTGGGGACTGGATATGTTCTCGCGGGATGCTCACCTGAGATCCATATCGACGAGAGAATCTTGGCACGAAAATGGTCTGAGAGGCTGTTGATTCAAGGATACAGCAAAGAGTCCTCGATGTTCCTCCGATATGCCTGGCAAGACACTAAAGAGATGCTTCGAGCTAGATTCACTGGCTTGCTGCTTCAAGAGCCTAGCATGAGAGCCAGCCCTTGAGTTGCAGATAGCTTATAACCTATCAAAGATATGTTTAGATTACTGTTGGATTTTAGCCAATTCCATCCCAATGGCAGAGGCTCGATGGGGCTTGGGTATTCAGCTATATTATTTTACGAGGACGCGAGCTCGTTGTTCGCAATGTTAAACTTTCCGTTGTCACCAATCCCACAAACTTATACGCAATCGCTCTTGTTCTACGTTAATATACCACTCTGGCTGCGCCTACTTATACCTTGAAGTCGCGCTCCTTAGTCAACTGTGTTTCTCGTCGTCCTCAAAGACTGGACATCACACAATGTCTGAATCTACACCTGCCTCGGAATCTGCTGCTGGAGAAAACATAGTGCAAACTGAAGCCCCAGACCTTGCTACTCACCTCCAGATCGATGTACGTACGCGGTCATGTCTATCTTGACTCCTATTCTCCTCTATTGTTTTTGTGGAGTTTGTACCCTTCATTTCCGAAATCTAGCCACTTAAAATGCCTTGGTCCATTTGATGGATGTATGCTTCTGTTTGTAAATTGTAATCCTCCAGCTAATGAATGCAGCCTACTACAGCCACTGAAGGCGAGGAAATATTTGGTGAAGGTGATGGGGATTCTGCAATCGGATCCAGTCGCCAGTCAAGCTGCAGCACTTCCATTACATCTTCGGTTCGGAATTACGTCTACGAAAATGGCCGTCGGTATCATGCCTATGGACTTTGCAGACGAATATTCCAGTGCTCAAGTACTTGGCATAGACTTGAGCCCTATCCAGCCCCAATGGGTGCCACCAAATTGCAAATTCTTAGTCGATGATCTTGAATCCGACTGGGTCTTGAATCGCCAGTTCGATTTCATTCACGGCAGGGCTCTTGAAGGATCTATAAGGGAATGGGCAAAGCTCTATCAACAAGTCTACAACCCAGGAGGTTGGATAGAGATGCAGGAATATGAGGGCCTCATATTTTCAGATGATGATCCCGAGTTGAAGAAATCGCCTTACATCCTCGAATGGCAAACAAACCTAGATGAGGCGACTGCTAGCATAGGCAAGAAGCTTGCTGTTGCCAGGAAGCAGAAGAATTTCTTGCAAGAAGCTGGTTTTGTTAACGTGAAAGATAAGATTTTCCAAGTGCCATGTGGTCGCTGGGCTCGAGATCCTGAGCTCAAAGAGCTTGGATGGGTTCAGCTTGCGCACATGATAGATTCAGTCGAACCTTACACTCTCGGCCCCTTCACTCGCATTTTGGGATGGTCTTTGGAAGAGACGCAGGTTTTAATAGCAAAGGTCAGGAATGAGTTGCGACACAAGGGGAATCATCTGTATCTCAAGGCCCATTTTATTTTTGGTAAGAAACCGCAGGATTAAGGGAGAAAATGCCTCTTACCAAGTTCCATAGAAAGAAGGCTAGCTAGGTTCAACGTAGTAGTTCTCGATGTACATAGAGTTGACGTCTTCTAAACATTACCCCTTATGTTGTTTAATTGCTCGATCAAATCGCAATATTGATAACAGTATTTATAAATGACAGTTAGTACCACCTCATTGTACTTAGTGTGGTAACAGAGACTTATCTATATTAATTGCGAAGATGACGATAGATACGAAGTTCTCCTTAGTCTTACAAGGAACCTGGGCTTATAGGATAGCTGGGAGTCTGGACCTTAAACGCCGAAAGCATATATAAATATATCCTAAATTCCGCCTACTTTTAGAGGCCCTGTTTTATACTTCCTCTTTCTTTCCTCACTTCTGCTTGAATAATTAGTTCTTCTTACACCTACCCGAGCCAGCTGTCAAGTTCATTCAAGTTTCGCTCTAGAGTCCATATGTCCTTCCACTAATATGTGTGATTATACCGAGCTCAAATTCAAATGCGGTCATGTTCGATACATTGTCGACGCATGGTGCACAGAATATGAGAACACTCATATGCGTTGTGACCCAAACGTTCTGTATTTTTGTCACAGGTAATTAATGCAAAGGATATTTGAAAAGTTCAAATGCTAACAAAAAAGATAGAGAAGCGCTCTGTGGTACGTGTTTGACCTCGATATATCGAGACGTGCCTAACAGTATATAGGCGATTGCCGCGAACTAGATATCGAGCCAACATGGATGTCGAGCTTTCCACGGTCATCGGGGAAGGTTGCTGGATCCGCAGAGACTTTGGACCACCAGGGGAAAGGCAGGGAATTGACGCCATATCGACAGGCGCGGCCAATCCGGACGATGCCATTCATCATTCTTAGGTCGCCGGGCTGTAAGGTTATTATGTATTAGAAGGTGTTAGGGTGTTCTATGCTTCAGAAGTACTTTAGTGAGAAGTGCGTGTAGAGGCCTGTTGTTCCTATCAGTCGTCCTAATGGGGCAGCGGCAATGCTCTGAGGTACCTTAAATTAGAGATTATATCTCTACTCCCTTGCCGACGCCCATGAGATTCAAAAGTATGTGAGCGTGCGTACCCGAGACTCAACTACAGTACGGAATCCATAGTGGGAGAGTGTCCATCCCATTGCATATCATGGGTCTGCCGCTGCTTGCTAGCATTGCTAAGGAGTATGAATCTTAGTGTAGAAAGAAAGCAAGACAATGCTGTTGGAGTGAGGCTGCAGATTGAGGGTCAGAGTAACGGTGCATGCATTCGGATATAAGTCTTTAAACCGTCTAGACTTAGATCCTCTTCTTACACTTCTTGCTTTTCTCGAAAGTCTTGGCCTCGATATGCATTCGAGCTGAACGAGTGCAGCAAACCATCGATATGTGTAGATGGGAAACCGTTTATTGTCCATCATGCGGCATAGTTCGCAGCACCTGCAACGGGACATAACGGACTCTCCTCAGCCTATCAAAGCATTTTATGATCACAGTAAGAACAAAAGCCAAGGACTTACCCATCGTTTGCTGTCAATCATACCCGCTCCGAGCTGTTGATGAGATGTACGTCGCGATCTGGATCTTACACAGTGATCATTCTGGTTGCCAAGTCAGCAGCACCAATTGGCTTGAGACTTGTCAAGGAAAGCAAACGATCAAGGTCGGGTTGACAAGGTAAAGAATAAATTGACTACGAAGGAGGAAAGGAGTGCGAGGGGAGGGGAGCTTATATACATTCGCCAGAGGCTAGTCGCCGGAGGGCGGCACAGATTGGGTTAGCGTTCCCCTGACAAGACTTCCATTCAAGGTACTCTGGGAGGGACGCAATCCAAGATGCTCCTGTCGATGTTGGATAGGAGGCTGAAGTCGATCGGCAAAAGATTGATTATAGCTACGACATATTCACAGATCGAGCTGAAAGCACTCATTGATAGAACGAAGAAAAAGCAACCAGATCCCATACAAACAAGCCAAAGATCACATCCCTTGCTATCGAAAAACAGATAGATCGCACCCCGTGGACTTAGCTACGTGTACGATTGCATGTTGTCAAAATGCCCAGCGCCATTGGAATCGCTTTCGAAGTCCTCACATGCCTCAATAGCCACTTCCAGACTGGACATGGTCACCTGTCCTCCCCCTTGAGTAGCCAGAGCGTGGGCCGTGCTCTGAAGGATCCTCAGGAGGCGTATGAGAGCAGGTGCACTTCGGTACATGAGCAGAGGCCATCTGCATGTGCATGACGGCTTTGATGAACTCTTGTGCATCGCTCAAGGTGACAAAGTGTTTGAGTGGTGATAGAATCGGGCTGCTCGGTGGGGTGGTTGGCTGTCCTAAGGCCAAGGGGGTGTGAACCATCTCGGTTAGGACTTCTGTCGCTGAAGATTCCTCATCCCGCCTGAATGAATCGTTAGCAAGGTTTGATTTACCCTCTGTCAGAGGTATACCAACTTGGATCTGGGGCTATTTCAGGCTGAGCATGTTGAGGCTCGGCTTCTTCGGATATCGGCCGCTTCAGCTGTGCTTCAGTGGACTTCAAGATGAGTTGGCTCCACATCATCAATAGCCTCCTTAGGTGAGTTTCTGCGTTCCAGAAGAAAAGATAAAATTGCAGCTGGACCGATTTTCAGCTCCGGTACCCTGGCAGCAAACTCGTTTGCCAATATTTCAACTTCCTGGACCTCATCTCCCTGACTCGTTGCAGCTGCATAGACAATTTGGTTGGGTGTTCTTTTGAGGAATGTCGTCGCCTTCCAGGGGCTTGAAGACGACACAAAAGAGGTCAGCCGTCATTTGCTTGTCTGCGAGCCCAAGCTCAACCTTTTTATCGACACGGCCAGGTCGGATGAGTGCTTCATCGAGGCGTTCAAACGATGTGATACTAGGATTGTCGGGAAGACGAGTACTGACCTGGAAGGTAGAGCGTTTAATGAACCTGTCAACGGAGGGCGATTCTGCGGGCTGTGTTTACATCATCAGCTGCTCCCTATTTTCACTGTTCTGCCTTTCTGAATATACTCATCTACCAAGCCCTTTAAATCCTGTGCTAACACCGGTCTAAAAATTCCTTTTATCCCCTTCGCCTTATGCGATTTCAGACACAAATCTGCCAACAGCATATCCATATAATGCACCTGATCAAAGTAGAAGAACGTCCCACTCTGTCCCTTATCCAGATACCTCAGCCTACACCACGCGTTCGTCTCCGCAATCTCTTGCTCCTTGTTTTCCTTACTCGGCATCGCGATTCTCCCATCCAAATAAGCAGTAGCCCATAATGCCTGGACCTCTGCAGCTCCAAAGTTGTTCCCGACTTGAATATGTCCAAGCAAAACAATCGACGAGTCGTTCAGCGGGGCGATAGCTTTGTAGAGACGGTACGGCGTTGACAAAGCCGGGCGTAGGAAGTGAGGTGGTGGATCGGCAAGGCGTGGGAAGCGCTGGAGCACTGCAGAGCGAGAATGCTGCTCGAGCTGCTTCCAGTGCTCGGAGACGATTTTGTCTTCTCTTTCCACGGGAACGGGCAGGCCAAGACGGGCACTTTCGGACTGGTCAAGGAATTTCAGGGACGAATCCCAGCCTGTGGCACAGAAGAGAACGTCGATGGGGATTGCGGTTCTGTCTCGTAGAGTTATGCCGTGGTCCGAGAAGCCTTTTATTTCGGAACGGTAGACGTCGACCTTGTTTGCGATCACATCCCAGAAATCAGGGCGTTGCTGGATACCACTGCCGTCGTTCTGCCAAAACACCCTAGATTCCAAAGTCAGAAAAGTCCAGAAGTGAGCAAGAGGCACCATACGGAGTATCCGGTTCCAGAAGCTCAAATCCCTTCCCAGCTCCCTCTCTCGTCCTATATCCAGCATTCGCCCGATTCCGCTGATCTGCATTTCCCCAAATCCAGCCGACTATCTTCCTGCCCCAACGCGTCCCATGAAGGAACCACGACCAGTAAGACGGCGGCGCGAAAATGGAAGGGCTGAAGGAAGACGACATGCGAGTGCTGAACATGGCGACGGAACTCTGGTATGGGCCTTTGGCTGCTGGTCGGACGTGCCCTACGGGGCCGCAGCCTTCTTCGCGGATGATCCAGGAGACGGACTTGCCACCCTTTCCGTACGTATATGCAATGTCTGCTGCGGACTTTCCTCCGCCGAGGACAGTGATGTTGCGGACGGATTGATCGTCATGGAAGGCAGACTTTCCGAATCCCTTCTGATGCAGTATCTTCCCTTTGAATTTAGAGGCGTCTAGAAGATTTGGCAAACGCGGTTCTGATGTCATGCCGGAGGCGATGATAAGTTTGACGGCTTGAAGAGGCGTCTGTATATTCTCGCATGTAACAGTCCACGTGTTCGAGATTTTGGCAACTCTAGCAACCTTGTGACCTAGGACGACTCTCTGCCGTAGACTTTGTCCATTGAAAGAATGGCTGTCGAGATACTTCTCGAGATATTTGGAGATGTAGCTGGCGGGGAAGAAACCGTGGTAGATTTTTAGATCTCGAGGGAGTGCGACCGGAATGTCTGAGAATTCCGCCATTCCAAGCGGTGTTTGCGTCCAGAATTCATCGTACACTCTTTCTGCACTCTCATATTTAGCTCTTGACTTGGAGAGGACTCATAGGAGACAGATGGAACGTACCAGAGCTCCACGTGCCACCGATGACTTCTTCTGATTCCAGGATGACTAGGCGGGCGAAGGGATGGACTTCCAGGTAAGTTCTGGCAGCGGCAATCCCATAGATTCCTGTGATTCCTCTTAGCAAGAAGCCCAACAAATGTACCTCGCTCCGGGAGGTTAAAGACGAACCACAGCCAATAATGACAACATCGTAATCACAATCGCCCATACTCTCGCACTCTCGCCTAGTACAATCAATCCAAAGAAACCCGTGAAACAGAAAATGGGAGACTGCAGACTTGTAGCGTGAAGAAATCTAAAAGTCCAGACGAGAGGACGAGAATGAAAAGCACGGCTCGCCCGAGGTCGTCATATCCCATTAACTGCGAGACACCGCACCCTCAGAGTCATGCCTGGCGCACAATTAAGCGAGCAATTCAGTCAGGGATACTCGACCAATCACATCAATATAATTCAGTGAACACTATGGTTTTATTTACTGCCATGATATATAGGAAAGCAGTCCCCTTTTATACACAAAGCGACCTTGCATTGCTTCTCCCAGCCACGCTTCACTCTAGTCAAGGGTGCGAAATAAACAAAGGAAATATTAGTATAGTACAGTTCTGTAAAGAGGTCCCGAAGCCCTACCGAATCGGCTCCGAGGGCCCCCCTACTTCTTATCCCACCCCTTCTCTACTTCCCTCCCTGTCTCGCTCCCCTCTTTGCTCCGAACCCTCTCCGTAAAGGAGCCGACTCGCTAGCTCAAACTGCTGAAGCTCTCCTGTCCGTATCGCCCATTTCGCTGCCACCGCTACTAGCTCTGGAGAGTCAATAAGGTCTCTGAACGTCCGCCTCGAAAGGTCTCCGAATCCCCTACGCCTCTGCTCCGCGTAGATATCGCACTGTAGTAAGAAGTGGACTGGTGTGCCCACTCCTCTGCCACACCGACACCTCGGCGAACCATATCCGGGGACCCTCCGTTTACACAAGAACCTCGCTAGCCCGACCTTCCCTGTGCGTAGCTGGATTAGGATCGAGCTCTCTGCCTTTCGCAAGTTCTTATGGAGCTTAAGTATAGCCTTATCCGGCCCACACACGTAGGTATTATAACAGTTCATTTGCGTTAAGGGTTCACATTGAAACCGGCTTGGTAGGAAGATTGTCTTGCATTCCTTAGACCAATTGTTTGCGTTGTCGCTTTAGAAATATTTTCATACCTCCTCAAGTACACCATGTCATTTCTCGAAAGTGCGTCCCAAGCACCATCAAACCATCGTCTTCTTCCCCTCAACCCAAGCCAGAGCATCATCCCACCAACAAAAGAATGGCTCATAACACCCCTCCCCAACCCTATGATGCACCGCATGCCTCCTACTCCCGGCCCCATCCCCCACGGCATCATCTTGTCATATCCCCATGGCAAGTCCATCCCCGAATGAATCTCAATCAGTAAGTACACAAACACCGGCACAAACAACGTCCTCGTCAAAACATGACTCCCAATGATATTCAGCGCAAAATTCGCCATCATGATCAACGACAGCCGCTCAATAATCGACAGCTGGTTCGTGATTTGGGGGTTTATCTCCGCGTGCGTGTGGTGAGGGTGGTGGAAGCGGTGCAACATAGGAATCCTGTGGAAGGCGAGGTGGATGAGGAAGAAGAGGGCGTCGTAGAGGAAGAAGGCCACCAGGAGCTCGAGGACGATGCGGCGGCTGGAGGGAACGGTCTCTGGTAGAGCGCGGTGCAGTTGCAGAGGTGAGTCCCAGGTGAAATTGTGCAGGGAAGGCGCAAGGAAAGAGGCATTAATTCGACCTGCCTGGTTTCCTAGAAAGGGAGAGTAGTTGCCGCTTTGTCCGATGGCGGTTACGGGGACTCCAGCGTATTTCTTGATCATAATAAAATCCAGTATCAGGAGGGGAGAGATCGATTTGCCAATTTCGAGGAGGCGCTTGGTAGGCCGGCGGAGGCGGGGGAGTCTGGGTTTTATAAACGACTTCTCGTCGTCCACCCGTGGACGCACATCTATGCGGAGGGACGGATTGTGTTCGAAGCGGTAGACATAGATTGTTTCAAATAAACCGTAGACGAAGAAGACTTCAATTGTTTCGACGATGGAGAGACGATAGAACGGTGAGTTGAAGAGGTATCCATAGACGTTCTGAAGGAGCCGTTCGTAAATCGAGGGGATGAATATGGCTGTCAATATAATGGTACACAGGACTGTCCGTAGAATTAGGACTGAGGAGGTTGGTGTATTCATCTTTGTAGGGACTTAATTGTAGCGTGGTTTTTGCATTCCATAGGGACCAGCAGCATTGATGATCTCGAATGTGGCTCGAGAAAAATGGTCAATTGCGTCGTGGGGTATGAATCTGATTGCGCAGGAAGG
>JAABUP010005310.1_pt1 | contig 19755 bp, 19 predicted proteins | sample 5559201 | NCBI WGS metagenome assembly JAABUP01 (sample SAMN10711887, study PRJNA513373) | rock metagenome | isolation source: Antarctica rocks | place: Antarctica
GGGCGAATTGTCGTCGACGACGAGGATGTCGAGGGCCGCGTCAGCCGTCAGGACCGCCGCGACCAGCGGCCCCAGGTTCTCGCGCTCGTTGTAGGTCGGGATGATGACGATCGATCGCATGGATCACCTTCCTTAGCTCGGCGTAATGGGGTTGCCCTGAGTGGGCCGATAGGCGCCGCCCGCACCCTTCGGGCATGCAAAAAACGGCCAGCGAGATTGCTTGGCCGGTTGCACCACTGGCTCGGCGCGGACCAGGTGCCCAGGTACAGTCCGCGCGTCATCGCCGCCATCGATTGTGAGCCGTGGAAAATTCTGCCTTGGTAGGTCGGGAAGGTTCCGCGACCAACCCGAGAGCTATGTCTCCTGTCGGACAGAGGTTGGACCAGCTACATAAGGGTCATCACCTCAGGCCCGATCCAGATCGTGGGGAACGCACGTTTGCCTCCGTCCGTCATGGTCTCGAACACACTGGCAAGAACGGTGCCACCCCATCGGGGAACACTTGGCGGTAGGCTCTAGCAACGACGCCACGCCTATATGGGATTGATTCGCTTCCGCGGACACTGGAAGAGATGTCCGCGAAGAGGAGGTGTCCCGATGCCGCGTACCCATCCACCCTACCCAGTCGAGTGCAAGACGGAGGCGGTGCGCCTCGCGCAGAGCGGGGGTCAGTCGCTCCCCGCGCTGGCGGCCGATCTGGGCGTCTCGTCGGAGGCGCTGCGGAGCTGGTCGCGCCAGGCCGATGCCGACGTGGGCGTCGGCATCGGCCTGGCGTGCTGACGAGCGACGAGCGGGAGAGCTTGAAGAAAGCGACGGCCTGCTTCGCGCAGAAGACCTCGTGAGCCGGTAGCGGTTCAGCCATGAGAAGCAGGCCGCCTATGCCGTCACACGCCTGTGCCGCGTAGCGGGTGTTGCCCGCCCGGCCTACTACGCCTGGGCGCGCTGCGGGGTCTCGGCCCGCGCCCGGGCCGACGAGGTGCTGGCACCGCAGATTGCCGCCGCGCATGAGCGGCGCGCAAGCGGGTCGCCCGCCTGATGCGCGCGGCGGGCCTCGTCGGCTGCTGTCGACAGCGGCGGCCACGCACCACCGTCGTTGATGCGACGCGCCCGCCCGCCCCGAATCTCGTCGCCCGCGACTTCGCGGCGGCGGAACCCAAGCGCCTCTGGGTCGGGGACATCACCTATCTGCCGACCCGCGAGGGCTGGCTGTACCCAGCGGTGCTCCTCGATGCCCACTACCACCGGGTGGTCGGCTGGGCGATGGCCGGCCACCTGCGCGCCGCGCTCGCCCTGGCGATGGCCCTCCAAGCCCGGCGCGCACCGCCGGGGCTCGTCCACTACACCGAGCGCGGTGGCCAGTACACGGCAACGGCGTACCAGGACGCCCTCGCCGCCCGCCGTCTCGCCTGCTCGATGCGCCGAGCGGGCGAATGCATGGACAACGCCATGGCGGAAAGCTTCTTCTCGACCCGCAAGGCCGAACTCATCGGCGCCCGGCCGTGGGCGACGCGCGCGGCAGCCCGTTCGGCGGTCTTCGAGTGGCTCGCCTACCGGCCACCCGCCGCTTTCGAGGAGGACGCGTTGTTGTTGCACGATCCCGCTGCCTAGCGTCACACTGTCCGTGAAAACGGGACAATCTCACGACCAGCCTTATTCCTAAACGGTGGTCACGCAATGCCCGTGCAATGCACAGCGGAGGGGGACCAGCGTATCCTGATTGAAGACAACCCTCACGCCGATGCGGCGGTGAAGAGGCGGGCTTCATGGTCGAGGACAGCGGCAACCTGCGCCTAGCTCACGCTGGGGAACCACGCCAGGAACTGATCCACGGTCGCGCCGTCGTGCAGGTTCTCGAAGAGCGCCGTGACGGGCACGCGCGAGCCGCGGAAGACCCACACCCCGCTCGCGCACGCCGGACGCCGCTCAATCTCGGTCAGCTGTCCCACCCATTCATGCTCTCCCCGCCCGATGATCGCACGGCCCACACCTCGAGTATACCAGAGGGACTGCCGGGTAAAGGGTTCTGTTGTGTTGTGCGGTGATGACCGCAATGGCCCAGCCGTCCGTCATGCATGCACCGCTGCCCCTAGGTCTAGTGCTGACATCTGTGTACATAACTGCCCGAAATGGTCGCGGTAAGACCGTATTCGGTGCGTAAAGAGACGGTGGATCGGGGCATCACCGCACAACACAATAGAACCTCCCCACGCCCTTCGACCTGGGGCACCTGCTCGCCACGGTCGAGCAGGTGCTGGCGACGGCCCCGTCGTGAGCGGTGTCAGGGTCCCGCATCGATCGCCGCGAGCGCGCGCCCCACGCGATACACGATCTCCGCGAGGTCGAACGGCCTGCCGATGAGCTCGATGGCGTCGGTCGACCCGGCCAGCCTCTCCAGTATCCGTTTGTTGGTCGTGGTGATGATGAAGCGGTGGGGCCGCGCCTGGGGTAGCGCCAGTGTCTGCCGATAGAAGGCCCAGTTCTTGTCGTAGGGCGGCGGGATGTCGTAGAGGATCGCGGTGGGGTCGAGGTCGCCCAGCCAGGTCGCCAGGTCGCCGCGCCCGCGCTTGAAGTCGGGGATGTACGCGGCGCGGGTGGCGTAGCCCTCGTCCTCCAGCACGCCCACCAGGAGCGCGATCACATCCTCGGTCGAATTGAGGATACCGACGGTACGAAGCTCGGTTGTCGCGGTCATGCCCACCTCTAGGCGACAGTAACGCACACACCGCCGCAAAAGGGAAGGGCGGGCACCGCTCCGTCGTCTTCGTGCACCGACGCGAGGTTGTCGACGGCCCCTAAACCAAAGCTCCGATGAGAACTACATGCACTACGCTACGGACTATGTGGATTTCACCTGAGCTTTGGTTTAGTACAGCGCGGCGGAAATAGCCCCCTGGTTTAAGCGACAAGGGCCTTGCCCTGATAGGTCCACTTGAAGACTTTGGCCATGGTGCGGTTGTAATAGTCGATGAAGGCCAGGACCTTGGCCTGCAAGTCCTCGACGGAGGTGAAGGAGGCGCGCTTGAGCAGCTTGCGGGTCAGGATGCTGAGCCAGAGCTCGATCTGGTTAAGCCAGGAACTGTGCTTGGGGGTGTAGTGGAAGACGATCGGGTGGTCGGGGTCGCGCAGGAAGGCTGTGCGGCTGGCCTGGCTCGCCAGGACGCCGGCCTTGCCCTTGACGCCCAGGTCGTCGGCCACGCTGGCGATGGCGGCGACGTAGCGCACCAGCGCCTCGGACTGGTGGGTGTTCAGGTTGTCCACCACGAAGTGCCAGCGGGTCGCGGCCGGGTCGCTCGCGAGCTACGCCCTGCACATGGGCCAGGAAGTCCGCCTCGGTGCGCGTGGGGCCGACGGACGGGGCCACGATCTGCCCGGTCGCGACGTCGCGGCTGAGGATGAAGGTCCGGGTGCCGTGGCGGACGTACGCGAACTCGCGCCGTTCGACCTGGCCGGGGACCGGCGGCAGGCCGGGGTGCGCGCGCTCCAGCGCCTGCACGCCAGTCAATTCATCGCTGCTCACGATGCGCTCCCCGGCTGCGGCCAGCTGCGGCGCGGCGCGGTAGGGCCCGTTCACGTCGGCCACCGCGGCGACGAAGGCGGCGTCTGCGGGCGGCGGGGTCAGCCAGTAACGGATGCGGTGGGGCTGGAGCGCCCCCTTTTGAGCAGGCGGGCGGCGTGGCGCGGCGAGATCGCCGCCAGGATGCCGCGCGCGACGATCTCGTCGGCGACCTCGCGGCCGGTCCATTGGCTGATCGGGCGGCCCGCCGCGCTCGGGGCCGCGCAGGCCAGCGCGACGATCCGGCAGGTCTGCTCAGCGGTGATGCCCGCCGGTTTGCCGCTGCGCGGGGCGTCGGTCAGCCGCTCCTCGACGCGCAACGCAGTGAGGCCGACCGCCTGCCGCCCCAGCCAGCGCCCGCGCCACCGCCGCACGGTGCCGACGTCCACCGCGAGGTCGCGGGCGATCTGGGCGTTAGTGCGCCCCGCCGCCGCGGCCAGCACGATGCGCGCCCGTAGGACCAGCTGGTGGGGCGTGCTATGCCGCCGGAGCAGCGCCTCCACGCCCTGTCGTTCCGCCGCAGTCAGTTCGATTGCCGCTGGCTTCGGCCCGCGCATCCCACCCCGCCCTCGTTACCGCCACCCCACCCGGGTGCCCTCTCGGGAAAGCTACCATAGAAAGACTTCCGCCGCGCTGTACTAGTGGCCCTGTTCCCCGTCGCATCGGGCGCGGCGTCAGTGCCGACGGTGGCCCCGGAAAGCAGCCCCGCGCCGGTACCACCCCCGCGATCGGGCGAACGCGCGCGGCGCATGCACCCGTGGCGCCGACACGCCGCCGAGTGTGCGCCCGCCGCAAGCGGTGTTCAGCACACCGGGCCGCCATGCCCCTCTGGGACCGCGGCCCACGCACCTTTGTCAATCGCCCCGGGGATGATGCGCACGACAGCGCTCGCCGGCAGTGGTCCCGCGGGGAGCGCCTGCGGCTCAGTGCGGGGGGAGGGGGAGGGAGCGGCCGAGGAAGGCGTGGGTGGTGGAGAGGCTGACGAGCCCGTGGTGCGCGTGGCGCGCGCGGCGCTGGTCGGCGAGCGACCAGTCGTCCATCACGCGCTCGAGCACCCCGGTCGCCAGCGCGGCCGGCCGGTCGTGGACGACCGCATGCAGCTCGCGCTGCTGCCGCAGGGCCACCGCGAGATCGACGTCCACCGCCCAGTCGAACGCGGCCCACAGGCTGCGTCCCTCCGCCGTCTCCTCGTCGAGGAGTTGTCTGAGCGTCGCGGCGCGCCCGCCGCGCGGGTCCGGCTCCTTGGTAAAGCGCAGGCGTCCCGCCTCCTCCAGGCGGGCGACGTCCAGGCCGTGGCGCGCGAACGCCGCGCGCAGGTCGTCCGCCGCGGCGGGCTCGCCGGTGTAAACCTTGACCAGCACCCCGCCGCGCGCCTCGCCGACCTGGAGGAAGGCGGCGTCGAAGCGGTGCAGCAGGTCGGGCGTCGCGGCGACGCCGATGACGTGGTCCGGCATGGTCAGGAAGGCCCCGAAATGGCCCACGAGGGTCTGGGGGCGCAGGCCGCGCCGGACGAACGCCTCCAGCGCCGGGCGCGCGACGCGCCAGGACTTGCCGACCTTGAGCGCGGGGAGGCGCCCGTCGCGGCACCAGCGGTAGACGGTCATCGGGTGGATGTCGAGGTAGGCGGCGACCGCGTCGACGCCGAGCAGTTCTTCCATCATGGCATCAAGTGTAGCACCACGCGGTGGCCTGTGCAGGCGATCACGACGTATGACTGGAACGGATGGCACGGGACGTGCGTAGATAGTGTTGTACATTGATGTACATCGGCATGTCGGAGTGAACACGGAGCGAAGGGGTAGGACCATGGGTATCCTGGCGTGGATCGTCCTCGGGCTGATCGCGGGCTTCCTGGCGAGCGTGGTGATGAAGGGCGGCGGCTACGGTGTGGTCGGCGACGTGCTCGTCGGCGTGATCGGGGCGCTGCTCGGCGGCGTCCTCTTCTCGCTCGTCGGCGGGAGCGGGGTCACCGGCCTGAACGTGTATTCGATCATCGTTGCCTTCCTCGGCGCCTGCGCGCTGATCGCCATCCTGCGGGCGGTCTCCGGGCGCCGCACGCGGGTCTAGCGGCGGGGCATACGGGCAGTGCGGCCGGGCGTGCCAGGGCGGCACGCCCGGCGACGTTAGTGTATGGAGAGGGGACGACGATGCGACCACAGCGACGATGGCGAATCGGTGCGAGCGTGCTGGGCCTGCTGCTGGCCGTGGCGGGGCTGTCGGGGGCGGCGGGGCGACGACGCTAGCCTGCGACGCGACCGCGTTCTCCGGCCAGGTGACGAAGGCCGGGACGTCGTTGACGGTGCACGGCACCGACGGCATGGACCGCGCGGTGACCGCCGGGCCGGGGCTGGTGGTGGTCCGCAACGGCGCGACGACCCAATTCAATGATGTGCACGAGGGGGACCAGGTCAACGTCACCGTCCCGGCGGGGGCGGCGGACTGCGCGGCCACGCGGATCGAGGCGGCCAGCCCGGCCGCCGTGCCGGGGAAGGATCGCACCGGCCTGTGGGGGCTACTCGGGCTGCTCGGCCTGGCCGGGCTGCTGCCGCTGCTGCGGCGACAACCGCAGCCGTTCCACACGACGGAGCGGACCGTCGCGTACCCAGTGGCGCGACCGGCCGAGACCGTCCAGACGGTGCGCCCGACCGAGTCGGTCGAGCGCATGGAGCGGGTCGAGCGGATCGACCCGGACGAGAGGCGCGACACCACCACGACTAGGCGCTGATGCGGCCGGTGGCGGGACGCCCGAGGATGCGGGCGCGCGATGATAAGGGGGGCACGATGGCGCTGACCGAGGAGCAGCGGGGCCGCGTGCGCGCGGCGCTCGCGCCGGTCCTGCCGCGACTCCGGGAGGCCGCCCCGCCCGAACGGACGAAGCTGCTGCGCGATGCGCTGGAGCGTGCGGGGGTCACGGTGACCTGGGACGAGTGGGCGGCCCTGGAGCCGGAGTTCCTGGGCGCGGATGCCCCGGGGGAGGGCGCGCGGGGATGAGCGACAACTGGGCTGCACGGACCGCAGCGGCGCTCGCGCTCGCGCGACGGGCGCTCGGGCTGGTGGAGGCCCACGCCCGGGCGGGGCACCTGCGCTGCCCGGTGTGCCAGCGCGGCGGGGGCGTCGCGTCGACGTCCCCGCACGACGCGGGGTGCGCCCTCGCGCTGGCGCTGGCGGCGCTGGACGGCCTCGTGCCGACACCCGAGGAGGACCCGGCGGACGCTGCCGAGACCGGCGCCGCGCACGACCGGCCGCCAGAGGTGCAGGCGCGCCAGGGCGTTCTCCGCTCGGTGGCGGCGCCGGTACGCGCGTGACGGCCGCCTGGGGTGTGCGGCATGGCGCGGGGGATGCCGAAGCGCGCAGCGAGGAGCGCAGCGACTTCATGGTGTCGAGCACGAAGGAAAGGCTGTCGTCCACGCTGGTGCCCTCGTATCGTCGCGGTTGTCGCAATACTAGGCTACCCGTACGACGGCGTCGGTGGCACACGGGCGGTGACCGATGGCCGCACCATGCAGGCGGCCGACGCCGTCGAACCCTACAGCAACAGGCACGAGAATAGCCCGGCGGACAACCGCAGCCCGGACAACGCGATGCTACTATTGTGGAACCCTACGACCGGGACAACGGTCGGTATCCCCTAGGAGCGGCGGTACGAACCGGCGATCGGGCGCTCTTCTTCTACAACGCCGTTGCTCAGGTACGAGGTGAGCCGGGTCCAACAACTCCTGCTGCCCGTGCGAGACGCACCGTGAACGGCCCACGCCGTGGCTGCGAACGCCGTCGATGCCGACGTCCCGTCCTCGCGGACAACGGCATATTTCTTGCTTCCCGCCGACCATGTGTGGCGCGGCGACATACCCGGGGACAGCCAGACGCCACGCGGTACCGTACCGCTTGGGGAGACAGGAACGGCCATGGCTGACGATCGACCGGCACACCCCGACCGCGCGGCGCGCGCGGCGCAGCCCACCACCCCGGTGGACCTCGTCCGGGATGGCGCGCCACGCACGGTCGCGAGGCGTTACGAACTGCTCGACCTCCTCGGCCAGGGGGGGGCGGCGCGGGTCTACCGCGCGCGCGACGGCGTCCTCGGGCGGATCGTCGCCGTCAAGCTGCTGCGCGAGGAGTACGGCGGCGACCAGGAGTTCGTCGCGCGTTTCTACCGCGAGGCGCGGGCCATCGCCTCCCTCGCCCACCCCAACATCGTCGGCATCCACGACTACGGGGCGCACGCGCAGACCTACTTCATCGCGATGGAATACGTCGACGGGACCGATCTGAAAGCGGTCCTCCGACGCGAGGGGCGCCTCGCGCCGGCACGCGTGGTCGCCCTCGCGGACGGCGCGCTGCGCGCCCTCGGTGCGGCCCACGAGCGCGGCATCATCCACCGCGACGTGAAGCCGCAGAACCTCCTCGTGCGCGCAAGCGACGGCCTGGTCAAGCTGGCCGATTTCGGCGTCGCGCGCGCCTTAGGCGCGGCGCAGCTGACGGCGGCGGGCCTGACGTTCGGGACCGCGCACTATATGGCGCCGGAGCAGGCCAGCGGCGGCGCGCTCGGCCCGGCGTCCGATCTCTACGCCCTCGGCGTCGTCCTCTTCGAGGCCCTGGGCGGGGCGCTCCCGTTCGACGGCGACACGCCCCTCCAGATCGCCCTCCAGCACCGCGACGCCCCCCTCCCCTCCCTCGCCGCCCTCGCACCGGCCACCCCCCCGGCGCTCATCGCCGCGATCGAGCGCGCGCTGGCCAAGGACCCGGGCGCGCGCTACCCCAGCGCCGAGGCGATGCGCTTGGCGCTCGCCGCCGCGGCGGACGCCGCTACGCCGCGGGCGGCGCTCGGCACGGGGCCGGCCGCCGTCGCGGCCCCGGCCCCGTGGCTCGGGCGGACGCAGCCGCGCCCACCTGACCAGAACCCGCCGCTCGGGCGGACCCAGCAGCGCCCGCGGGGCCAGTTCCCGCCGCTCGAGCGGACGCAGCCGCGCCCACCGGGCCCGCTCCCGCCACGCGACGGGGCCGCCGCGCCAGCCCCCGGCCCGCCCGCCCGCCCCGCCGGCGCGCGGCGCGACGTGACCCGCCACCTGCTCCCGCTCCTCGGCATCCTGATCCTGCTGCTGTCCCTCGGGGTCGTCGCCCTCGCGCGCGGCCTCGTGCCCGCGTCGTCGCCCCCCGGCACGGCCGTCGGGGCGGACGATCTGGCCGTCCCGACGGCGGGGAGCGTCGCGCTCGTCGAGTCGAGCGCCACCATCCCGGCACCGCCGACGCCCACCCCCCCGGCGCCGGACCAGCCCGCCCCGACCCAGATCCCAGCGGCCATCGGCCCACCGACGACCACGACGCGTCCACCGACCGCGACGCCCGTGCCGCCGACCACGACCCCGGTCACGCCGATGGCCACCGCGACGTCTGTGCCGCCCACGGCCACGCCCGTGCCGCCGATCGCGACCCCGGCCCCGCCACCCGCGCCGACCGCCACCGCGCCCCCCGTCAGGGGTGATAACAACGGCGGCGGGACGACCAGCACGTTCGACCCCGCGCAGCTGCAGGGGGCCTACCGGCGGGATGACGGCGTCCTCTATGGCCGCCCCGCCGCCGCCCTCTATGGCGACGGGACGCTGTACAGCCAGGGGATGCTCCCCTTCGCGGTCGGCCAGGTGCCGGACGGGCGGATCGCGCTCGTTCTCACCGGCCTCGACGACGAGCGCGACGCGCACTGCCGCCTGCTCGTCACGCTCAATGGTGCGCCGCTCTTCGACGGCCCCACGAGCTTCCCCAACGCCCCCGCCGACGACAACGGCGAAGGGGGCCCGGCGCGCCACTGGGGCGCGATGCGCATCACCGTCCCGGCCGGCGCGCTCCACCCCGGGAACAACACGCTGGTGCTGCACAACCGGACGCCGGGTTCCGGCCTGGGTATCCCTTACATCCTGATCACCGACGTCGCTTTCACCATCGAGCGCTGAGGCGCACCGCGGCGATGGGACCGGGGCCGTCTTCGCCCCGTATAAGGAACCTCGGCATGTCCCAGCAACGCAGTTGTGCGAGTCAGGTTCGTGGGTTCCCGCGCCGGTCCCGGTGATCGCGCTCCGCCGCCATGCCGGGGCGCTGTCCGGGGCTGGCATGAAACCTGCTTCGGCAGGCTGTCGTCCCCGCTCGCGCCGCCGTCCGCCGGTGCGACGCGGCGATCGCGACAAAGTGGGAAGAGGCGCGGCGCGGCCGCGCCATGCCACAACCGTGACCACCGGGCCGGCGACACTCCATCGGGGGGTGCCAACGACCCGGGCGCGACTATCATGGGCAAGGAGCGACCAACCATGCGATACCGACTGCGTAGACTCACCACCCCGATCGCGGCGACGGGGATCGCCCTGCTGCTGGCCGCGTGCAGCGTCACCGTGCAGGGGGATGGCAATCCCACCGCCGCCCCGACCGCCGTGGTGGCGGCCCCGACCGTCGCCGCATCCGGCGCACCGGTGACGACTGCTCCAGCGACGATCGCCCCGGCGGTGGCTTCCGCCTCGGCCCCCGCCCCCGCGGCGGCGACGGTACCTGCGGCCCCAACTGTCGCGACCGCGACGCGGACCGTCGCGACGGGTGCGGCGACGGTCGCCCCGGTGGCCACGGCGACGCGGGCGACGGGGACCGCGAGCGCCGCTTCCCCCGCCGCAACCCCGCGTGTCGGCGCGAGCGCCACCAGCGCCCCCATCCCTACCGTGGCACCCGTCGCGGGGGCCAGCCCGACCGCCGCGCCGTCCAGCTACGGCGGCGTGGTCCGGGGCGATGCCATCTGCTTCCCCGACAAGACCGACTTCTGCATCGCGGGCCGCTTCCGGCAGTACTGGGAGCAGCACGGCGCGCTGCCGCTCAACGGCTATCCGCTCAGCGACGAGTTCACCCAGACGCTGGAGGACGGCAAGCCCTACACCGTGCAGTACTTCGAGCGCACGCGGCTGGAGTACCACCCGGAGTTCAGGGCCCCCGACGACGTGCTGCTCGGGCAGTTCGGGCGGCGCATCCTCGCCGACGTGCCGAACGCGCCGACCGCGGCGGTGCCGCCGATCGCGGGCGGGCGTTCCTTCCCGGAGACCGGCCACACCGTGAGCGGCCCCTTCCTGGAGTATTGGCAGACCACCGGCGGGCTGGCGCAGTACGGCTATCCGCTCAGCGAGGTCTTCACGCAGCGGCTGGAGGACGGGCGCGAGTACCAGGTGCAGTACTTCGAGCGCGCCCGCTTCGAGGTGCACCCCGAGATCCGCGGCACGAACAACATCCTGCTCGGCCAGTTCGGGCGGCGGATCCTGGCGGAGGTGCGGCGCTAGCGCCGCCGGGACGGGGCCATGACCGCGCGGGGGCGGGCCACGCCGGCCCGCCCCTCTACGTACTTGGGGCTGGCGGTTCGCGAGCCTGGTGCGGGGTCGCCGGCGACGACCGGCGATCGTCCCCGGAATCACGGGTGTCCCGGCGTATACGTGCGGGATAGCCGGTCGGTGCACCCGGCGGCGTCGAAGCCGCCCGGTCCCGGACCCGGTGTCTCGGCTACTTGGGCCATCCGCCCGACTCTCGGCGTTGTCGCGCGGTGCGCGCATGGCGGCGTGGGCGATAAGCACCCGACGCGGCGGCGCTTCATCACGCCGTCGACTAGTGCCCGGAGGCGCGTGCCATGTTCGCCTCACCTCTCCCGCGTCTACGTCACCTGGCACGCCGGGTCGTGGCCGCCGTGCGGGCGCGGGTCGCCTGGTTGACGCGGCCAGTGCCGCTCGCCGTCGCCGTCGGGGCGGCGGCCGACGCGACGCGGAGCGGGTCGGACTTGCCGCTGGAGGATGTGCTACTGCGCCACCAGCTCGTCGTCCTCGGCCGCACCGTCACGCGCCCCCGGTTGGCCGCCGCCGACCGGGGGCTCCTGGCCCTCCTGGCCCGCCAGCGGCATACCCGGGCGGACGCGCTGGTCGTCGTGCGCCCGGAGACGGTGCTGCGCTGGCATGGCCAGGGGTGCCAGCTGTTCTAGCGGCGAAGATCGCGGCCTCGATCAGCTCCTGAGCCGCAGCTGGCCGCCGGGACGATCGCGCTGCTCCGGGAGCTGGCCGCAGCGGATGGCCTGTGGGGTGCCGACCGCATCTGGCGGACCTGGCACACCCCGACGACCGCGCGACGGTGCGGGCGGTCAGCGCGGGGGTGGCGGGGGAAGCGGGCGCGCGCCCGAGCTTCCGATTGCGCGGTGCCGACCACGCCTAGCGTCACTTCGAGGCCGCCCGCACCGACCAACGGCACGACCCGACGCTCGGCGGGATCGTGCTGAACCTGCGCGACGTCACCGAGCGCGAGTGGGCCGAGACGCGCCTACGTCGCCAGATGGCCCTGTACGAGACGCTGTCGTTTGGCGCGCGCTCGACCATTCTGCGGCTGGTCGCTTCGCGGCGAGGCAGGGCCGGACGGTGGGCGCGGCGGACGGTCCGCGGGGTGGGCGCCAGCCTCAGGCGGCGGGTGCGGGCCGGAGGTCGCGGGAGCGCGCCACCGTCAGGTGGTAGCTCGCCAGCCCGTCCGCGTCGCGCCGCGCGCGGTAGGCCGCCAGCGCCTCCTCCTCCGCGGCGTCGCCCGCGAACCAGCGCGCCAGCTCGTCGGCGAGGAACCCGGCGTGGACGGCGGCCTTGTCGATGCCGACGCCGCTCCAGGGGTCCTGGTGCATCCCCGCATCCCCGACCAGCGCCCAGCCGGGGCCGCCCGGCGTGCGCACGTAGTTCGGCGCCGGCCCGCAGCCCAGCAGCGGCCCGTCCGCGGTCGCGGCGGCGACGCGGGCCGCCCAGCCGGGGGGCGCCAGCATCCGCGCGCGGAAGTACTCCTCCGGTGCGGCCCGCAGCCGGGCGTAGTCGCGCAGGTTGAGCGAGAGCACGAGGCAGGCCAGGCTGGCGTCGCTCGGGAACAGGTAGGCCAGCTCGTCGTCGAGCCGCGCGAACTCTGGGCCGTCCGGCGGGCCGCCCTCCGGGCCCGGCAGCCCGCGCACGTAGCGGTAGTACATGCCCCGGTGCCCCGCCTCGGTCGTCTCGACCGGGGCGGCCACGGCGCGGGCGACGAAGGAGTGCCTGGCCGTCGGCCCCGACGACGCAGCGCGCCCGCACCGCCCGCGCGCCGTCGGGCGCGGCCAGCCGCACCCCGGTCACGCGCCCGTCGCCCCGGGTCAGCGCCGCGACGCGGGTCCGCGGGAGGAAGTCCACGGTCGGCACCGCGGCGGCCCGGGCGGCGAGGATGTGGTCGAGGGGCGCGCGGCGCACCGAGAGGCAGTAGCCGAGCGCCCCCGGGTCCTGGGGCGGCGCGATCGCGGGCGTGGTCGCCCCGTCCAGGTAGCGATATTCGCGGGTCAGCCGCGGGCACCCCAGCGCCAGGACCGCCTCGAGGACCCCGAGGCGCCGCAACATGCCGACCCCCCGCGCGCCGCGGAAGAAGTGCGTCGAGAGGGTCGGGCTGGGGAAGGGCGCGCGATCGACCAGGAGGACGCGATAGCCCGCCGCGCCGACCAGGGCGGCCAGCGTGCTCCCCGCCACGCGCGCGCCGACCACCACCAGGTCGTACTCATCCGCCGTCGGGGTCGCCATCCCTGCCCTCCCACCTGCCGCGCGGCAGCGCCACGACCACCGCACCGCCATGCTCGCGGCGCGCACCGGGGCACACCAGCGCCGCCCTCGCCGCCCGGCCGCTCGGCGGACGGTCTCCGCTTCCCACGCCGTGAGCCCGAGGCCTACGAAAGCAATGCCCCGGCGGCGGTCGGTCGGCCGTTCCCCGCGGCAGTATCGAGCCTGCGTCCCACGAACTGGGTGCGGGGGTGCGCCGCAGGCCCAGCTATGGGCCGGAATTGCCTGTGCTGGCCGTTAAGTCCGTCCGCCAGTAGATTCTGGCATTCTCGTACCTGAATCGCCAGAGAATCACAGCGGATAGAGTAAACGGCCAGCACAGGTGTCCTGGAAGATATTCAGGCTCGCCCTGGGCGAATTCCTACTGCTCGCCGAGCGGCAGCATGGTGCCGCCGTGGCGGGGACAGCCCTCAGATGAGAAGGGATGCTGTCGCTGTGGCACAGGTCGGGCGCGCGCTCCGGCTAGCGCTGCCGAAAGCGTCGGCCGTGCTCGGTGTCCCGGTGCGGGTGTTGCCTGACCCACGTATCCTCCCCGCCGCATCGGTGTCGGGCACGTTCCCGATCGCCCCTGACCCGGCGTGGCCAACGACCGGAGGATACCACTGCCGAGCGCGCACGGTACCTGCGCAAGCAGCACGCTCGTCCCGGACCGCCGACGGTCTCAACCGCGAACGGGTGAGACGGTGTCACGGCGATGCAGGCACTCGAATCGGAGGACTGGAACCGTTCATCGCCGTGGCGTAGGACTGACTATCGGCCCGTTAGTCCTGACCTTCGTGGCAAGTCGCTCGTTTCGACCGATCCCCCCATACGAAACCTTCCGTCGGCTCGGTGATGTGGGGGAGCCTCGCTCCATGCCGCGCGCCACCACAACCCCTTCGACAGTCGATGGTGGTCGTGTCCGAGAGGAAGCCGAAGGCGACACACCGTCAGCGACCGCCGTCGGCGTGACGCCCCGGCGCGACTAGGCGTTCCGACCAATCGGATGGTAGCCGCGCTCGCGCGCCGCCTCCGCCAGGTGCAGGAGCGCGATATCGTCGATCGCCAGGAGTTCGGGGGCGGTCGCGGCGAATGCGGTACACGACTTCACGTAGCCGTGGCAGTTGTCGCAGAGATCGACGCGATATTTCTCCTCGCGCCCCTCGACCGCGAGGAAGTGCTGCGCCCCGGGCTCGGTGGTGTCGCAACCGGGGCAGCGGTTGCGCGCGAAGCGCCAGCCCGCGCCGCAGACCGCGCACCGGAGGACGCGCTGTCCCTCGGTCCCCTGCTGTTCGGCGAGGAGCGGGGGAGCCCCGCAGATCGGGCAGATCGGCCGGTCCCAGGCCCCTCCCTCGCGCGCCACCGCCGTCGCGAGCGCGCGCGCGACGGCGATCAGCGCGGCGCTGACCAGGAAGCGGGCGAGGGCACGCAGGAGATCCGCGCCGATGTCGAGCCGCCGCGCCATCTCCACCAGCCCCGCATCATCCTCGGCCAGCGCGAGCGCGAGCACCGTCTCGGCGTCGAGGGTACCGTCGGTCACGGCGCGCACTAGGCGCGCGCCGTCGTCGGCACGGTCGGGCCGGGTGGCCGTCCAGGCACAGGCGGCCGCGAAGAAGCGGCGGAGCGCGCCGGGGTCGAAATCGAGCGCCTCATCGGCGAGCAGCGGGGTGCCGGACCCCAGCTTGGCGCGCACCACCTCGGGGGTGAGGTCGAGCGGCGGTGCGGGCGGCAGATAGTCGAGATAGAGGGCGACGATCCCGCGCCCGGCGGCGATCGCCGGGGCGAGTTCCGGGTGCTCGCGCTCGAGCCTGGCCCAGCGCCGCTCGGCCTCGCGATGCAACCGCTCGCGGTCGGGCGTTTCAGGCATGGGCCGAGAAGATCACGACCGCACGCAAGATGAAGCCGCCGAGCAGGGCCAGACCAGAGGCCGCCAGCGGCGTGAACCCGCCGAGCAGGCGCGGGCGCAGGTACAGGAGGAGCGGGGCCAGCAGCCCGGCCACGAAGACGCCCCCCCAGAAGAAGACGCCGAGCAACCCGGTGATCAACGCCCCCGCCGATCCGGCCACGACGAGGATCGCGACCAGCGCCAGCAGCAGGCAGAGTTCGAGCCCGATGGCGAGGAGATCGATCCGTTCCAGCCGACCGATCGTCCACCCCGCGTGCTGCCGTCGCAGGCTGAGGATGAGGATGATGGCCGCGAGCCCGGTCGAGATCCCCGAGACCGCGAAGAGGGCACCCAGGATGGTGTTGTCGCCCCACACCCGCTGGTTCGTGGCGTTCAGCAGGACACCGGTGTAGGAGACGAGCAGGATCGCGAAGACCGCGCCGAGCGCGCCCGCAGCCCGCCGCGCCCAATCGCTGAACGGCACGACGATGCCGCGCAGCGCGGCGAGGGTCAGGAGGAAGGCCAGGCCGCTGCACAGGCCGAACCCGGTCAGGATCCAGGAGCCATACGACATCGGGGACCAGTACTTGAACGCCGGTTGATTCGTGGTGACGTTGACGAGCATGTGCCAGAAGCGCAGCGGCTGCCCGAGATCGGTCGCCAGCGAGAGGCCGCAGACCGCCGCGAGCGGCGCGGCGAGGAGATACCCCACCCGCACCACCGGGCGGTCGGCGTTGCCGCCGAAGAGGTCGGCCATCGCCGCGATCAGGAACGCGCCACCGGCGATGCCGCCGAGGAAGAAATAGACGATGATCCACCAGTACCAGTGCGGATCGGCCACGCGCCCAGTGACCAGGGCCAGCGGCGCGAGGATGGCGAGGGCGATCATCGGCGTGCTCCTTCCGTCGTCTCCTGCGCCGCCTCGCGTTCCTGACCACGGTTGCGGAAGGTGAAGGCCGCGCCGAGCGCCACCAGCGCCCCCGCGAGCACCCCGCCGAGTTGCGACGGCACGGTCGCCCGCGAGCCGAGCTGCGGGCGCTCGGGCAGGCCGTAGACCGACGGCTTGTCGAGGAGGAGGTGGATCGCGTTCAGGCCACCGATGTCGTCGGTGTAGCCGTCGCCCACCTTCCCATAGATGTAGGCGTCGGTCATCCCGGCGGCGTGCAGCTGACTCACCCGCGCCTCGGCGCGGGCCAGGAGGTCATCGGCCTCGCCGAACTGGATCGACTTGGTCGGGCAGGCCTTGGCGCAGGCGGGCTCCAGCCCGTTCTGCTGCCGGTCGTAGCAGAGGGTACACTTCTGCGCGATCCCGATCCCGTTCGTCTCGATCACGCCGAAGGGGCAGGCCGCGATGCAGTCGCGGCAGCCGTTGCAGACATCGGGTTGGATGAAGACCGTATCGAACTCGGTGCGGATGATCGCGCCGGTCGGGCACGCCTCCAGGCAGGCCGCCTTGACACAGTGATGACAGACGTCGCTGTGCATCAGCCAGCGGGATTGCCCGGCATCGAACTGCTCGATGAACTGGACGTGCCGCCACGTCGTGCCCGAGAGGCTGCCGGTATTGTCGTAGCTGTCACCAGTCATGGTGTAGCCGTCGGCCGGCAGGCTGTTCCATTGTTTGCAGGCGACCTCGCACGCCTTACAGCCGATGCAGAGGGTTGAGTCGGTGAGAAATCCTGTCGCCATCGCTCGCCTCCGACGGGGTGTGGGCGCGCAGGGGCGGGGTGCCTCCCCGCCCTCCCATACTCAGCGCGCCGTCACTTCTTCCTGATATTGCAGACGAACGCCTTGGCCTCGTGGATGCTCACGTTCGGCTCGGCGACGAGCGCGGCGAGATCGTTAGCACTCGCGCCGGTAACGAGCCCCTCGTAGCCCCAGTGGATCGGCATCCCCACCTGATGCTGCACGATGTTGCCCATGCGGAGCGGCTTCAGCCGCGCCGTCACCAGCGCCTTGACCTCGATCGCCCCGCGCGGGCTCTCCACGACGACGGTCTCGGTGTTGGCGATGCCCAGCTCGCGCGCCAGCTCCTGGCTGATCTCGATGAACATCTCCGGCTGGAGCTCGGCCAGCCAGGGGAGCCAGCGCGACATCGCGCCGCTCAGGTGGTGCTCCGTCAGGCGATAGGTCGTGAGGACGTAGGGGTACTTCGCCCGATCGACGGCGGCGGCGAGCAGGGGGTTGGCGTCGGTCGCATACCGATTCAGCTCGCCCCCCTGGGCGTTCTTCACCGAGTACACCTTCGTCACCGGGTTGACGTGCTGCTTGTAGACCAGATTCTGGACCGGCGATTCGTAGGGCTCGTAGTGCGCCGGGAGCGGCCCATCGACCAGGCCGCTCGGCGCGAAGAGCCACCCCTTGCCGTCGGCCTTCATGATGAACGGATCGGTGCCCGCGTGGGCATCCAATCCCCCCTTGGACCACTGCGGGGCGGTGTCCGGGGCCTTCGTCGCGGGGAAATCCGGGATGTCGTAGCCGGTCCAGCGTTTCGCGGCGGCGTCCCACCAGAGGTATTTCTTCCGCTCCGACCAGGGCTCGCCGTTCGGCTTCGCCGAGGCCCGGTTGTAGAGGGTGCGGCGATTGGCCGGCCAGGCGAAGCCCCAGTTCAGCGAGGCGTACTCATCGGGCGTGCGATTGCGCGCCCGGTTCACGACCTTCGGGCGGCCGTGCTCGTCCGCGCTCAGGCTGCCGTCGGCACCCTTCTGCAGCGTGTAGATGCCGGAGTAGATCCAGGCCCCGCAGGCGGTGCTGCCATCGTCCGTCAGGTCGTTGAAGGAGTCGACGAGATCGAGCCCGCCCCGCTCGCGCGTGGTCGGCTTCCCGTTCGTGTCGACATACCGGGCCGCGCCGTCATCGCCGATCTTGTAGCCGTTGATCTCCTGCATGATCAGATCGGCCGAGGGCTCGTCCGTGAGGGCGAACTCGTCGTTGGGGATCGGATCGATGTAGTCCCAGGTCATGTGCTGGATCGGGCGGTCCTTCTCGGCGGTGCTCCCCTCGTAGAGCTTCTTCAGGCGCGTCCCCAGATAATAGGTGAAATGGATGTCGGAGCGGGCATCCTCGGGCGGGTCGGCGGCCTTATCGTGCCACTGCACCAGGCGCATCGTGTTCGTGAAGGAGCCGTCCATCTCCGGCACGCTCCCGGCGGGCATGAAGAAGACCTCGGTCTTGATGTCCTCCGTCTTCAGCGCGCCGCTCAGGATCTCGGGCGAGTTCTTCCAGAAGGTCGCCGTCTCGGTCAGGAAGAGATCCTTCACCACCAACCAGTCCAGCTTGGCGAGGGCCTGGCGCTGCATCGATGAGTTCTGCCCGCCGACGGCGGGGTTCTGCCCCATCGCGAAAAAGCCCTTGATCTGCCCGTTGTACATGTCCACGAAGAGCGGCATGTGCGAGTGGTCGCCCGAGTTCCAGGGGAGATACCCATAGGCGAAGTCATTGTCCTTCGTGGCGTTCTTGCCGTACCACGCCTTCAGCAGACTGACCATGAACTTCGGCTCGTTGACCCAGAAGCTCGTCGGCGCGGTCTCGGTTACCACGTAATCGAGCAGCGTGTCGTGCTTCTTGCCGCCCGCTTGCGTCTTCATGTTCAGGTAGCCCGGCAGCAGGTTGTAGAGGGTGGGGATGTCGGTGCTGCCCTGGATCGTCGCGTGGCCGCGCAACGCCATGATGCCCCCGCCGGGGCGCCCGGTATTCCCGAGCAGCAGCTGCAGGATCGACGCCGTGCGGATCATCTGCACGCCGGTGGTATGTTGCGTCCAGGCGACGGCGTAGGCGAACGCGGTCGTCTTATCCGGCCCGGAGGCGTTGAGGATCGTCTCGGCGACCTGGAGGAAGGTCTCGCGCGGCGTGCCGCAGACCTGCTCCACCAGCTCCGGCGTGTAGCGTTGGTAGTGATCCTTGAGGAGCTGGAAGGAGCAATTCGGATCCTGGAGGGTGCGATCCTCGGTCGGCGGCCCGCCGAGCAGCTGCCCGACGCGCTGCGAGAACGACTGCGCGTCGGTCTGCGGCGTGGCATTGGCGGGCGGCGAATTGTTCGCCTCGCTCTGATAGGACCACAGGCGCGCGTCGTAGGTGCGCGTCTCCGGGTTCCAGCCGGCGAAGAAGCCGGTCTCGTCCACCTTGTTCTGCTTGCGGAACTCGGGGTTGATCAGCGTCGCCGCGTTGGTGTAGTTGAGGACGTACTCCTTGAAGAAGGGTTCCTCGTTCCAGCGCCGCGAGTTGATGACGTAGTTGATCAGCGCGCCGAGGAAGACGATGTCGGACCCCGCGCGCAGGGGGGCGTAGAGATCGGCCAGCGCCGAGGTGCGCGTGAAACGAGGATCGATGTGCACGAGCTTGCCGCCCAGTTCCTTCGCCTTCATCACGAAGCGAAAGCCGACCGGGTGGTTCTCGGCGAAGTTGGAGCCCATCACGACCATGCAGTCGGTACGCTGCAAGTCCATGAGGAACGAGGTGGCGCCGCCACGACCGTAGGTGACCCCCAGACCGGGGACCGTGCTAGAGTGTCATATCCGCGCCTGATTCTCGACGTAGACGACGCCGAGCGAGCGCATCAGCTTGCTGTGAATGTAATTCCACTCGTTGTCCATCGTCGCCCCGCCGAGGCAGATACGTGGAGATAAGGGGAGGTGGTAGAGTGGCCCCTCGCAGGGGGGTGGCCGTGGGGTGCGTGCGGTGGTACCGGCAGGATAAGGGGCTGGTGGAGCAGGGCCTGCGCGCTGGGCGAC
>JAABUP010005312.1_pt1 | contig 19742 bp, 19 predicted proteins | sample 5559201 | NCBI WGS metagenome assembly JAABUP01 (sample SAMN10711887, study PRJNA513373) | rock metagenome | isolation source: Antarctica rocks | place: Antarctica
TGTTCATTTGGGGGGTGACCTCTTCTATTGCTTCTCGCATGCCTGCCTTTCTCGAGTGTCTCAAGCATCCTTGAATCGACACATATTAAGAAGCGAGACCCTGGGATACGTACCATGTTGGAGGTGATTGCCCCTCATGCGCACCATCTGGAGCCCTACAACCCGAGCCAACGTGGAATAGGATGGAAAGGAAATAATATGTAATAGTGCCAAGACCACGAATCAGGTACCCCTAGCTAACAGCATCCATATCACGTGATCAATCCCCAACTGCCTCAGCCACAAATCACCAGCGTAGGCCTTTGCCTCGTTTGCTTTCAATTCCCTGGTCCAGTGAGAAAGCCCCTTTCAAATTCATCACTTTCCGCTCGCTTTCAAGAATTGAGTAGGGTTCAGAGAAATTTAATCGGAAGAAAGGTGGCGATACACGTCTGACATTAGTAAAGTCATCAGATGCAGGAAGTCGCTCCATGAGAGGGGATCGCTTGTGTCATGCAAGGCACAAGAAAGCGATGATCATTATGTCTCAGTTGATTGCCCAAAGTCTGAGCCAGGGTTATCTCCTCATCCCATACTACAACAATAGTAAGGCCTATTGAGCTTTCGCATACGTCTGGAAAATGTCGCGATCTGATCTTTCTCTCATGATAGAAGAATTTTCAATGCTTACAAGGAGGACCAGGCTAAGCGTCAGCTCATCTCTAAAACCAGAAAGATTAGCACATCTAAACAGACAGGAAGACACTGCTATCCAAGCGTCCCATTGACTTGCGGTCTGATACTAGACCAGAATGGCCTGCGGCTTGATTATTGATGTGCTAAGGCGTCTTCCACGCCCCCAGAAGTTTCGGGATGCCCGAGTGTGCCACAGTTATTGCAACTTGGTCATAGAAGCACACTCAGCCCCAGTGATGTTCCTCCATTGCCAGCTCGCTCAAATTGCACCAATGCTTCCCGAGATCAGTACACCCATATGATTTGTTCTCCTCCCACCCTCTTCCCGACCACAAAATCCAGCTGACCCCCTTACCCTTCCTTCGCTAATTAGAAACGTAGGACTCATGTGCCTCCTTCAAAGCTCCAATGACGGATCTGTAACGTGACTCGGCCATTAGATCCCCTTAACTTAGTAGGCGATCTAACAAGGTTGACTATTGCGACATTCTCGCGTGCTTCCTCCCGCTGCATGGCATGTCTTTCTCCGTCTTCGTACGCTCCCGGGCGCTCAAGTTTGCGGTGAGCTAGAACATTTAGCCTTACTCTTGTTTCATCATCTCAGCCTCAAATGTAAAAGGTCTCTGTAAGACTAGACTAGATACGGATGTTGATCTTGTACTTCGTTAAGTAGGGCTGCAGGTGGGTACTTCTCAATCTAATGACCCAGTGTACCACCACTTAAGGTATTAAGGATATGTCCACTTGGATCGATGTTTCTTGCTTTCAAATCAAGTTGTTTGGACTGATGGTCGTTACACTCACACAAAATATGTGTAGCTATATACTGACTAAGACTGACTAGAACATCGAGACAACGAATACAGTGCGGTGTAGAAACAGCAGATAGCCGGAGGGAAAGATCTCAAAGCCTTCAGATTTCAATCCAGTACATCGGAAATTTGAGCATGCTGGCCTGTATCAATAAAGACCAACGGGAACGATTAATCGCCTAATCTCCGCTTCATGACATATATAATATGATGTTTTGATGATCACTGTGTCAGCTTCACCAAACAGGATATCGAATGCTTGCGGACTATCTGTTCGAGCAATTTTTTTACCTAACTTGATCAGTCTCACCGTTCAGTAAAGCTTTGTTGGGAGAGTCAATGACTGTCCTTCCTGTTGTAAGTATGACGTAAAATCTGGTTTCCAGGAGGGCCGATCATCACAACTACGACAATCCATTCCACCATTTTGGTAGTGAGGTTGGAGTACTACCGACTATTTTGATAGTAGAAATAGATGACTATATTTGCCGACAACGACGCTCGCACATTTGCGTGTAGTCATGTAAGCTGACACTGATGTGCTGTAGATACCAAACGGAGAGCAGCGTCCGGTAGTTGGGACATGGGTCCAATCAAGAATGTGTTATCCATGTAACCTAGGACTCCCAAAAGAGGATCGAACGAGAGCTAAGAAAGCCTTTAGCCCAGGGAGGATGATTTCGAAATGGTCGCCACGACAGACCGATTTATCTGGCTCGATGTTGATTGAGTATGAATTGCTGGACAGGCGACCTAGCAATGATGGTAGAAAAGTCTGAAGTGGTATTTGCTTGGAAGATAATCCAATGGCGAGAACGAGAGTGAGGAAAAATGTTGCAGGACAAATGACCCTCCAGATACTCGATGATTGAAAGCGAGCCTAACGCCGTACGCCACACAAACTCCCTAAATACTTGTCGTAGAAGCACTGGAGTCCGAGTTGACTCTCAATGGTGTATTTGGCTTGGTGCCTTTGACGTGAAGAACGGTATAATTGATTCGTAGGCGGCGTGCCCAATTTTTCCGCCATTTGAGTTGGCCCAGGTGTATGCTTGCCACGAAACCTGACTTGTGCTTGTCATCAACATAGATATCGACTCTGTTGCTCCACCTTGGAAGATGGACAGGAAAGCTTTTGTAGTCCTCTGTCATTCATTAGTCACAACCTTGTCAACCATGGCGGTGCACTCACTGTTCAAATCTTCATACTTCTGAAAGTATATTTCGTGTTCAAGAGGATCGTAGACGATGGCACAGAGGGGTCCATTCTCCGCGCCGGTAGTATGGTGCTGAGAGCAATGGAGTTCAGACTCGTCCAGGTAGGGTGAGGGCATTGATGTGAGCACGCGGAATTGGGAGAATTGAAAGACGATATGGCAAGAGATAGGTATATCGCAGTACGTCGAAGATTATAGGAACACAATGAAATGCAGGAACTTGTGCAACCAAAGCCATAGCGGGCAGAGCGGCCACTTAATATTACAGAGTCGAGACACAGATGACACGAATAGGATCATGCACGCACACACCATAACTCACAAGGCTGGATCGGCTTGGAGGGCCTATCTATATCGAGGGTACATCCCGATATGCCCGGTCAGCTCCAAGGGCAATACTCACGGGCTGCGTTCACCCTTGGCAGGCGACAGCGCTAAGCGAAAGTACCGAAAGGACCTGGCACAGGCTACAAAGGCAGCCATGTGAGACGAGAGCCTTGCGTAGTGATGCAACCATGTTATGGCGAACATCCGAATGCTGGTGACGGGAGATGCTTGAGGGGCGCAGTCATGCGGAGCAAGCCCTTTTGCCCTTTCGACTCGAAAGGCTCGACTCGGGACCCGCTCGGTTGCAGGCGGCTAACCAATGGTTTCTATTGGCCCTACACCCTCTTCTTCATGCTTTCCTCCTTTCGCTAAATTCTGCCTGATTGGGTGCTTGTATTGCTCTCGATGTACATCTGCTATTCCAGTGGTCTGCGCATGGCCATATTGGCCATTAGTGTGTAATTGAGCCGCCATCGGGGCGTTCATGGCAGGAGATCGTTCCTTGAATGGTAAAGGCCAGCCTCCTCTGCTGCGATACGTCTGCAGCTGCGTTTCAATGGATGACCATACTGGCATATGATAGGACTGTGGCTCCTTTCCCGACAGTCATGGAGTAGATCTCCCACGATGAGCAAGTGTGGGAGGGTGTCTATGCAACAGCAACGCGGCTCGACGGTGATACCCTCCCCCCATTTCCAATTTGGTAGCCTTGTTGTCCAGTAGAGCCCTTTCCAGCATGTCGCTGGACTTACTCGTGGTGAGAAATCTTTCCTCGAATATAAGGGGATGCTGTCGCCCTCACGCTCACCGTGAGCATCTTTCGTATTCTTTCCTATTGCTCTTTCATGTCTTCTGCATTGCATCAGGTCCCTGTAACGTCGATAGGCGACTCGAATGGGCACGGGGATCAGCGCGGCGAAAGTCAAAATCTAGGGGTGCCTGGTAGCAACACACGTGGCGGCTCAAATGTGCTTGGTCCTGAGCCAACCAATTCGTCCTCAGGTTTTTCCCGCAACACTCTTCTCGAGGTATTACAAGGGCATTCCAGTGCAACCATTCAATTGGAAAGCGAAAGACAGTTCAGAACAGAAACTACGTCAGGAGCCCCTAGTCCTTCCGGCTCCAGTGAGAATGATCCATGGATTGGAAAACTTCTCCTTACTCTGGGTAAGTCGTTTTCCACCGAAAGAGCTCAGGCTTTAGGACAAATGGCTGAAACGATGCCTAGACGGCGGTGGCATAAGAGGATACTCCAGCCTTTTGATCCTTCGAGCTCTCATGCTAGAGATCGCCAGGCTGGAGCAAGAGTCCCCTGAACGATCGCCCAACAGTGTGCACCCCCTGGATCCCAAACCTCGCAAGCCTGTGCAAGTACGCAACAATCGGAACGACAAACCAGATGCTACAGCGAATGCGGAGAGTACGGTATTCGGATCGTCGCAATCCTCACATTACTTCCCATGTCATTATTTCGATTATATCGCTGGGACCAGTACAGGAGGGTACGAGCTTCTCCCTTACCAATGTCATATTGTTTGAATGCTGAGATTGACCAGTCTTATCGCGATCATGCTTGGCCGGCTTTCGATGACCGTGGACGAATGCCTAGAGACTTACGAGGCACTGGCAGGCAGAGTTTTTGGCCACCCTCGCCGGTTCCACCTAAGAAAGTGCCTGTGGCCGAAAGACAAGTACAATTACAAAAAGCTGGAACAAGTCATCAAGGACATCGTAAGAGAGCGCGACAGTAGCGCTAATGCCAATTTCCCGCAACAGAACGAGGATATGTGCCGCACGTAAGCTAGCCTCCACAATGATTGAATCCAGCGCCACCCCATCGAACTAGAGCCTTTGATGGAGGTGAATACCGAGTGGAAGAGGCTGTGGCGCTAATGCTGTATCAGGATGGTCATGGCCTGGCAGAAGCGCCATATGTTACACGAACGTAGTCCGCGCCTCCTTCGCTCGTACAATCATCCCAAAGCGTCTGGCGAATCACCATTCGAGCGCGATCCCGGCCCTGCAGACCCGTATCCTATATATAAGATTGGAAGAGCCACTTCAGCTGCACCGTTCTATTTCAAAGCAGTGGAATTGGATGAAGGAAGACCTGAGCTTGAGCTGATAGATGGAGGATTTGGTGCAAACAATCCTACTGAATTAGCATACCACGAGGTGATGCAGATGGGTAAGGCCCGAACAGTGAAGTTTCTAGCGGTACAGCTGCACAGATGACTGACTGAATGGCAGGTAATCATAATGAGAAGGCAGTCAATACGCTAGTCAGCATAGGCACCGGAAGAAATCTCGAGCCAGATCCTAACCCAGGGACGAGTTGGAAGCTTTACCTGTTATATTTCAATGCCGCAGCAAAATGGGCCGCGCAATCGGAGACAACTCATCGGACGATGGAAGCTTTCCTGCGCACCAGGCGGAAAGATCGAGTAGACTACTATCGTCTCAATGTCAAAGAAGGACTTGGTAAAATGAAGCTTGATGAGTGGAAAGGGAAGGGAGGAGCAGACACCATCAGGCTGATAAAAACCAAGACTGAAGAGTATCTGAATCTTCCAGAGGTCAAAAAATTGCTCACCGACAGTGCAGCGGCCCTTGTACTGGTCAGACGGGCACGCAACACCCCTCCAAACCAGGATCGCTGGGAAAGATATTGCCATGGAGCGCAGTATGAGTGCTGCATAGAAGCGTGCCCTCGTGAGCGCGAGGTATTCAGGAAACGGCAAGATCTTCAAGACCATCTCGAGAAATACCATCAATCTGAATATGACCCAAGAACGTTAGAATCGTGTCTCGACAAGGGGAAACGTTTCCCACTTCACGACATTAACTCGAGACGGGATTCGGAGTCATCATAAGCTTGAAAGTAAGGTCGGGCATCTCATCGCACCGTCTGGTAGAGACCAGAAAAGCCTAGCTGCATCAAATGATGGATGCGAAATGACAGATTAGGGCGTCCTGCGCCAATTCGTCCGTTCTCCCCATCGAGGAATACAAGCACGGCCGGTGTGACTCATGGTATGTCATTTGTCTTGGACGACTACGTATCAAAGTCTGACTCAACTGACTTTAGTGGACACTCAAAAGCATGAATGGATGCAACTCACCAAAAAGATATCAAACGACAGCATACTAAGAGGTCAATCATTGAGTAATTATCCACCCGATTGTAATGATGACAATGTCTGAGGCTGGAGCCGAATGTGAGAGATGCCCATGTATTAGTAGATGTAGAGGTGGATAATTTGAAAGAGACCTGTGTAGTTAGGGCCGAATATTCTGATACCCGAGACAAATCATGCCTGCTGCTGTAAAGGATTTTTTGACAGTAGCTGGCGTAATGTTTTCAGTCCCTCATGACCCAAGTGTACTATGATGGCCACAGCCACAAGTGATTCAATGGCTGGCTAAAGCGTCTTTGGAAAGCGAATGATCCTTATCATGCTCTGCTGAGCCCTGCCTAGATTTGTGGGAACATTCACAGCTTGTTGACATTGAGTGGGGAACTTGAGTCGACTGAGATCTCGTTTAGCTCCCTCGTGCCGGCATCAGCAGGTAGGGCCTTAGTGAGTCATAGCTTTGAGCGATGTTCTCTTCACAGTCTATATCATTGATCATGATGCAGTGCCAATGCGTTGAGATCATGGCTGAGATGGTTTGAAGATGCTGTCTATTCCACCAGAGGTGCGCATCTGCTGTCTGCGCTTGGAACCGTGTCTCTTAGTATGGCTGTTTGTTTTCTACTTTAGAGACACTCCACGGCTCGGCCTCCAGGTCCCAGTTCCAGTCGAATCGTTTACAGCTCTTCATTTGACAATGCTTTTATCCCCAAACGTTTCCAATAAGCGAATGATTACACCCAGGAAATCTGGGACGTACCAACATTTCCGATGAAGTCTTTGCAAGCGTCCCTCAGGATTGCATTCAGAAGAGAAGCTTGCGCTAACGTGTCGATAAAACATTGGAGACGTCTCATCCACTGCTGTCGATATGAAGGTACAGAGCTATGCGTCCTATCAAACATCTAATCATAGTATATGGAGCCCGGCCAAGGCGGCTTTGAGAGGCGTTCTGGCGCACGTTATGCGCGGCTCTTTCCCTTCAGGCGTACCGCTGCACGATACCCATCTTCCACACGCGCTCGCTATGCGAACCATCCACTACGAGCAGAGATTGGATTCTCCAATCGCCAAAAATGCCGAAAATTCAATGCGAAGAGGCGAGTGTACCATGAAACCACGTTGCCACGTACACTACCACATGCGCTTCTTCTCCACTTGGCCCAAGGATTTAACAATCCCACTCTCCCCCTCCCTCTTATCGTACTGTCTGCTTTCTTGAATTGCACGTCTTTCCTTTGTCAAATTCTGACCTCTCTCGTACCCGTCTGTTCTAGCAAGCAACCATGACTTCTTTCATATCTCTCATTCCTCTCCTCCTCGCTGCCTCTACCCTTACCACCCGATCACTAGCTACCCCACAGATAACTCCACGACCATACAACTCAGTTGCCACTTCTGCATCCCTCGCCGCCGCATCTGCAGCTGCAGCATACTCGGACAATCTAGCTTATTCAGCTGCCGCCGCCTCAGCCTCTGCTTATTACTTAACAGCTTCTGGCTCAGTGGACGCTGCCCTCCCAGCTGCAACCGGACCAGACGCTTGTGGACCAAAAGTTCCAGACTCCAGCGTGACCGACACCTGCAATAGCTTTGTGGAGCAAGTCAACAGCCCCCATGCCTATGGCGTGCAATGTCTCAACGATGGAACCAAACCACAACTCAATTTCACCAGCTGCGAGGAGCTGATCCCGATAATGTGCTCGAACGAGTTCCAACATGCAGGCCAATGGGTATGGGCTTCTCATGAAGGATGCAGTCTTGGCTCATTCCTCCCACCGGAATCTCTCACCGGCGCCGCTCAATGGCCACCGCAAGCCAATTGTGAAGAATTGATCTACGGCGCCATGTTGCTGTCTTGCGCCTACGGTAGTAATAAATATAACGTCGCAGCTGTGAACCTGCAAACATTACCGAACAATACCCCCAATGGGAAGGGTGCAGCGGTCAACGCGGGATACCCTTCATACCTTATCGCAGAGGCACAACCGAGGAACCAGCCCGACAGTGCAGACAGCCAGAGTGCGGTCGAGATCGATGTCGCAGGGCAATTAGCCCAGCAGGCTGCGCAAGTGGCAGCAGCATACGCGAGCGAAAGTGCAATGTTGGCTACCATCACGGGCACTGCAGCCGCTCAGGCTTTGAGCGACCTCAACACTTACCGAACGATGGGGCCTGTTAGTGTGTGAGCAGAAATTCAGGGGTTGAGACAGTCAATAGAATTCGATTCACGTACAACATCTAAGTGCTTAACCTTCCCCAATATTTTGTCTGCACATGTAGCAATGATCTAAATGCTGTACACCCAAGAAGGAGTTGCTCAATCCCTAGCGTGAAGAGAGTCTGCCCTTTTTTCCCGCTAATGGACGGCCGCACCACGGGGCAGACAGGGCCTCCGGAAGGGGCGCTCCGGGGGCTATTTACACGAATTACCAGCGCCTCCCTCACCCCCCTCACCCCCTAGCCTTCCTTGGGACCGATATTCTCTCAATCATCAGTGCATGCCACACCCAGCAGATTGCACTCGAGTCTTCTCAAGCAGAGCTCGCAATGCATCAACCCCAAGATGCCCGGCCTCCATAATCTCTCGCAATGGACGACCCACCAACCGTCAGCATCCTCCTCCTCGGCGATCCCGACTGCGGCAAATCCACCTTCCTCTCGTACGTCCTCTACACTTGCCTTCTCACGCAAACTGCAACCCTCTAACCCCTCTCCCCAGCAAATTGAGCCATGGCGCAAACTCGATGCGCCAAAAGACCACCTCCCTCCCACTCCTCCGTGACCTCGACCAACCTTTCGTCTGGGACATACGCATGTACAATCGGCGCTACCGCTTCGAATTCTCCGACACCGCGTCCCCGACAAACTACACCCTCCTCTCCCCCTCCTTCATAATCCTCTGCTACGACATTTCCTCGCGCCCCAGCCTAGTGAATACCCAACAGATATGGTTCCCGCGCATGGTGGAGGCGTATATGAGGGAGAGAGATGATATTCCGATCATGTTGTTGGGTTTGAAAAGGGATTTGAGGCGCAAGGAAGAGGGCGTGATTTATCCGCAGGAGGGGGTCAAGGTGGCGCAGGATATGAGGTGTGATCGGTATGCGGAGTGTTCGGCTGTGACGGGGGAGTTGATGGATCAGGTGATTGAGGATGTGGCGAGGACGGCGGCGAAGACTACGACGGAGAGTGGGGGGCTGTCGCAGGGGGGGTGTAAGATTATGTGAAGGGGCTATGGGACAATTACTTGTGATTGGTAATTAGGCGATGAGACAATGGTTAAAAGTATGTGGTATGTTGCGGCGTCTAAGGACCGCTGAGACATTGGGAGGGGACGTGGAATGACAAGACAGCGAGCATTGCACTGACGGGAAACAGGATGGCATGATGGGATTGCTCGACTCTATAGCTATCCGCGAGATTTCTCGCAATCCTTCTCGCCATTTTATCAATTATCCCTCGAAATTATCATCGAATGTATACGGCTTCAGGTGCAGCAACACTGCCAGCTCGTAAGCCGAATACTTCATCGGGGGACAAACAATGAGCTCCGTGATTCGCACAGTTCAGGCAAAATCGATTGAAAACATCCTTAGGAAAGCCTAAAATCTCGCAGACAAGCAAGCACGTGCGCCATCTTCAGAAATAACAAAGGGGTGGCCTCCAGGCGATTCACAAGTCCAGGACTGTGGGTGTATCTGTCATCAAACGTTTGGCACTACATAATACTTGCCTCAGTAGTAGTAGTAGTAGTAGTAGTAGTACTCATACAGCGACTCCGGCCGCTAGGCCATGCGCGAGAGGCATCCTTGTCTAGGCTTCCTAGGCCTGAACGTGGTAGCTCGAGACTATATACAATTGGGCTAAACAGCAGTCTTCCTAGGCCACCCCCCCTTAGAATAGGGAGGAAAAGCTCTCCATACTCGGGTTTAGCCCGTGGCCTAAGAAGCTTCCAAAATAACGCTGAAATCAACGCGATACATGTAGGACCCCCGGAGGGTGCCTGGCCGTGGTGGCAGCCACGGCGTTCAGGTAGTCCTCGCTGAAACCACCTTATCTCTATCCTTTGTTTGTCCTAATTGCTTTCGTCTCGAAGGTGTGTCAAATAGCCATTTTATATAGCCTAGGGTGTCTTCTCGATGGCCCATAGTGGAGCTAGGTGTTTAAAGGTATAAGGGTCTTTACTTAATCGTCTCCCTAAAACTCACAGCGTAGATTAGCGATAGCGACCACATTAGGAAGGGATTAAGCTATGATAGAGGTGTCCTAGTAGAGTGGCCGTTTTATATTTAGCCACCTAGCTAATAATAGGGTATAATTATAGGTGGGTTACTTATTCCTTCGTAACGGAAAGTTTCGACTTTTCGCTACGCGTGGATTATTTACTCTACTTAAAATCCGAAGATCCGAACGCGACGTTATAAATCCTTATCCCACAGCCTAGCTGCGTGTTAAAAGATAGCGCTCGTTCCGGCCTATCTAGTAATAGGAATGAGCTTTTTATGGTATGTGTCAAGGTGGTGGGATTTCAAAAATTGGTTTGGAACGTTGGGTGTTGTTTTTACTTGCCTCAGTACTTCAGACGTGCTACCAAGCGCCAAGTCGCTTCCTTACCGGATTCAGTTAGCGCACTAAAGTGGCTAACTATTCTAGTTTCTATCCCTTTCCTTATGTACGGGAGGTACACGCTAAGGGGAGATCGACGTAGGGGTGATAATTGGTTAACTCTATTAGGCCAAACTTAGAACAGCTTAGCAAATCTTAGTAAACCTAGGCTAACTTATCACCACTTATACGTATATCCCCCGTTAGCGTGTACCTCCCGTATATAAGGAAAGGGATAGTACGTCTAAGCGTAGAACTCTAGATTATAGCTAGATAATTCTTAACTTTTTTACGACGAGATTTTAAAGTCGAGAAACTACTACTTAATAATCGAAATTCTTCGATTTTTCGACGCTCGGGGCTAGGGAATCGATACTCCTACTTAATTAAGACTTTACCGCCCGAAATTTCGTACGCGTAATAGGTTTATAACGCGTATTATAAATTTATAACTAAAACGTTATTTTACTTAACGGGTTTCGCGATTTCTATAGTAAAAAAATTAGAAACCCCTATACGAACTTTTTTATAACTACGAATTCTCTAAAATTACTAATAGAAATTCCCGGTAAAATCGAGAGATCTCGCGCCGAGAATAATCTTTAGGAGTAAGGCTATCGTAGAAAAAAGGTCGAAAAAATACGTCGGTAGTTAAGATATTTCTAGTAAAAATACGCGGTTTTATACTTAGACGTGCTACGCACCAACCGTTAGGTAAGTAGAAAGCCACTTATAGCTTAGCACGTCTGAGGTCCTGAGGCAATGCCCCACTTGACCCGTGATCTAAGCTATGCGCAATTTCTAAAAGCGAGGTAGCCTTATTGAGATACGCAAGCCTCGTCGTCCACAGGTTTTGAGACACCTTCTAATTATCGTCTATACTTCCAATCCTCGCTCTGGTTATTGACGAAAAAGATATCCGCTTTCATGAAGCGTTCTTTCAACGCTTTCAAAGAGAGATTCAAGACTAGCGGTCATGAACGACCGCCTGAGAGCGACGGCAAAAATCGAACGGAGGTAAAGTTTACAACGAATCATTTTTAACCCTCAAACATGCTCAGACATATACCGCAGGTGACTGAGCCTCCTTCGACTCTGCAAAGTGATTGCATCAAGGTATCGTTGACCCTTGCATTCCATATCGCTTTTCTTTGTAATGATACCGCACAAGGATTCTTGAGCTTACGAATAATTTTGGCGCAGGAACCTACTTCTCACACACATGAGCTGCACGGGTTGTTTGTCTTATACCCTCGTCCTGAAGTACCTGATCTTGGTACTTCTCGAGAGATAGAGTAAGACGTCTATCGTCAACATGATAATCTGGTTGATGCCGACCTCGATCGCTCATCGTGCTTACCTCGCTTAGCATAATTGCTGTCCATGGACTCAATGGCAAGGCAAGAACAACCTGGCAGGACCCTGTATCTGAAAAGATATGGTTGGAAGACTTTCTCCCACATGTCCTCCCCAATTCACGCATCATGACCTTTGGGTATGATTCTGCTTTGGGGTTTAGTAGAAATCGGGAGGGAATCCGTAGCTTTGCCAAGGATCTGTTGAATCGCTTGAGAATGATGAGAGTTGAGCTGGAAGTAAGTCGCGTTTGAACCAATGGTATTGAAAGGATTTCGGTGTCAACTAATTTTCTTTTTTGGAAAAGGCTCAAGAGCGACCGATTATCTTCATTGCGCATAGCCTTGGAGGTATAGTAGTCAAGAAGGTTTCCGTGCCCCCAATGCTCAGATCTAGTTCTATCATTGATTCTGTTAGGCTCTCATCTTAGCGCACGAAGCAGAAGTATGGTATGGTAACATCTTGAAATCTACGAAGGGAATTGTATTTCTGGGAACGCCGCATCAAGGTTCAAAGCTTGCGACTTGGGGGATCTTGTTGTCAAACGTTGTCAACTCTCTAACGCTCGGTCAGGCGGTCAGAATGGATCTTTTGCGAAATCTGGAAACTGGATCAGCAACATTGGAGGAAATTTCCAGGCAATTTATTCAACGAGCGGTTCCCTTGCAGATCATGTCGTTTTATGAGATGCAAACTGAACGTCCTCTTTCTTGTCTAGTGAGCATCATCTCCTACGTCCCTCCCTATTCGCTCGATGACCTCCTCCTGATGTTGAGATTTCTGGCTTATAAACTATATCTAATCAAGGTGGTCCCTGAATCATCAGCCATTTTAGGTCTATCCAACGAGTTGGTGTTATCCTTGAATGCAGGTCACCGTAGCATGTGTAGGTATAACAGCGAGGAAAATCAGAATTATATCTTAGTGGAATCGGCTATTAAGGAGCTTGTTTCCCCTAAAGCTCTATCCTCTCATGGCACCACGAGTGAGTATAACATAGATGATTTCATCTCTTGACTCCCCCTTACTGAGTACCTGCTTATTAAACCTACCGTCAGCAATCCGCCAGCCGACGGCTCCATTAGATGAAATGAGGAGCCCTCCATCTGCTTCAGAGGCAACAATACTAGAGAGCAGATATCCACAAAGCTATCGGCTTGAGAAGGAAACAACTGTGAGTAGCTGAGTCGTTATGATTTCAAGGAAGCAGATTAATAACTTAGAAGATACCGACTACCGCAACGAAGTCGTCAGCTTTGCTCCCTATCGAAATCGCTTCTCAACGTCAGTACCTAGTGTCCCATTCCGAGGATACTGGAAATGGCTCAAACACACTGCAAAGAGCTGCTCCCAGTGACGACGAGATCATCACAATACGAATCAATGGCCTAAAGCATAGAATTTCCTCACCTTTCGCATACAAAGGCACCTTTTCAGACAGCATCCAGGTTCGCGCAGACACCGAATTGGACAATATCCCCTCGTTCTTACTGAAGAAATATCCGGGTAAGACAGGACGCTGTCCGTACTAGGCAATGACAAGTAGTGGCTGATATATCCTCATTGTTAAGATTTGAAATACTGCAGCAATCGGTATCGATTTCCCGGACGCCAATCTCCGATATCAATCACGCGCCGAGATGTATTTACTGAAGCCGTCCAGGTTGTCGCAGATTGGCCGTGTTATAGTCGCACGAGGGGATACAGGATTCATGCGAAACAAACTTTGGCAGACTTCTTTAGCAGAGCTTTTCCCCAGACTCTTGAGACCAAATTATCAGGACCTTCGATTGAACCTTCTGAAAAAGGCGGCATTGTTGCCTCGGATGCTATTACAATTGGCACTGAGCATGCATCCCACATTTTGATACACTTCATGAGGACTATCAGAGTGCCCGAAGATGGACAAGAGTACAGCGTCCCTCCTGGGCTAAAAAGCTTCCCCCTCTACGACATGCAGCCTTTCAAGTCTAGACTTCCAACAAAACTGGCCACGCAAGGTGGAATATTCCTGCCAATGTACCGTGAGTTCAATTCTTCGCTGAGATACAAATCGTCTTTCTCTGTTCTTGTCCCTGTCAGCGTTTGCTAAGACGAAGCCCGTGAGCAGAACGAGAAGCCATGTGGATATCCTTTGACTGTCCATTTGGGAAAAATTACGCCATCCGCCCTTATGTAGGAGGTATCAATGGAATCTCGGGAGAATCAATGATGGAGAAGTTGGGCACGGTCACGCGACGGCCAGATGACCTCACAGAGAAGCAAGACTATCTGGTCCTTCCTAGACAGGCACGATTGGACGGCGTTGCAACGGAATCTGGTGTTGTGAAACAGTTCATCGCAACGCAAAGAATACCTTCGTCACACCAGGCTGCGGAATTCCTTTTAGGGCAGATGTCCAATGTTGGTTTCGGTCTGCCTGAGACACAAGGACGTTCCAACAATTACGGAATAGCCGATACCTCCATTGAGTGGCAGATGAGTGGAAAGGGCAATGTTGGAGGAATTCAGCTCCAACTAATTCCAGAATATGACATTGAGCATATGCGGTTCTCCAACATGCCCGATCATATTCTCGAAGATGGCCATTTGATATCACATTTCACACCAGCTCCATCGATAGCCTCAAGCCTCGATCTATTCAAGAGCCCGAGTGAGCAGAACATCGATATAGGGGATACGCTTCACGTCAAAAACACAAGAGAAGCGCAGCCTGAGAGGCTAAAGACCGTAAAAGACCTCTGGTCTGAGTCACCTTCCCCTTTACATTCGACGGAAGCTATTGATCTCGACATTTTCTATGAGGCGCCCTCTGTGAGACTATTGGCAGTCCACCAACCGAATGCCATACCCACGCCTATTCCCTTTGAGGTATCTAGAGACTGATGGTCCCTGGGTGACAAAGGGCTGACAAGTACGATCCATATAGTTCGACACTGATGATCGATTTTCGGAAGTTGTCGACACAATCCGTACTAGGATGTCAGACTCCATCTCGCAGGACAAGCAAGCCGGTCTGTACATGGCCAATACGGTTGCGAACCTGCCGAACTACCTGATGCCGATGGCAAAATGGGATGATATTCTCTACTTCGGTGACATCCAGCTTGCAAACCGGCACGGTAATACGGAGAGTACGGATTGGACCGACACTACGGCCCCGCCAATGATAGACCTGGTCTGGGTAGGCTATGTTTGATTCTCAGTCCCACCTCTTACCCTGACACGATGAGCCATACATTTCGCTGACATCTAGCAGAGGTATTCCGACAAAGCTAGCTTACCTGGGATTCTTTGTCGGATTAATATCCTTCGGAAACCCGGGTTCTTGAGCTTGGAAAATGCTTCCCCGATTGTCCTCGCTATCTTTGAAGAAAGCTCGATTTCTGACTTGCGTCACATGATAAGTGGCTTGACTAATCAATCAACAATCCGTTTCCAGATCTGTACTGAATATCACCGGGACTTATCCGATGATATCTCCTTTGGAGAGCTCAAGAAAGACATTCGTCATGGGAATGGGATCCTCATCTTCGAAATTCGAGACCGTCTAGACAACTTTTATGTCCATGTCAAAACTCTGACTAACAAGAATCTTATAATCGGTACTTTAGACAGCCAAAGTAGCGTCCTAGATCTGAAGTGTCGAATTCGAGATAAGGAGGGATATGGCCCTGATGAACAGAGACTCATTTTTGCTGGCACGCAATTGCAAGATGGTAATTCGTTGGCATATTATCACATACAGAAAGTGAGTCTCAAATTCTATATTCAACCTAAAAGAATGAACAAAACACGCTGCCCCCATCATGAAATCGAGAACCGAACTACAGACTCCAACTGTTAGCAAGATCATAATCTCTCCTTTGATGAGGCCTTCAAGCTTGACCCTTCGAAGACACAATTAATTTTGGCGGTACACATAGTCAAGTACGATCCATGTGTCTGTCCGATTCAGAGGTGGAGGGGGCTCTGTATACGTGCGCATTTTGGACAAGATAGTCTATTTTCCCGCTCAAGCTCCTTGTACCATTATTTGGTTGAAAGAGGATATTCGGACCAAAACAGGCATTCCAACTGAAAGGCAAATCTTGTCAATCCAAGGAAAGGTTCTTGAAAATGGTGGGTCAGCCTATTCGCAGAATTGTTTTTGACACCCTGTAAGAAATTGACTGCGCCCGCTAACCTTGCAACTCATTTCTGTTGATAGACTTCACGCTCCACAACTACCTGAATGCAACTATTAACCTCACCATTATCCCCAATGACAGTGCAATTCGGCTTGGAATGGGGGCAGGAGGGCTGATATCCCAGCACATTGAGCCTGATGAGAACGATCCGCGGATTTGGGACGTAGCTAATTCCAAAATGCTGAATATCCAGATCATCAATTCAAACGACTTCTACCTCATAACCGGGAGCCCTCCGCCACCAACACCGGTCGATGCACAAACCTACCGCGCGCGAAAAATCCCCTTTTTGAGTGATTATACAGAAGCCACATCCAAACAAAGCAGAAGAATCAGCCTTACAGGAGCTGTTGGGGAAGCTGTAGATGTGGCCAAACGAGCGCCTGGCAAGTCTCGAAGTTCTTCTTCTCTCTCCGATTCTGGTCACAGTAGTGAGGCCATAATTGCCAACTCGGAAAATGCACAGGCACATTCCGAGACACATGAGATCAACCTTCGAGACCAAAGGCCGGAGACACGGGTAGCGATGATGGATGTGGACGACACCGTACCTCGATTCAAAAGATGGGCTACTCTTGATTGACATGTCCTTGGGTTACAAGAAGCCCAGCTCAATAGTCGCGTTTTCCGATCTTTCGACAGCATTCTTTCATAATATAATCTTACGGCTGCCAGTGGCATTTGAGAACAAATAATCATTCAAAAGCTGAACGTTTGCACGACTGCTTCCGTGGCCATCAGCGCACCTGTGTTTTTTTTCCATTGCCGTGAAGTTTTGCGGGCCGAAGGAGCCGCATCCCTGGTGCCCAACTTCAGCTTTTGTCCCAGGGGACCAATATAATGAACATGCACGATAGGCAGTAATCACCCCTATCGTCGCAAAGCCTGGCAGCTTACCGCCCCTTGCCAGTGGCTATAACGTATATCTTTACACCTCATCGAAGTGAGGGCAGTGTAAAGGTTGAAGGCAAAGGTCGTCTGACCGATAGTCTCCTCCTTCACCGGAGTGGATCGAGGGAGATACGAGTTCTTCCGCCGAAATTCCTATCGTCTGATCTGTGGTCTGCTCCTCATTGGAGAGAATGCGATCTGCCAGTAGCGTCTCCGTTCGCCAATGGACAGAGCGACCTTTGACTCCGTCGCCAGCAATCAGCTGACGTGCAAACCACCAAGTCAAAACGATTGTATCTTTCGAGGTGTTTGCGGTGGGGGTTGGATCCCCGATAAGAACGGCTTTTATATAGCGCTAGTCTAAAATAGGAAATTGAAAATCGATCGATTTTTATCTTTTTCGATACCGATGTGGCTTTGTGGCGGAGTTGGCGCTCAAGGCTTAGCTTAGTCATTGGCTTCATTCCAATTGAGATAAATTCCCGCACTGCCTCGTCTCCGTCTTCCTATCCCAGCGTTGATACCTCTCCCGTCTCTAAATCAATCTCCACACAGCGTTATATTTGTGTAACCGCGAGCGCCAGATCTGTCCATTTGAAATCGTATCTCAGCAAAATCATAACTCGACTCTGCTCTCTCTCTCCTTTTCCAAGTGATAGCATGGTTAGTAGCCTAATCGTCCGTATGATTTTGAAGCCTCCACTGACAGTATCCTTGTTATCAAACAGGACGCGCAAAATTTGCTGACGCCCCTAGGTGAGGTCGAAAAGCATTTTCCTCCGCATGGCTCCTTGTGTTTGTATCGACCCGTCAAGCGCGCCAACTTCGTTTGCAGTCGCTGCAGCTATGACAAGACGTCGAAGCTAGTGGCTTACGGCGAGGATCAATGGGATGTACCTATATGTAACGGTTGCTATGGTAGTGTCCAAGCCACCCAAGCAGAGCAGAGATAAATAATAGGATATTTTGTACTGGATTTACTTTATTAACAGATCATTATACACAGACACGATTCAACGTAGAAGGCTGCAGACTATCGTTCGAGATATACAGCCTTGCACCATCATTCCTCATGTCTTCTAAATACCCTGACCAGTGCTTACAAAATGAAAAGTCATTGTTACTGTACAATGCGATTTCAGAATACCAAATAAAACCTCTATCCTATAGAGTCTAATGATTCTTGGTAAGAATCATTTGCGGGCTACTAAGGAATCTAGTGAGAATCATTACGATTTTTCAGTCAAATGATTCTCACTTCGAAATTGGGCCGATCCTAATAATTTTTAGCGCGTTTTAAAGCGCTGACTCAGCGCTTTAAACTGAGCTACTTATTACCTTAAACAGACTAGTATCGATAAAGTTATTAAGCCGTGAATATGTAGATTTTTTTGGTAGTTTGGACCCTGGCGGGTGATCGACCGCTAACGCTGTGCGCACTTCTTCCCTCTCGTGCCTTTAAGTTTCGGCCTATATGAAATTTATATTTAGACCTTTTTCCAACTAATTAGACTACGGGCTATAAGGTGGGCTACCTTTTAGCCGGATCCGATAGAAAATACTAAAGTTATTAACAGTATTAGTAGGTTATTACACGGACCTCAGGTAAGGTACTATAAATAGTACCGACTTTACTAAAGCTAGTAGGTACGTTTTATAGGACGTAAAAATACTTATAATTTAAAAGAAAAATTACCTAGATAGCTTAAAAACTCGCTAAGATATTAAGGTCGGAAGTTACCACTACTACTAATACTCTAACCTTACCTAGCGGACTATAAATATTATAAGGGTCTATTAACTTTAGTTATATATCTTATAAAGTATATAAAGGGCGATAATATAACGTAATAATAATTCAGAATACTTAAGAACTCGTAAAGTTATTAAGGTAGGAAGTCTCTAGTACTAATACTACTCCGGCTATACCTACCGTACTAAGATAGTAGTATTACAACTTAGTCTTCTATATAAGGCTTATAGTGTATAATAAGGGCTATAATATAAAGGTATAATAATCTAGGATACTTAAGAACTCGTTAAGATCTTAAGGTAGGAAGTCTCTAGTACTAATACTACTCCAGCTATACCTACTGTACTAAGATATTAGTATTACGACTTAGTCTTCTGTATAAGACTTATAGAGCGTAATAAAGGCTATAACTTAAAGGTATAATTATCTAGGATACTTAAGAACTCGTTTAGATAGAAAGGTAGGATATCTCTAGTACTAATACTATTCCGACTATAAGTACCGTACTAAGATATTAGTATTACGACTTAAGTTTCTATATTAGACTTATAGAGCGTAATAAAGACTATAATCTAAAGATATAATAATCTAGAATACTTAAGGGCTCGTAGAGATGTGAAGGTTAGAAGTCTCTAGTACTAATACTAGTTCAATTATAAGTACCGTAATAATTTAATAGTATTACGACTTAGGATTATATATAAGGATTATAGAACGCTATAATTACTATAATCTAAAGGTATAATAGTCTAGAATACTTTAGAACTCCTGAAAATATA
>JAABUP010005314.1_pt1 | contig 19741 bp, 16 predicted proteins | sample 5559201 | NCBI WGS metagenome assembly JAABUP01 (sample SAMN10711887, study PRJNA513373) | rock metagenome | isolation source: Antarctica rocks | place: Antarctica
TCCTATGCTACCAATGCGCTCCATCACCAAGCCGCACCCTCACACCAGTATCAGTCCCTCCAGCAATACCAGCAACCACACCACCCATCATACCATCATAATACTCCAAGCTATCAATCTCAATACCAAAACAACCACAGCGAGGGCTCTCCAGCCGGTCTACAATTCCAATCGCCGCAGGAGTTCCAGATGCAGATGCAGCGCGAATCTCAGCGTTCGCCAGTCAACAGCTACGACAGCTTCTTCAAGGGTATGCAGAGCGCTGCAGGCGTCCCCACAGCACAGCCTACCGCGGCTGGCTGGGGAAGCTATGGCAGCGGAGGTAATGGGCAAGGTAGTCCATTGAAGTACGAGATGAGTGGCTCCCAGGACGCGCTTCCAATGATGCGGGACCCTTCAAGCCAGCGCTATTAGGGGAACTGCGTTCTCGACATTGGATCAATTGCTACGGAAACGACCTTTATGATACCTAGCAATGAGGGTCATTGTACGTATGGTTCTTCACTTCTTGTACATTTTCATTTGGAGGGAAGGATTTGGAGGTTACATCGTGCGCTTCAGAGGACGAATTCAAAGCCAATTTTATGGCTTAATGCATGGGAAGCAAGGGCATTGGTGGCGATTGTACTCTGCGCCACTGTACATTACGGATGCGATTGTGCCATAGCACATATTTACCAGCAGAGTTCGATCTCGTAAATAGCAAAATCGTTTCCGAAAAACTCTATACATGCAGGTTTCAGGTTCTTTGGTGCTCTTTCTTCCCCTACCTTGCAGCCATCTCTACTCTTGCCTCGTGGATTCTGCATTTTCCTCAGCGCTAGATAGCAGAAATGCTAGCGTTTTCTACCTGTTTTGAGCGATAAGTCAAATGAATTTGATGTCTCAAAGGGCGTACCAGTCACTTTCAGTCGATCTTTCAACGCTAGGAAGTAGGAATTACGACCTTTCCTACTTATCCTAAGCGGACGATGAACCACACCAAACTCAAGATGATAAAGAACTTGATGAAATTCCGCTTATTGAGGACGTGCTGATGGTACTATTTCTTAGGTATAGAGCGATACGCAAGTATAATACCAAATGAGAGAGCAGAATACTGACCACTTCTTGCTTAGCACAAGCTGATATCGACTACAAGAAAGTCAAGAGAGTAAGAAAACGAAAAGACTCGCATGCATAAAGAGCTCGATCAATCGTCCAATTCCTTGGTCCTGGAGTGACAGATACGCGAGATGTCGAATTCAAGATAGGAGAATGGTAAAGCCTCCCTAGATTTCGTGCATAGAGTACCTCACGTGTTGATCATCCGAGATGGAGTTTCTTTCAGTTTCTTCAAACCGCATGGCTGCAGGGAAAATACCCCGCAGGCTAGGCGGGCTAGCCCCTGCTAGTTCTAAGCGGCCTCGAGCCATCAACCCGCGGGGAAGCTTCCTCTGACGTCTCGCGTGCAGCAGAGCCTCGGACGCGAACGTTTGGCATGGCTTTGAGCTGCACCGCGAGCAGGCCTAGCCATCCTGGCTCCTGGACTCCTGGACTCCTGAAGCAATTGGATGACCGTTTTATATATGATCTCCCGTTGACCACAGCGATTCATCGACCAAGCCGATAGCCTATCAACGACTATATCCTGAAGCCTGCCTGCCTTTCGTCCGGCTACCAACGGTCAGCGGTATCTCTCCTTCCTTTCGTGCAGACTAGCCGCCGTTGGAAGCACATGGTTTGCAGCAGACTCGAGTTGGAGTGCATCAGGCAAGGCGGGGATCACCTGGTGCAACCACTGCACAGCGCCAGCCTTTCTGGGCTGGGATCATGAGGTATGTAGCTGTGCATTTGAATCCGAATGTTTCCTCCCTTCCGTAAGACCGTGATGGAGAACGACCATATATATGGGACAATGTACTGCTGGCCTTCGCCCAATTCTTGAGTATTCCAACCGCTGTCCACAACACTCCTGCTATGTCAACTACTGCCTGTATGTCTCAGGTCTAATCCAATGCCTTCATACTATCTCCAAGACTGCCACTACTTCTACCGCAGCGCTTTGAAGCTCCTCTCCATACCAACCTTGATAGTTCCAGCGCTCAATTAAATAGATCTGATTCATCATGCCAGTACGAACCTTTACAATGCCTAAGTCTCTGAACGAGTCGATCGCCAACTCACAACCACCTGTTTCCGAGGTCCGCCCCTCAGCCGAGAATACTAAGCAGTCGTACTCCGATGCTCAGAAGGAGCCTTTGGCGAACCATGGGTTGGAAAAGAAGCCGGGCATTACGTTCGCCGCTCAAGACAGTCTTGCAAAGCTGCCTATACCGGAGCTCGAGAATACCATGATGAAATATCAAGATGTTCTCAAGCCCTTGCAGACTCGGCGAGAACATGAAGATACCATAGCGGCGGCGCAAGAGTTTTTGAAGGGAGAGGGCCAGGAATTGCAAGCTAGACTTAAGAAGTATGCTACAGGCAAAACAAGCTACATCGAGCAGTTCTGTACGTCTTTATACATTTCTGAAAGGGTGACATTTCGGACAAAGGCAAGACCGAGACTAACAAGCTGCTTCAGGGTACGATTCCTACTTGAACTTTGATAATCCCGTCGTTCTCAACCTCAATCCTTTCTTCCTTCTCGAAGATGATCCCACACCAGCTCGAAACAATCAGGTCACGCGAGCTGCGTCCCTAGTAGTCTCTGCCCTCTGTTTCGTGCGCGCTGTGCGGAAGGAGGAGCTTCCTCCAGACTCTCTTCGAGGCCAGCCATTGGACATGTACCAATACTCCAGGCTCTTTGGAACAGCTCGGGTTCCTACAGAGAGTGGGTGTCAGATCGCACAAGATAGCGGGGCAAAACACATCGTCGTGCTGTCCAAAGGACAATTCTACTGGTTTGACGTCTTGGACGACGGTGCCGATCTAATCATGTCGGAGAAAGACATGGCGATCAACTTACAGGTTTGCGTCGATGATGCCGCAGAGACGCCAATACATGAAGCCGCTAAAGGTGCCTTGGGCGTTTTGAGTACTGAAAATCGAAAGATCTGGTCAGGTTTGAGAGACGTCTTGACGCGGGATGAGGACTCGAACAATGCTGAGTGCTTAAGCATTGTCGACTCGGCGCTTTTCATTCTATGCTTGGACTACGTAGAGCCCGAGTCAAGCGCTGCACTCTGCGGCAATATGCTCTGCGGTACCAGTAACGTTGTCAAAGGTGTCCAGGTCGGCACTTGCACCAACCGCTGGTACGACAAGATGCAAATCATCGTCTGCAAGAACGGCAGCGCAGGCATCAACTTCGAACACACTGGTGTCGACGGTCACACCGTCCTTCGCTTCGCTAGCGACGTCTACACCGACACGATCCTCCGTTTTGCCAAAAGCATCAACGGCCAAGCCCCCAGTCTCTGGGCCACCGACAGCCCCGACCCTTCAAAGCGGGATCCCGAGTCCTTCGGCGATGTGAGCACCACCCCTCACAAACTCGAATGGGATATGCTCCCCGAACTCAGTACCGCCTTGCGTTTTGCGGAAACGCGGCTCGCAGACCTAATCCAGCAGAACGAATTCCAAACGCTCGAGTTCGCCCACTACGGCAAAAACTTCATGACCTCCACGGGTTTCTCCCCTGACGCGTTCGTTCAAATGGCGTTTCAAGCCGCCTATTACGGTCTATACGGCCGCGTGGAGAACACCTACGAACCAGCCATGACGAAAGTCTTCCTGCACGGCCGCACAGAATCCATCCGCGTCGTATCCCAAGAAAGCGCTGAATTCGTCCGCACGTTCTGGGCCGAAAACCCAGCTTCCCAAAAAGTAGAAGCCCTCCACAAAGCAACCAAAAAACACACTGCCCACACGAAAGAATGTGCCAAAGCCCTCGGCCAGGACCGCCACCTCTACGCCCTCTTTTGCGTCTGGCAGCGCGCGGTGGATGAAGAGGGCGCCGAGGCAGCGAGCAGCAATGGCATGTCTTCAAACGGGTACTCCTCGCCCGTCGACGCCGGCTCTAAAGCCGCATCACCCAACCGCAACTCCTCCCCCTCTGCAGAAGAAGAAAAAGTTTCCCCCTCCCCGGCCCCCAAGCCAGCAGGGACGCAGAAAATGCCCGCCATCTTCTCCGACTCAGGGTGGGAGAAGATAAACAACACCATCCTAAGCACATCCAATTGCGGCAACCCTGCCCTCCGCCAATTCGGTTTCGGACCTAGCTCTGGAGATGGATTTGGTATTGGCTACATCATCAAAGACGACTCCATATCTATTTGTGCATCTAGCAAGCATCGCCAGACCAAGCGCTTCGTTCATGCGCTCGAGGCGTACTTTTTGGAGATCAGGAGATTACTGAGAGCAACGCAGCAGAAATCCAAATCCCCCAAAGCGAGTCGTGCGCGAGAAGTCGGAGAGAGGGAGGGGAGTTCTCATAGTAAGAAGCAGGTTAAGGGGAGAGTGGTGGGGGGAGAGGAGGCAGCTGGGGAGGATGCGAAGGGCGAGGAAGATGATGATGATGGGTTGGGCGGTTGTGAGTGTCCCCTCTTCCACAATCTCAGATGTATATCTATTTAGTTGGTGGGGAATGCTAATGGGGAATTGTAGATGGATTCTTCGACGCAGGCATGCTCTTCGCCGCTATCAAAGCTAGCGAAGAGGAGAAGCAAGAGCGGCCTAGCGATAAGGCACTGAATGCTAGGAGGGCGGCGGTGGGGAAAAAATTGCGGTTGGGGGATTATTGAATCGAGTCGTGCGGTCTATTCTGTATTTAGTATCTTGGACATACCTTAGCTTTACACTCATGCGGAACATAATGTGCCATACAGCACACTTGTTTCATTACAGAAATTTGCTAACACCAGCTCAACCCTGCCGTTTGATTACCTAGACCCGTACCACTTTATGTAAGCGTTGATGCTACCAATGTGGTGTCCAGAAGAGCGTGGATGGCATGGTCTAAAAGTTAGCCACAATAGAGCGTGAATGATTACATTGGTAGAAATTTCTAATCGAGCATGAGTGATATAGATGCTGGAGGTGAGGATAACATAGATATTCCCTACTTGAGTATAGATGATATTACTGCCAGAATTCAGAGTAGCGCAAGTGGTCTACAAGACTCAAAATTATACAGTAAAAATTACCATATCGCGAGGTAGAGAGTCAACTGAAGACGATTGCACGCTCTAATCCTCACCAATTGTCATGTATTAAATCTCATAATGCCTCCGAAAGTTGCTAGATCGCTATACTTCCGAGTACAGATTTTAGCCGTTCATGTGACGACCCCAAGCACGGAAGTCGCCAGTCGATGGGCTAAGGAGCGCGAGGGACACTGCAAGTCTATCAGAAATGGGTATCTAAACTATTTCAAACCAGCCTTTCCACTCTTGGTCTTGATGGAGGTGTATCATGTCAGCTCCTCAAACGCCATTATATTCTCCCGCATTGCTGTGACGAAGTCTGGTCAAGGCACTTTGTGGCTCTCCAATCCCCTAAATCATCCCCATTCGCAGTCTTAATCTCACTCTATTCTCCCTTCTCCTCTCTCATCAACGCGTCCAACTCCGCCTCCTCATCCTCCTCAATCTCCGTGTAAATCGTCACACCCCTTCTCCTCCTATCATCCTCATCCGGATCATAAACCTCCTCCGTATCAGTATCATCGCTACTCTCCTCTCGAATCTCCACTGCTAGCTTCCTATTCTCCAACCGCGCCATCGTCAAGTCCTCCAATTTCAAACTCCATTGCCGAATTGTGGCGTCGATGCCTACGCTCACGATGATTTCCGGGAGGAGGGCGGGGAGGAGGAGGCCGGTTATTTCCTCGAAATGGCCAGAGTAGGTGCAGAAGAGTTTGCCGTTCTAATCAGGGTTCGTAAGTAAGTACATGTATCGCAATTAGGTGCAGAGGGGTAGGCGTACCGCGGAGTCCCACACCTTGATGTCTTCGTCTCGACCAGCGGTGACGGTCCATCGGTCATTAACGACTACGCTGTCAACGTAATCGCCATGGACGAGAATAGTGTCTGCTTCCCAATTTCTCTCTCGGCTCAAGCATTTAACCCTCCCGTCTGCGGACCCGGTCCAGAGATCGTCGTTGTTGTCGAAACAGAGATTGAAGACGCTGGTTTCGTGCTTAACAATGGGTTTGTCGGTGTCGATTTCAGAGGCTGAGGCCAGATCGGTGCTCAGGTGCCATCGGCGGATTTCCCTGTCGCTGCTAGCGCTGAATATTACGATCGAAGTCTTCCCCTCTTTGTCTTTCGAGGGGGATTGGACGGGGTAGGTGGTTGGATCAACGGCTAGATGTAGTATCCCCCTCGTATGTCCGCCCTTCAAAGTATGCAGTCTTTCGCCTGTTTCAACATTCCAGATTATAACGCAGGCGTCCGCGGAGCCGGAGATGAGAATGTCCATTTGTTTGACTTGTATACATAGCACCGCCTTCACAAAATCATTGTGCCCGTTGTAGCGCCGACCTGGTTGCTGCGTTCCGGTAGGCTTGCTTTGGGTAGACCAGGACCAGATTCTTTTGTCCCAGCAGCCGGCGAAGAGGATTTTGGTGTTGAGGTTTATGGCGAGAGAGGTTAGGGGCGCTGTGGGGCCGCTGTAGACTTCGGATGTTGTTCTCGTCTGGAGAGTAAAACGTGTGAGTAGTGGAGTAGGTGAATAGGGAGAGAGAAACGATCTAAGGGTTATAGATGGCTGTGGACATATGACGCTTAAATAGTGCGGTGCCCTCACCTACTTCGAGCACGACCCTCCTCGCTGTCCCAGTGCTCTGAGCCACGAACACTGCTGCTGGTTCTGCGGGATCTGCTATAACGGCCAGAATTTTGCCCTGTAGGCGAATTGGATTGCCATTCTCGTTCTTGGCTTTCTCTTTTCTACGTTTGGTTTCTTCAACAGAGTGGGAGGTTTGGAAGAAGTGGTCGGGGTCAGTCGAGCGAGACATCGCGTCATTGATGGCTGGAGCCCAATGATCGAGGTCCAGTTGGGCAAAGGAGGATTATTGATAGCTTAGGAGGTTGTCTGTTTGAGCTGTGGTGGTGCACTCCCGGTCTGCGCGCCTATGTAGAATAGGTTGCGGGACGCGGAATCAATACATAAGTAAGGTAGGGGGCGGCATGCTTGTTAATTTCCTTCCTCTTTGAAGCATGCGACGAAAGGAATGACTAGATACTACTGCAATGCAAATGTAGTTATGATGAGGAATACTAACTAGGTACGCTTCGTTGGTATATGTTCCTGCTGCTACACGGTTTGCTCCTGCCTCATCGTTGGCTGGCATCTACGATTCCCATTCAGGCTTCGGAAAGAACCCTCCTCGCAACGCCATACCCTCTAGCCATGGTCGCTGCTTCTGGTTCTTCGTGATGAAAGGCTTGCACGCACATACAGAGATGTATCCTAGCTCTTTTCGCTTGCTACATCGTACAAATTATATAATTGCGTCTGCGACTGCGATATCTTACGACTAAGCACGATACTGGAGCATCGTACCTGAAGTCCGCCTCCTGCCAGTGTTGAAGCATTTGTTGCACCTTGTCAATCCATTGCTACCTCTCCATGTACACCCTTTTGTACTCTACCTGCCATCTATCATCAACATCCCGTAGTCCGCCTGCTCGATCGCTCGCAATCACACCAGTAAACATTCTTCGAAAAGGCCAAACGGCTCAAGAACGGAGAGTCAGCCATGCCTCTACCAGCACAGTTTCAGCTTGGCCTAGAGCTGACGAACATCGTCAATCCATTGAGTCAGGCTGTGTCCGCCCTTGGCTCACTAGCTCTTGTCGATGCCATCAAGAAAGCTGGATCAGATGCCATCACCGAGATGAAGTTGGCTTCCTTGATAGGCAGGCATCGAATTGACGAGGTCATTCGATGGCATTTCCGAGAAAAAGTTGCCAAAGCAGACCGGTCTGTGATATCGAGATACATGGACATTGTGCTGGAGTCGGGTTCTGGACCGACTGTCCAAGAGGCCTTGAAGAATCCGGCACTCTTCTCTATGGTCATCCAATTGTCTGCCCTGGGATTCGCACACGAGGACGAGTCATTGGCCAATGCTATAGTAGAAGCTATCGAAAGGATAGTCAAAGAGTCGGGTGCTGAAGTGGACATGATACCCGACTACGTTTCGTTGCTTGGAACCTTACGTGCGTGCAGCCAACAAACTGTTGCGTTCCAGTGGGCATCTTTATACGAAGCTGCAGAACAGAGAATAGAGCGCGCGCCAACTGACAACCAGGAATCTGAGCCCAAAAGGAAGTCGAAAAGGCGCAAAGTGAACGGCAATCTAGTTGGAAACCCTCCAAGCGTGACAACTCGACACTTACCTTTTCCAGTGCTTCAAGCTTTGATTATGTGGCTACAATCCCTTCAAACCTTCCCCGAACACAGACTTCTCCATCTCAGATGCGACAGCGGAATCAGTACTGCTATCGTCTGGTGCCATCATCTTCTCGGTCTGACAGTGAAAGTCGTAGTGCAAGGTGTAGAAACATGCTTTGGCAGTGGATCCGCCAATGTCCTCATTGAGGAGAGTGATTCCAAGCATGCAGGTGCAACTTTGATGGATCCTGCTAACGCCAACGAGCCTCTGTTTGATCTCGCCAATGATGAAAACAACCCAACATTGTCATATGAGCAGCGCGCAGAAGCATTCGGGTACGGTATGCGCATTATGAAGTGCGCAAGGCTGCCTGAAGATAAGATTGAGTATTGTATCTATTGGACTATAGCACGTTGTCTCTCAATCACACAGACGCCGCTGAGTTCGGGCTCCAATCACGAGTATCATCGTGGTGGACCGTCCCCTGATCATGATCATACAAATGCTATAAGTTTCCACCGCTTCTTCCAGTCTCGATATCCCCCAGAAGATCGAATACTACGCGCTGCTCAATTCTTGTTTGCAATGGACAAAGTGGATATGAAGCTTGTGAGGTGCTACATGGATACACCTCTGAAAAAGACACACAACATGTCCCAGCTCGACCTGCCAGCTTTGGTAGCGGTGCTTCTGACTTTTGCCCGCATTGATGAAGGCGATCTTGAAAAGTGCGTCAACATGCCGCTCTCGTTGTATGAATATAAAGGACTGCTCAGGACCCAGCTTGGGGATGACAAGCTGATTCCTGATCATGGAGCAGAGGGGTACCCAGACCTTATAGTATCTTTCGCATTCCTATCGCGCTTGCTGCTCGGACACATGTACTCCGGGGACTATGTTAGCCCCGCTGTTTTGGTAAGCGCTTGGGGCTGGAGCATCTTCTTTGATGCCGTTGACGGGGTTGATCCCACAGATGTGTCCACTAACAGTATGCGAGTGGTCTGCGGAGTCCCGTCCAGACGAGGCTTCAGAAGGACTCGCATCATAGACGGACCAACAGGACTATATATGTCTGACACTATTGGAGAAGCTTTGGCGAATAGCCCGCAGGTCCTTTTTTCCCCAGGCGTCAGCACCGCGCAGAAAGGGCCCGTCTTGGTTGGTCACCATTCGGACGCTTTTCAAGTCACGCAGACTTTCAACTGGAAATCCCTTGGTAAACACGATAAGACGCACAGGCTTGGCTTTCGCGAGATGCAGGAGATGTGCGTCAAAGCTGGCATCTTGGACCAATGTGACCACGATGATGATGTTAAGCAGTTCGAAACCTGGCTCGACAAGCGCACATATTACAACAATCTACTTGGGATGGATACTCGTACCCAGCGTGTTCGTCGTGCGGGAATACCCTATTACGAGCTCAGATGGCCTGCTGATGAGCATAGTCCAATTGACTCGTCCATCAAATCAGAAAGAGTCTTCGTTGGACAGTCAGTCATGTCTCTAGATGATACGAGAGAACCCGCTTTTGTTGCAGACGTCTATCGGTACAGAGGGAACAACATTTGGTCTTTCTACGTCATGGAGAACCCAGCCGCTCGATGGCTGCAGCTTAGGGATCTATGCGATTCTTGTGACGTAATGAGATTTTCTATTGTTATGAGAGGCAGCGGAAACTTGTTTAAGATGTGCCGCTTCCAATCAGGTTCTGAACAGCCTGGAATATGCACTGGTACTGCTCTAAAAAGCAAAGCTTGCGGCATATCACACACTGATAATTGATGTGGGAGGAGAGCTACTTGTTGCGGCTTCCTAGTTCATGCGAGAGGCACACTCTTCGTTTCAGCCGACTGGGAATTTGGATCACTTGTGTCTTCATGGTCCTTGAGTTAGCATCTACCATTCTCCTAATCCATTGAGCTAGCGGTCGCTTGACTGACCAGATCCGCCAGCTGGGAACGCGTCGTCTTCCCAGGTTCTTGAGCTGAGAACTCATCTTTTCTTTGGGTACATGGCTAGGAATTCCTCATCCTCTCCGACCCTTGAGCTCGAATTCGTCATCCATATCGGTGGGTAAGGTAGCAAAGCTTAGCCATCCCAGATCTTTGAGCGGGCGATCCATACTTTCTTCAGACCCTCAACCCGAAGTCTGCCCATTTCACTAGCCGTTGACCTGGAAATCCTTCATCTTATTGGGCGGGCGAGCTGGCAAAGCCTCCTCTTCCCCAGCTCTTGAGTTGACAGTGCCATCTCCGAAGGGATTCTTGGGCTTGGTTGTACGGGCACTGTACTCTTCGATTCACCGTTTCCCCCTTGTGTCTTGCGATGTCATTCATGGGCCAAGTGAAGCGTATACTGCAGAATGGTCACAAAAATATCTGGTTCCGGATCGGCTTTCGGCGGGGGTGTGTATTCAAAGTCTTGGTATCGTGGAGAAGCTTCCAGTCTCTCCGCAATGGCGCCATCTCGGCAGCCCACGGCCTCAGGATTCGCTGAAGGAATTAAAGAACTTATTTTCTAGCATCCCAGAAGTCCCGTGACCGAGTGACTACAAAATCTACGCGAGGTTTTTGGACTTCGAATAATAATCTCTCACTTAATTGAGAACGAAGCGATTTAACACCTCACTACGAACACCACCTTTCGCCACACTCGTAACACTGCCAAATCACAAACAGATAATCCACGAACTCGTACGAATCGACGCAATCTCAATCCAGCATGCCTCAATTTTTGGCAGCATGTCTCTTCATATTCGTGACCGCATGCTTTGGAACGCTAGTATCAATGCTGGTCATGAGTCAAGTCTACGCGAGCGTCACAGTTTGGTCAGAGATGTCACTCCCTCAAAGATTGATAGTCATCGGGTCCCCCTGCATCGGAGCTCTCTTCGGTCTCGTCGTAATCTTGACAAGCTCGCATAAGAGACGACAGCGAGCGGTCGCTGCAGCGGTGACCCCTGCTCCAGCTCAACACACTGCTGTCGGTAGGAATTGCAACATTCCTATGCATGGATCGAAGCTGACTAGTCGATTACAGCACTGGCTCACAGACTTCCGCAAGACGAGGCCGACCTTGAGGCTCAGGTTTTGCAGGCTCAACCGAGAAAACTGGCTCAATTCGGCAGACCTGGCTTTTCCACGCCTCTTCCTTCATACACCGCGACTGATGATGAGAGCCCAATAGTCCCTCCACCAACGTACTCGCGGCACGCAAGATAGACGATATGAAGCGCCAACTATCCCCATTTTGCTCTTCAACGAGATCGATTCAATCTCGAGTATCAAATGTACGGAAACATTCACAGCTCTATCACCATCGACATGGTCGTGGATTCTGGTGGGATTTTGTTAGATAGAAAATACCTTTATATTACATCACTCCTTTCACGTTCTTGTTCATCGAAACGGAATACCACATAACCTCGAGAATTTTGACGATCGGCACCTTTACAGCTCGCTCCAGCTAGACTCTTGCATTTACCCAAATCAGAGCAGTATACGCAAGACTTCAGGTCTTTGAACCCCTAGTCCTGGCCACTTGTCGCTCCAAGTCGCTATAGCTTCCTCCTGCTGTGCCGAGCTCAGAGTCGGATGATCTCCCCTATGCGCTGAAAGTGTGGGACTTCAAACACTTGAAAACGCGCAGGCTTGTTACCTGTATGCTCCGAATTAGCTCTTTCAATCCATCTTTATGCCTCTTCACTATTCTTCTTGACCCTATAGATATATGTATATCTAGTCTGGCCATCTCCCCATGGTGTCGCACTCATAGAGCCAATTTGCCAAATACCATTACTATTCCCCCACCGTGGGTAAAGAATCAAAACGCAGTGGCATCTTGGCCATGGGCTCATTGAGTCCTTCGACACTATTCTCGATGACTTGATTTGCTCTTTCTTTCACGATGGTTTGCTTTTTTTGACGCTCTAGTCAGTCATTCTTTGCGTATCCTGATCTTGGCAGCTATGCATCTCGCCCTGTCCTTCGGCTTGTTGGTGTATTTTTAGAAGCGGCGATTATAAAGAATGGTGGTACCTAAGAGCACTACCCTCGTTACCAAGGTCTGTATACTACCATTCAATTCATTTGTGGGATCATCGCACCCGAATTTGAATGGCGACGTGGCAGTAAGAGCCTAAGGCGTAATCAGCTGATATTGTATACCTATAGCACAAGCTACCATTGTCTAACTTCTGCGAGACTCATCAAATTCGAGGGTGAAACCATAGAGCGTGTCTGCTGGGTCATTGGCCTCGGCTTCACCGGCTTCTTCGTGTGGAAAATCTGTCGCGAAGGTCACCTTCGGCATTTGTTTGTTCAGCTTTCTGCTGGCAGTGTGGTACCTTAATTCGCGCACGCAACAATGCTTAGCATAATTCACTACATCCGCATCCATTTCGCACATCGCTATGGTTGTTCGCGCATATCCCAAGAAGGACGTGTGCACTTGAACAAAAATAGTAAGGCGTGTGACACACTATTTCTATCCCTGGGATGTTAGAGTATCTCGAATCCTCCAAACATAATTTTTATCTAGATAATCAATGGAGGGTCTACGTACATGACCATGCTGAAGCTTTTGCTACTCGCTGTTCCGTATAGGTGTCGTATCGTTGTGCATTGGCTAATTGGCTATGGCGCGGACTTTTTATGCCTGTCGCCAGTATGGCCACACAGGGAAACATTGTCCTCACCTCGCTTCGCCTGAGGATCATACAGGGGCTCTATCATGGGCCGCCCACCGGCTGACCACAGTAAGCTACCTTTCGTTCGTGGGCTTTCTTATTTACAACGAAGCAGCTTAAGATCTTGAAACTATGCGATTCCTCGTTGCTGTGGTCAAGATCATGCACGCTAATTTTGCATTCCTATAGCTCGTCGAACGCATAGCGAGTTTAGTGGTGGTAGTCCTTGGTCTTTACGTCTTGCGTTTTCGGCTTTCCTCTCACCGCCTTTCTTCCCGGCTTCGACTTTGGTTTGGTTCTTGCCAGCTGAGTCTATCTGGTTGCGCATAAGCATGGGGATCTTGTCATGCTATGGTAGAAGGATGGAGTACGAAAGCTGGAACCTCACTGGCGCGGTCCTTTCAAGAGTTCTGGCTACGGAGGCTCTCATGGAAGATCATTTACTATTACCCAGCTGAATGGAAAGCGTATCCGAGGCATATCTCATGGCGATCATTTGAAGCTATTCAAACCTAGGACAGGAAACCTAGCAGACCCTGCTACAGCTGCCCTTCCAACTTTATAAACGATCAGAGGGTCTCGCCGTCTAGGCCGCAAGTAAGGTATCAATAAAATAACCACCCCACTCTCTGGTTTATCTGGTAGAAGTTCACTCACATCGCTTTTAGCTTATTACTACTGCGGTATAACTTCTCTTTAAGAGCATTTCCCAATCAGAAAACTTCTGAGCTCTCTATGTTGACACAGAATTCACGGGCACAATACTATCGAGCTCACAATCTACTGTTCTGCAATTATCAAAACCTTTGCTCAACATGAAAAGATACTAAGGCATCTGTAAGAAGAGGGTCCCGAGGACAAGATACTGTTCATGCACATTAATTTGCCCTGTATTTCCGCCACCACAGGGAAATTGATAGACGAGGCTTAGGTAATGACGACTGGCAAACGCTCTAGTTCAATCCACGAGCGTCGGTGACAATCTCAACGAGGATCAAAAGCGACTGCCTAACAAGCATACATCAGAACATCTTCGAAAGCGTCAACACATCAGTACCGAAGATGCATCTGATGAGCTAGCTTCATTTGGATTCGACAACGCCAGCGACAACGATGATCGACTGCGTAGAAGTATGCTCTACAATGGATGCCTGAGATTGCGAAGCTGATTGCTTTGCCTGAGCCCTCCTACCAACCACTTTGCTCCCCTTGAGACGAAAAAATGCCCTTCAAGCAGGGACATCTACTTGCTTACTCACTAAGCCGTAGCGAGTCTACCGGGCAAAATCGAAGCGCTATTTCCTGTGCAGAGGTCCCAACGGCAGAATGCCTCCTCGCAGTCAAAGAACCGAGCTTTGCCCAGCCTCTTTTCATGCCTCACCTGCCATGTCTTCTCGCTCTTCTCGCGTGTCTCTCGATTTTGCCGGCTTCCAAGTACAGCGTTGCTATGCCCATAAACTCATTCGTTCATAAGCTTTCTTGACACCTCGCTTGGTTCCAGAGAATCCAGCGATCAATGTGCATAACAAGGTCTTCTATGGATTCGGTATGGCTGTTGGCACCCTTGAGTGTAATTTGCTTTCTGCCTCCTTATGTTGCTATCTTCTCCATCAACCAAGTTAGACGAACGCCTTAACCTCATGGGACAGGAAGTCCAAAGGCGGTAAATAAATTTTTGCAATCATGGCACCTTACAGCTACCAGAAATCCTTATTCAGTAAATGCGCTGCAACTGAAGACATGGACTAAAGCAGGTAAAGTTTCGCGTGGAGGAGAGCGTTTCCACGTAAACTTTTCGCGAAGCGCCAATAGATGGTTGTTACTTTTCACCGCGACAGCCTGAGACGCGCAAAGTGTACCAAATCCAACAGAAATGGCGTCATCGTGTTGAGGTGGGAGGAAAAAAAGACAGTCATTGATGTAGACCTACGGCTTGATCCAGACCTGAAGCCTGGCGATAAAGTCGATGCCGTGGTAGAGATCCTCTTCAACGGCCAGTCTTGCCCTCATCCTTGGCTCAATTACCTGAAGAAGGACCTTGGAGTAAGTGGGAAGATACCAACGCACTTGGAGTCAATATTGAGTATCATACAGCTTCTGGATGGCGTTGTCAAGATGGCCAATACAGCAGCATTTTACTGTTGAAAGCACAGTACAAAATCATATAAAGCTATTGGATGCCCTAGCCTTTACTTTTGACCTCCAAGAAATCGGGCGTAGAACTTACAGGTACAGGAATGATTATGGAGAAAGGCATCAAGACGATATGGTGGGCGAGCAATACGGAGAAACCAGCGACTCACTCTGAGACCACCTACGTCGAGACTTTAATCATGATGTTCACGCAATAGGAAGAATTCCTTGAGATCCTGCAATGTGTTACTAATCCAGCAACTCCTTACTTTTTCGGCTCGCAGAACGTGCTTTCCCCCTCCACAAATGGCACCGACGCGCGAATCTTAAATTGCAGCTTCTCAACTTCAATTGGCAACCTCGACAACACCTCGAATCCATGTAAGCAGCTTTTTGAAAACTTCTCCGCAGACTTGACAGAGTACATCATGAGTCAAGTCCCACCTTTTCCACCTGAAGGGGGAGCCCACAAAGTAAATGCATACGTGAAGGCGACCCTCTTTTGCTTAACAGATGGAGTGAGGACGAAGCCGAACAAACAGCAGATAGGATCAGAGAAACTGTACGCACTATTTGCAGTGTTTTAAAGACAGCAATCACAGCACTCCCAGCGGGCTCTAAAACGCAGCATAAAACTCCACCAACTGCTTTGAATAAGACTAGCGGCAGCTTCAAAATCGTTGTTCCATGGTAACGACACTGCTGCCTACCAATGGAAGACGACGGAAATCTTTGCGCTAAACAGCCACAACTCAAAAAATAATCGAATTCGCGGACTCACCAGCACTGGTATGAGTCTTCGCAGGGCTGAAATTTCCTCCATGTCTTCTCAGCTTGCATCAAGTTTGCTTCAATCACCTCACTCCATATCTCTCATCCCAACCCAGACAACCTTCCACCACCACAACAACCACAATAACCTCACGAACTCACCATCCACGATGCTTTCGACCCTCGAAACGATCCTCATCCTTCAGTTCGCCGTCGTCGGCCTCATCTGCGCCCTCGCCTTCGCCTACAGAGTTGGCGACTTCGTGTCAACTCTTCGTCGTGGCCAGGAGGCCACACATTCCGGAATTCGTAAGTCATTTTGTGACTAGTCCCACCATTAATGTGGCTGACCAATAACCAGGCCCAGGCTTCCATGTGTCCTCTGCCCCTGTCCCTGCCACCGCTGCCGCCGACCACAGGCCCACGGTTGAAGCGGGCGATTTGGAAGCTGCGAGGCCTGTTCGCAGCACGAAGAGGCCGGTTTGGTGGACGGACGATTACTTCGACATGTTGATACGTTGAACATGGGGCTGTATAGCTTGAGGAGTGTATGGTCATCTAGACTAAAAAATGATGGATAGTATATACCATATACATCATTCATCAACATATATTGTCTTAATACTCAACCCTGAGTTTCCGTTCTTGAGCAAACATGGCTTTTAATTACGTAGTCACATTTTCCTTAAGGCGCTTGAACGCAATTGCTGTTATTGAGGCGTCGGCAAGCTGCGGAAGTGTGATATGGCTGTTGTGTGGCAAAAGTGGATATTTGGCTTACTTGGGGCGTACCTCCACAAAAGCCCCCGGATGTTGGGGGAAAGTTTCGGACTATTTGAATATTGATATTGCCCACACTTGCTGCTTCATGCTTCTCAATTGACGGGCACACATCAGATCAGTCTCTCGAGTCGTACTTACCTCATAGCGACAAAACACAATATGGTTCTCTCTCCACCAGCCTCGCATTATGAACACCAACGGTTACCCTATTCCTACTACGATACAGAAATAGACGATTGCGAGCACTGTAAATCCAGCATCATCGGATTCATATTCATACTGCTGTTTATCGTCGCTGCTGTGTGTGCCGTCCTCATGATAGTAGTTCACACCGAAATCAAGAAATCACGCAAGATGTCGCTTCGACAGCTCGCCATTCTCGCGAGGAATAAAGAAGAGGCGGAATGATTAGCCCACCAGGACAAAGCGAATCAGCATGTATACGTATGAAGGCCACGAGAAGACCCCCAGCTAGGACGTCGAGGGTCGAATATCCTAGCTTGAGGACCACGCTAGCCTAATTGGACTTCACTTCTTTCGCGGCCAACGGCGAATCCATATGAAGTCTGAGCCTTGAATTGGAATCCTTTTGATGGCTGTGATCGCATTGAGTATTGAGAGTACAATATGGGCTTCATTGGGGCGTGTAGGGCAGGAGGGGGGTTTGATGGGATGGGAGGGCTCTCTCGGTTTCTCAAAGTCTCTGTTATAAGTTTGCTGAAAGTACCTCGAGGACTGCTCGCGCTGAATAGGAAGCGGGGTCAGATCCGAGAAGGAAGGATCGGTCTGGAAACCCTAACAATGCAGGTAGCTGGATTGTTTGAGCTTGAGAGACGTAGCGCCGGATCAGGAGCCAACGTGAATCATCACCATGTTCATCAGTGCAACCTATAGGCGGAACCGGCTGCCGATTATTGTGTCCACTTCGAGGATTGGCGGTTCGCAACAAGCTTATAATTCAGATTACGAACCCAGCATTTGCACGGCACATTGGCAGATGGACCTGGGCTGCTTGATGGCCTTGATGATCTCGGGTCTTAGCTCTGATGTTGTCGTGCCATCGAAAATCTCCGAGGTCCAGCCAATCATCAAAACCAATGGCGGTCTTGGCAAATATCACGAGTTGGCACGAACAAGATTGTACAGCTCATAGCGGCGATGCATTGATGAACAAGAGATATCAGACATTGTCAGCCTCTAATATTGACCATCGTATGTACCCTGCTCGCCCAATGTTCTGGCAGCGCACCTCTAGATGCGCTTTACAAGCTTGCGCCCCAAGAGCTCTGAGCTAATGCGCCTTTCCATGCAGAAAACGAACACATTGGAGAAACATTGCTAGCGATATGCCTCTCATTGGCTGTGAGGATCACCTGCCTCCTTCATCCTTCATGTAAGGGCGAGAGGCATTCTTATCGGCTCAGCCCCGAAGTGGTCCTGGGTTATGCAAGAAATTCGTCGCACTCGGTGCTCTAGTGTCTTTTGGACTCGAAGTCGCTCGCACCATGGATACAGTAGTATAAAAATCTTGCATATTCGTTCTTTAGAATAGCAAAGGAATCTACGGACAAAGATCAGTGATGTACGAGTACCCATCAGACCAAGCTGATGTTGCCGCAAGGAACCTTGGCAGTAACTAGTTGAATGAACGAGGCTGAAAAGATATATTGCTCTGCTTCGTTTTGCCTGCCGGGAGTATTCTTGTCGTCCTATTAATCATCCGCTTAGAGTCTCAGGTGCCTGCGTGCTTCATAGCTGGCTTATATTGCACCTCCGGCATTATGTCCCTCATTCACATCTCCGGACCTACTCGGTTCGTACAGCGCTTGGTCCGTGACTCCTAGACCTATATATCAGGATGTATTTCCCTCCTTTTTTGCCCTATAAAATTTTCAAGCGGAATGAGTACGGAGAAATTGACATTCCGATTAGTCCTGCCATAACATCCCCACCAGCTACTACACTTGGCACACAAACTTATAACGCCAATGCACTTGGGCAATAAGTAATCAAATCCAGACACTTACACCGGGCGGTGCTATTCCCGCGTCAGGCAGTATCTATCGCTATCACCAGATGGCACCGAAGCTGTAGTAGGGACGAGTACAGAGAAGCTGACATCGCCGCCAGCGATTACGACTGGCACACAAACTTATGTCGCCAATTCCCTAGGTCAATGTATCGTTGGTTCCACATGTTGATACCTGGACGTGTTATTACAGCACCAGGGACAAGGCTATCGCTTGCGTCGGATGACTCTGATATTGTGATTGGAACAAGTACGGAAGGGCTGGGTGGGTATCTTTCAGGTGGACTAGGAGTGAATGGGACTGGCGTGCAGCCTTTTACCGGGATGCAGAAAGCACACACAGGAGGCTGTGGACTAGCGGCAGCTTGGGTATAGTACTGGTTGGAATGTTGATTTGAATGTGAGGGCGAACGGGCACGGGATTTTTAGATTGATCGAAATTACATGAGTTCGATCATAGAGATAGCAGATTATCTCGGCTGTTGGCGGAATTCAAAATGTAGTATTTCGATTCTATTGCGTTGTCGTGTTTCACCCAAGAGGAAATCTGGCCCAGAATTAAGCTCAGCTAAGCATGTGTGGATGCGAATTGGGAAATGGATCCGCAGGGAGGCGACTTATAAACCTCGCGTGATTTCTCCAATATGACAGGACTCTTATCGGTAAAGGAAAGCGCAATGCTCGTCATATGATCCTATCGGAGTCTAACATGAATCGGCATAGAAATGACCCCGGGCGTTGACTATCAATTTTGATTGCCTTGAATATTGAGACACCTTCAGCTTACGCAACTGGGCCGGGGCAGCTCCATGAAGGTATATTGTACTGGGCAAGCAAATGGTGGAACTGGCGCAATGAACCTTCTTCGCTTTTGCCAAAAGATAGTGCGCCTTGGCTCGACATGACGGATCGTTGCGGTTCCAAAACCTCGAATCACCCATCTGTCCTCTGCACGTCAAAGTTTTCCGACTTCCAAAGACCCTCTATCCGATACCATCATCGACAAGATCAT
>JAABUP010005315.1_pt1 | contig 19740 bp, 25 predicted proteins | sample 5559201 | NCBI WGS metagenome assembly JAABUP01 (sample SAMN10711887, study PRJNA513373) | rock metagenome | isolation source: Antarctica rocks | place: Antarctica
TCTGAAACACGTCAGATACCTTTCACAGCACCAAGGTAGGCACCCAGCGTCGCAAGCTGTGCCCTAACAAGCTGACGGATGACGGTTCGTCTTCTTTCACTCAAGTTAAAAGGTATTATTTGTATTTTATAATAGGCGAAAATATTTGTTTCCCGTTACTCGCGTGATTGAGGCACTCTGAGGGTCCGTGCAACGCGTACCGCGATTACGCGATTACGCGAGCAACGCGCCCTAAAGAGGCTTGCGTGAGCACGTGACCCGATAGGTCACAGTCAAAATATCGGGCAGATCGTCGCGCCGCTGATCGTAGCACCATCTCTGTTTTATCGGAACAGTGTCGAGAAGCGTCATTACACAGCTGCAGCTACTGAGCTCAAGACTGTAATGTTGCGTGGTGTTATTGTGGTGTTAGCGCTCCCTCAAGATCACAGAAGGCGGGGCACCCTTGACTCCACTGTGATGCCACGCTTGAGCGCCTTGGTAAAGTTTGAGCTGCTGATGTCTGCACGATCGTTGCCATCTCCATTCCAAACTCACAGGTTCTGTCAACTGCAGAGCGATGCTGACGCTGATAGCTTGCACGATGGTTCTGAGAGCTTGCACGTTGACTCTGAGACTGAGGACGGCGACGACGATGACGACGATGATTTTTTCGAATGCGCAGCAGAGTATTGCTGTAAACACGCTTGCTGCATTGAACCGTCAAGAATGTACCCCAAGTTCTTCGCGAAACCTGTTGTGGAGTTGCAGAGAGAAATCGTCTCAGTCTGCGGAAGATGAGTCTGAATGCGACCTTGAGGAGGCAAGAGATCTGTCTGAGGTCGAGATCGCTGCTATGAAGCGTGCTGAGAAAAGCGAGAAGGCTTTTCACGGAGGGAAGAGACATGCATTGCCAACTGCACTTCTTCTAGGTATTTACCTGAGGTGCTGATGACCTGAAATGCACAGTCACCCCACTAGAACAAGCTTCCTGACAACATGATAAGCTGTAGATTCTGATGATGACAGTCAAACGCTGAGGGTCCGGCGAGTGGACAAGTCCAGAACAAGAGACGGAGATGAGCTGGTAAGTACATTGCACCCATGTTGCTTCATGCTCATCTCTTAGAGCATGTGGCATGATGCTAATCTTCAACAAAGTGGACAACACCTGACACACGTGATGATGCAGGCCGCAGTGGAAACGGTGTTTGGGCAGCCCAGAGGTCCACTTGCCTGGTGGTTGAGCCAAAAACCAATTCAGGACCACATCACGCGCCTGTTCCGAAACTTCTTGTTGCACAAACGGGATTCTGAAGGCAACTTGCTATATGAAGAGCGTATACGCAACATGTGCATAGGTACTGTTTACATTTATTGTTTACATTTGCGCAACAGCTTCCTCAGTGTCACATGAAGCACAGATCGTGAAATATTAACGCATGTTGATACAGCAGAAGTTGCAATAGCAAACAGTACACAATGTCAACAAGTACAGCTGATAATGGTGATCTTAATGCAGATCAAAAGCATAGCTTGCTAGTGAATCTGGGAGAAATGTTGGCGGACACCAGCTTACAGCATGTCTGTGAGTGGTTGCATGCCTGTCCAAGGGTAGTATTGCCAGCTTTGAACCAAGCTGCCAAGGAAGCTGTGCTGCGGCGTTACACCATGTACGCTGATACACACAGCAACATCTTGGTGCGCTGTGAGGCTGTTGACAGCTTTGTCAGCATCTCTGACCTCAGGTAAGCTGTTCACATAAAGTGTGCAGTGAACATGCCATAAACAGATGTCAGTACATTGCATAGCTAGTGAAGAGTGCACGTCAATACAGCCTCCCTTCAGTGCTCTGCTGCGTAAATGGGAGCAAAAGCTGCCAACTTTCAAACAACATTGCATTCTTTTCTGTAATTCTGTCATGAAATGTCTGCAGGTGTTCACACAGTAACAGTCTAGTCAACTTTGAGGGAACTGTGACCAAGCGGGAGAGGCAAGTGCATCAGCTTTTGGTGCTCCAGGTGACTTGCTTGAGCTGCGGATTTTCCTTGGAACCCTTTGTGCAAGCAGCTGACCAACCTAGCAAGCCTGGCAGGTGCCCGCACTGTCAGAACAGAGGCCGTTTTGAGGTAAATCTGCCTACTCTTCTGTCATCTTGCATTGGTGCGCATGAATTCTGTTCTCATCCAGCTGACACCTGGAACACAATGTAACATGATCAAACTTGATTTCTTGCAGCTACTTATTTCTTGCATGATGAGACTCTTGCCTCTTTGCACACCAACAATGCGTGACAGACTGCTATAGCAACCAAGGTATGACTGTTTGATTGCAACCTTTTGTGAAAGGTTTCTTTTGTACAAGATATGCATGTTTTGCCTGACTACGTGTTGCTTGGGGTGCAGCTTGACCAATGCCACACAGTCTTTGAGAACAGCCAGATCATAAGGGTGCAGGAAAACTCAAGCAGTGTGAAAGCTGCGCGTCAAGCACGGCAGATAGCAGTCACCCTGCAGTATGACCTGGTCAACTCGGTCAAACCAGGAGAAAATGTCATAATTACTGGTAAGTGTAGATGTATTTGTTGCGGCACTGGTGCTTACTCACTTTTAGAAAATGAAGGAGCGCTCAGCACTTGATCCAACATCCACACCAACATCCATTGCAATCACAGTTGTGTCAGTCTGCCAGCGTGTCTTATTGTACCACAGCATGCATTACGTTTCAACAAGCAACTGGTCATGCAGGGATTCCGGGATACATGTACTCGCATGGCCCAGGCGTGCAGTCTATACAGTTTCACCGCAGTGTGGAGGCTCTCCATATCGCTAAGACTCAAGACACAAGCAGCTATTACTTCCTGACTGAAGCTGACAAGGCTGAGATGCAAAGATTGGCTGCCGGTCCAGATATAGGTCAGGATACTTCCCATTGTCATTGGGTTGGCTTTTGACTGCAATTGCTTCGATGTGCAAGACTGATTTAGTACGAAGCATTTTCAATACCTGGCAGGACTATCAAATGCACAAGGAAGTACTAATAATGTCAAGCCACCCCCAACATGAGACTTGCCACCTTGCAGAAGCAATTCTGCAGTGAGTAACCTTTTGTGCAGCCTTGTGCAAACATGAGGCTTACTGGATAAATGCTTAGTCAATGAACACAGCTGGATGTATAACGCTCTTTGACTAGTGACCCATCATTGACAGGCACAAGGTTGGGAATGCTATGCAGAATATGCACATTTAGGAATTGATTACCACTATTGGGACCGCAAAAAGCAAAGCAGAATGCATAGCATTCTTAAAGCTTCATTGCAAAAGCTGCTTGCAACGTCACGATGTCTGCCATATTTGTCACCATCCCTGTGTGTCTGCAGTTGACAAGATTGTGAAGTCCATTGCGCCTTCCATCTATGGTCATTCGCTGATCAAAAAAGGAATGGCAGCAACACTGTTTGGAGGGCAGACAAAGAAGGTGGATGGCAAGCACAGCATACGGGGTGACATCCATATGTTGCTCATGGGGGATCCTGGGACAGCAAAGTCACAGTTCCTCAAGTATGCACAAACAGTAACACAGAGGAATGTATATGTGACAGGTGAGTACCATAAGCAGAATCTTCATGTAGACACATACACGTTTACTATTTTGGCTGCATCACTTACCGTCACAGGGTATAGCTATGCATGTTGTCGGCATGCTCCCGCAATACTTATGTTGCACGTTGATCACTCAACCATTATTGATCATACCAAGCTTTCAAAACAGTTAGGCTGCAAGATTGGGTCGCTTTGTATGTCAAGACAACACCCTGCCTACTACCTGCTCATACTTGTCCGAAATGTGTGCAGGACAAGGCGCTTCAAGTGTGGGTTTGACAGCCTGTGTCCAGCTAGACAAGGTGACAAAGGAGTGGACCCTGCAAGGCGGGGCAATGGTTGTTGCTGACCAAGGGGTGTGTCTCATTGATGAGTTTGACAAGATGTCAGACAAGGATCGAAAAGGCATTCATGAGGTAACATCACATGTGCAATGCATGTTCACCAACTGCCTCAAAGTTGGCTACTTTGCAGATTCCTCTCATGATAGACGCCTTGCATCCACCTTGAGTTGTCCTTGGTCATCCTCGAAATCACAATAAAATATGCCAGTAATATATAAACTATGCGGCACATGCAGCCAATGGAGCAGCAGACGGTGTCAGTTAGCAAGGCTGGAATCAAAGCAGTCATGAGAGCGAGATGCACAGTGTTGGCGGCTGCAAACCCTGTGGGTGGCCGCTATGACCCTTCTCGCACCCTCATGGAAAACGTGAACTTGACTGACCCTATAGTCAGTAGGTATAAACCTTCTTGCTGGCTCTTGTAGATTTACTCATCATTGGAAATAGTCTTTTAACGTATTACAGGGGGTTTGCCATCTTTGGTGGCAACATCTGGCAGTACAAGTTGCACTCAATCAACCCATTGCAAATTGCCATTCATACCTTTTGCTGCAACTTGTCAGCTCACAAGGGCTCATTCTTTTGACATGGGCTAGACAAGTACATCTGGATTTGGATGCGCAGGTTTGACATGGTTGCAATTGTGCTGGACAGATCCTGTTGCAGATGAGAAACTTGCTAACCATGTGGTTGACGTCCATATGCATAGCCATCCTGACTGTGTAAGGTTCCTGACTGATCCCTGCTAGCATGTTGACTTGTTGCGTGAGAATGCACTTTTTTTGTGAAGCCGTCAAGGAGGAACTCTATAAAGTACATATACATAGATTTGCAGCACAAACAGCTGATTTGTGCTCCGAAACTCATTTGCAATTGTGACGCCCACGCTTGCTCATGACAAGCACAGGCTGCAGCAGCATGCTCTCACTTATTGCCATTATCAGTAGCATGTTTCACCATGAGGAGCATACGCAATCTCAACCTTTCATCTAGTGTTGCACATGCAGCAAGATACATAATGCTTGACTACACTTGAATTATGCAGCCCCAAGATGCGGACAACAGCCGGCAGCAGGATCTGAACACAATGTCTCAGGAGACGCTGCGCAAGTACATTGCATTTGCCAAAGAGACTGTTCACCCAAGCCTGAGAGATGGAGACTTAGACAAGGTCCAGACGGTAAGCCTTATATAGCGCAATTGAGCTTGACAGGCAACATACAGCAATGCTCAACTGTACAAAATGGACTGGGATGACTTCACAAGATGCATTGGCATCCAGATGTATATGAGCCAACTGAATGTAGCAATTGTCTAAAGCTTTCTTGGCTCAAATTTTGCATTGGCTCTTGTGTGCTGTCAGCTACACTTCCGCATGAGGATTACTAATCATATGACTGCATATGAGTCTTGTGAGTCTCTAAGTGGTGTGTGTGATACGAGATACTGGTCCATATGCTTGCCCTCATTGAAAGCTTTGTTGGCTCAAATGCCTGAGTGCCCACCTTGATTGGGCATACAAACACCATGTAAGCACGCTTGCAGGCATATGCAATGGCAAGAGACGCAGCTAAAAAGAGCAACGCTGTGCCATTTGTGCCCAGAAGTTTGGATGCAATGATCCGCATTGCAGAGGCAAGCGCCAGGATGCGTTTGAGGGAGTATGTTGATGAGAAGGACTGTGACATGGCCATCAGGTGAGCATGTGTCCTAGCTGAATGCAATGTCGGGTATAGTCATGCTAATTTGCCTGTGGACCTACCCTTCTGAGCACGACATTTGGTACTACAGTAAGCGTTGTGCCTACTCGTTGCCACTGCCAGCAAGCATCAAGCCATGCAGCGCACTCAAAGGATTGGGCTAGGGTGTCCATGCATTGAGCTTTCAATCAGCTCATGTTGCTGTTGAGCTTCAAAATTCAGGTGCTCTGCCACAGCTGATCCATCAGAGACTAGCCCAATATGTGAGAAGAAGGTGTATGGGACAGCCTTGAACATGGAGTGTGCAGCATGTTTGTGGCACACAACTCATCTTGTGCTATCAGGTGTTGAGCCATCTGTATGTATGTGTATATCCACTCTATCATGCACGTGCAGTCTTGTGTTGGAAAGCTTTGTAAGCTGTCAGAATATCAAGACACAGAAGAAGCTAAGGAGGCAATTCGTCCACTTCTTGCACCCTGGTCAAGAGTACAACGCACTGATCTTGCACAAACTTCAGGTATGATGCTCAAAGCTGATGAAGCACTTTCTGTCATTTTGCTTGAATCGAAGCTGTTGTCAATGTTGTTACTGCCACTACCACTTAGATGTCTTGTCATGTTTCTCAGTATGACCCCAAAATATTGAAGTGCAAATCATTGCACACAACAACCAGCTTCACAGTTGAAGGTCAACTTGAATACCAATGCACCTGTCCTGTCTATTGCAGGAGGCCAGCAGCAGGCTTGAGTTGAGGCTGCCCGAGATTGAAACACATGGCGCCATGTGCATGAAGTGCAGGTACAATCTGAATTTAGTTGGTGTGCCGTATGTTGGTGTTGAGACCCGATGCTCATGCTAATTTGTATGTTTCGTGTTTGATTAAAGCCATTGCTTTTGCAGTGAGTTGCAAGCAGAGGTGGAAGAGCTTGGTGTCACGGTGGAAGCTGAGTTCTATAAGAGCCGTGACTTTATTGCTTCTCACTTTGCCTGGGAGGAAAGAGACGCAATCATCACTTGGTCTAAGGGCCTTAACCATTGATGCAATTTTACTCGCATCAGGTTGATGTGTGCTCACAGCACACAATTACTGTGTTGTGGCTTCAGGGCGTTTGTACCATACAATTCTGTTTGTTGACAGCTGGTCTCCAGCAACTCCCACAACAATGGCTAGGCAGAGTTATTATGCATCTAGTGTCTTTCTGAGTGTTCCAGCAGTATCTGATAGGCTGCTGATGTGCACACAGCCACAAATTTGCTTAGCATTTCATCATGTTGTGCCATGGGCGGGTCACACCTGTCTTGTATGAATTCGCTTGCTACACACCACCAGGGATTGGGGACTGCGCAGCTGCTGCAGAGGCTCGCTCACACAGGCCACCTTTTAGCCAAGTTCATCATGATGAAGCTTAGAACTGTCGCAACAGTGAAAAGCATAGTGCAGTTTGACAGTTTTGATGTTGTGGATGCATTGTCTGAGATGTTGCCTGTGCGCTGTGAGCGCTTTGCTTTCTGATCCGTGTCTCATGGCGTCTACACGAATGCGCTGTCTACGTCCGTTGATCAGCCCCAAGCCACCCCATGGGCCTGTTGCCTTTTGGCTGAGCCCGCATTCTGATTAGTGTTATTACCAGAGCATTTACTGTCATTAATATTTATTACTATTGTTGTACAATATTATTACAACCGCTAATCAAGTCAGGGTTGTCGGCACCCTTGCAATGCTTGATAAAACTAAGTTTCATTTCAGCGAGAGTTGCTCACCGTCTTGCAGCACATTTAGGTGGCAGAATCCAGCCCACATGGCATGCCTTCTGGAACGCTGCTGTGCTCATCTATTGATGCTGATGATCAGCTTTTGAAATTCTGCCAGTTAGCAATTCCAGGGCCTGACAGGCTGGCAACGCCACAGCATCACAAAGTACAGCTTGAGTCATAAAATCAGGTCCAAACGATGCACAGCTGTACACTGTTGTGTACCGGAGATTAGCATCAAAACCTTGAATATTTGTCTGACTCAGCATGGCCTTGCATGTTACGTGACCAAGTATGACAGCCAGAATTAAGCTGAAGCCTTCAGACTTCGTTCAAAATATGGGGTAGCCTTTGCTCAGCGCAAAAGCTGCTGGCGCAGGCGCAGTCAGCAGTCTGCGTCAAAGTCAATGTCAAAGCCAAAGACCAAAGACCAAACATGGCTCATACTGGAGGCGAATTAGAAATCGCACTCGCAGAATGCATCGCCAAATGCTATACAAGTATCTCATAACCCTCTGCAAGCTGCTGTCATGTGTGCGACGCCTGAAGCTTCATGAACGCTGCACCCCAGCATATGACGAAGAAACGCAGAATAGTCATGGCGAGGAAACTCAACGCACAGCATATGCATGCACGAGGGCAGACCATGTCAACAAAGGATGTGGTACACGCTACAACTACATGCACAACTGCTACCCTCAAACACAACATATCTGTAAGGCATTGAATAACGGTTCTGCATGGCATGGCACTGAAACAATGTGCTATGAACATGCACCTGTCAGACTAGGTAAATCTCATGCCCTAGACAAAGGGAAGTACGAAACAGGCATCAGGCAAAACAAGCAGCAGAAAACAGAATCTGCAGACATGCAGCCTGCGCTAAGTAATGCAACCTTGATCTCAGGTCAAAGTGAGACAAGGCGCTTAAAAGATAAAGCAACTAAGGGTGCACGCGTGTACTGGGGGGGTGGACAGAAATCCGAAAAACAAAGACAAAACGAAGCAGATAACGAAACATATCTTCTTTCAACTACAACAGAATGGCTTAGCAACAATCATATCATGCACTGCACACTTTACCTACTACATATGCAATACCCAAACGCAAAGCACCAAAACATGACAGCTGTAACCCATTCAGTAGTGCAACACAATGAACTGCTGTTCAAAGTAAGGGAGGCTAGCGGGCATGTGCCTATGACCAGCCTCTCTGATACAGCAGGAACACTCAGAAAGACACTTTCCAGGGATGGACCCAGCCCAGCCATTGTTGTGGGGGATGGCATTCACTGGCGAATCATTCTGACTGATGCTAGGTCACAAACTGTTGCTTTAATTGACCCTTTTGGCAGTGGCTTCCTGAAAGACATCATAACAGCAATCAAAACCTTTTATGACAGCGAACCAGGGAGGTGGCAGTATAAAGAGTGGAATACAAGACTGCAAGAGAGGGGAGATACATGGAACTGTGGCATATGGCCAATATGAATACAGGAAAAATGGATGCAGTACTGGAGCCAAAATGAGGTGACCAAAACTTTTGAGTCATGCTTCCAGGACAACAACAGGACCATCCCGCCTGGACAAACTCTTAGGGAGCATTACCACGCTGTCATGCAAATGGCTAACAGGGTAGTGCAAAACTCTAGAACTGGCTTTGCTATATCCAGAAGCATAGCAGCCAGCAGATGGCAAACAAATGCTCAGAGGCCCATGGAGTTACCTGACAGCCCAGACAACCAGGCAAGAGGAAATGGACTTGCACAAGCAAAAAAGGCAGCAACAACCAGGCTCCACCGCGCCGTGGGTAACTCACTGTCTAGCCTGCACACCAGCATGAAAACGCATAGGAAGATATACACGAAACCAAAGTCAACACACACAGCAAGCGCAAGAAGGCTACTGTCCTGGCTGCAAGGGGGTAGTAACACCAGAAACACAGGCAAGGTGCAGCACGACAGTGATGAAGCTGGCATGCAGCAAGACACAACAAGACCAAGCAGTACAACAAGCTGCAAGTTGGCCCCCCTTTGTCACAGCAGACACGCCCATAAGCCAGGTAGCGTACAAGCATGCTTTGCTAATGCAACCCTTAAACAAAATGCAACAAAGCAGCAGCCAGCACCTGGAAATACAGTCAGTACAAGAAGCCCGACACTCCGAAAGTCACCAGCCAAGGAAAACATTGCTGCTGACAAAGAAATGCACCTGCAACAAGAGGAAATTGACTCAGACTGCAACATAAGCTTGGACACTATGGGGAAAGCACAGACGGTAAGGCAAGCAAGCACACTATCAGAAACATGCAGGACTAGTACAAAGAGCCACACAGACAAACAGACTGCCCACAGAAATGACAAGAAGAAGAAGACAGCAGGTGCATACACCCCCTGCTGTGACACTTTGACAATACTGACATGGAATGTCATGGGCTCCACCACCGTGCCAGATGAGCTCAGGCAGATTGCACACCAGAGGAAGCCATGGATCATTGTGTTGACTGAGACTAAGCTGACTGATGCAAGGCAAGACAGAGTGTTCTTTCAGGAATACCTGCCAGAATATACACTGTTCCACAGCTGCATCAAGGGCAATGACAGCGGCTACTGCAGAACTGGATCTGGAGGAGTGGCAATAGCGGTGCACAAATCTCTCACAAGCCAGAACTCAGTAGAGCTGATTGACCATAACCAGCCTGGAGCCAAGCCACACCTGAAGACTCTCAAAATTAGACCACCTGGGAGTGATTGCTTGACCATCTGGGGAGTGTATCTGCCAAGCGATGATCTACAAAATACCACTCACCTGCATGAAATTTTTGAAGCCGGGTCCTGACCCCCCTCCACTGCCCCAAGAGCCCGGATAAAAACACCAGTTCCACAGGAAGACCTGAAAGAATTCAAAGAGGCTTTTGGCCAAGAGACTGGGGCGTCAATAGCAGACCTACTACAAGAGCTAGACAGCACTTTGGAAGTGGCATACACAGTCAAGGAGTCACTGGATCAGGGTGAGACCCTGAGAATGGCACTGACTTCGGTGGGCATTGCGGCCAATACTGTTGAGCGCTACAGCTCTATGTTACAAGAAATGTTGCAGCAAGTCCTGCCCATAGCCCAGAGAATTCATAAATTCTCAAAAGGTGGGCCAGATAGTGGCTTCAGACTGAGAACAAGATGCAGTAGCCGCAAACTGAAGGGACTGAGCCAACTGAGGAAGAGCCTCCACAGGGTGGCCAACACTGAGACACTTAAGCTGCAGGCAAAGAAGCAAGCAATGATCTGCGTGATCTTATACAAACAGAGCTAAGTAAGCTTCCAGAACAGCATCGCAACAGCTTTCCACTGCCACCCCGACAGATTGACAGGAAAAACTGGCAAAAATATGAAGAATTGTATTTAAAAGCCTGCAAGACAGCAGCTAAAAGCAAAGACAGGATCACAAAAGAGCTAAAATGGCAGAGCGGCGTTGCAGCAAGACAACGCATACACAAGCAATACCCAACAAAGCAGAGACAGATGAACAAGCAGTTCTTTGGAGAAGCAACTGACAAAAAGCAGCTCACATATGTACTAAATAAGGAGACAGGGGAAATGTTGAATGATCCTGACGCAGTGCTTGAGTACATGCAGAGCAGCTTCCAAGAACAAGCGAAGCCAGCCTCAAGATCTGCAAAGACAAGGGCTTTCAGACCAAGTGACGAAAACAGAAAGTTTCCTTGGAAACATGGTGCATACAGCAGTGTTGACCCCTTCACACTAGAAACAGCTGCTGGCAAGCCAAGATTTGGAAGAATCTCACTTCTGGAACATGTATGTGACCCTTGCATATTTCAGGAGAAGATGAGACACCTGGAAAATGGGAAAGCACCTGGTCTCGATGGCATCCCAAATAAAGTGCTCAAGCATTTGGTAGAAGGGGTGCACCAGGTCGTTCACAAGCTGTTCATCTTGATGTGGATGACAGCAACAACGCCCAAGGCGTGGAAGGAGTCTCAAACAGTGCTCCTGCAGAAAAAGGGCAGCGAACATGACTTAGGAAACTCGAGGCCAATAGCACTAGCAAACACTCTATACAAACTATGGACAGGTGTGATTGCAGAATGCTTATATAAACACTTCAACATTTTGAGCAGCGCGCAGGAGGGCTTCAGAAAGCAAAAGAACACAACACGGCAGCTGCAAAATGTGATGAACATCATGTCAGATGCAAAAATAAGCCAGCAAGACCTGTACTTGCTGTATGTGGATTTCAGCTCAGCATTCAACACCATAGACCACTGCTGTGTATTACGCATGACCTGGGATTTCCAGAGGATGCTATTGAAGTGATAGCTGAACTATATACCGATGCCATAACCAAGATCAAGCTCTACTTTGCAGAAACAGGACCAATCAAGATAGAGAGAGGCACAATACAGGGAGATACCTTGTCCCCGCTCCTCTTCTTGATCTTCATTGAGCCTCTGTTGAGGTGGTTGCAATCAGGAGGCAGAGGCTATAAACATGGTTGCCTGAGCAAGAGCCTGCATGCTGACCACACCACAAGCGCATCTGCACACGCAGATGACATGTTAGCATCAGCCCTATCAGCAACTGACCTTGCAAGACAAGCAGAGAAAATTGAAGCGTTTGTGAACTGGTCAGGCATGGCTGTGAATGTCAAGAAATGTGCTGTGACAGGGATACTGGGAGGCCAAGCCTGCAGAAATGGCAGTGACAAGGTGCTTTCAAGCAAAATGATGAAGATGCTCCAGCAGAGGCTGGAAATGGTCAAAATATACAACACACCTATCCCATTCCTGCACCCCCACACTGAGCCCTACAGGTACCTTGGAGTAGACATCACTCCAACATTCAATTGGGCACGACATCTTGACAGAGTGCTGAAGAAAGCCAGGCGGAAAGGCGAGAGGCTGCTCATGTCCCCCCTGTCAAATCAAACAGAAAGCTCAAGCTCTTGACACTGTCATTGGCAGCTGCATGGCATACTCAATGCCTCTGGGTCTCATGACACTATCAGATGTCAGCAAGTGTGATGCCATCAAGCTAAACATCTGCAAAAGAATATACAAGCTACCCAGGTCAACGCCGTCTGCAATGATCCACCAAGATAGGGAGCGTGCAGGTCTGGGCCTAACCTCGATGAACGTGATGTATGCCAAGCTGACATGCACATACCTGACAAAAGCTCTGAATGACAAAGGCCCCCTGGGGTTTGTCAACCGCCCAATGCTTCTGCTGCAGAATGAAATTATTGGTAAATCGCTCAAACAAGGACCCAGTGCAAAATATTTGAGGCAGACATCACACTACCACCTTGCACGCCAGCTCACAGTCCTGCAAACATCAGGCCTTGAACTCACGGTACCAGCAGGACACAAAGACCTGCAGGGCAATCCACTGAGCAGCACCCTGTCAAAAGCAAGATATCCTGCTATCTAGGCCTAGAGCAGGTGATACCCCCTGAAGTCTATCACAAGCTACTAGAAGTAACAGACAGTTTGCCGAACTGTGCTTGCCAAACAGACAGAAGGTCATACTGCTCAGTACCTCGGAGCTGGCCCTCAAGTTTGGCAGAGTGATCACCAACCAACATAAGAAGGCACTCAACCAATTGACCAAGCTGCTCAACCAGTAACACCTGGCGAAAGACGACATCCATGGGGCAAGATTTCAGCATGTGGGACCCCTGAGCATAGAAGACAGAACTGTCGTCAGACCAGAGATTGTGTCTGAACTGCGTAGCAGAAACACCGACCACCTAGACTCCAGAGAGATAAACGACATCGAATGCAGAGCACTAGCTATGCTGAGGGATCACTCAATGCTGAATCCAGCACGCAACAGCAGAAAGAGCAACAAAAGCAAGCCCTGCAGGCGAGACCAGCATGATACAAGGACGGAAAAGTGAGTCTAACCTCACAGATGACCGAAACAGCTCTGACGACGGACCAGATAGCCTTGATCCTAACACAACAGCCAAAGACATGGACGTGGAGCAAACTGTTTCGCCTGGCCATGCGATTACACCCAACAGACGAAGTACGAGGCTAAGCGCACTGCAGCCATGCCAAGAGAAGGTGAAAAAGAGGAAGCACGAGGCCCACAAGCAGGAAAAGAGGAAGAGCAGGAGAAACATGACAGTCAGCACAGAGTACAAGGCAAGGCAAGACCTAGACGAAGGTGATGCAGATGGAACCAACCTTTACAATGAGTATAAGACAGGTGAATTGTTGATACATGGGGAAGACACCTACAAAAAGATCAATCTAGACCTGAAGGCAATAAATGACCTTCTCAACAACGTTGTTAACACCAAAGAATGTGAACCTGCACCCCCCCGATCAAACTCGAGTGTACACATGTGAATAGCCCCATGGAGCAATACCTAACACCACTAAGTGATGAGGAGACACAAGCATCGTACCAGGCGTGGATCAGCCAACTGAAAGCTAAGGAAAAGCAGAGACAGCTCGGGATGCTGCATGATAAGATGCGCTTACAGAAAGATTTCCTGCCTCCTGGCCTGACCTATTGGCAAGGGGCTAGGCAAGCGCAGCTTGAGGCTCTGCCCATCTGACTGGAAGATATCTGACAGGGTCACTCCTCCACAATTCTTTCCTCTCATAGAGGTCTCCCACATCGAAAGGCTAGCAGGGCATTATGCTTCACCACAAGCCTTGCCAGGGTAGGGGGGCTGCTGGGCACCAAGCTGTCCAAGTACTCCACAAGATGATGGACTTTGTCCTCACTTTTAGGCACAGCTGATCCCTCAAGATAGCCTGATCGCCAGGCCCCTAGTCTGTATCCCTTGCAACAGCTGCTCACCAGGTTGGACTAGATAGGGTTGCCGCTGGGGGTCTCAAATGTCCAGGAAATGACCCTTCCTATCAAGTTGAATCCAGTGGTCATGCTGGACAGGCACTGTTTGACCCCACTGGGTGAGCTTACGAGGCTGCCATTGGGCAAGGTGGTGCCAGCAAGTGCCTCTAGGCAGTGGTCTTGCAAGAATGCTATCAGGCCAATTGGGGTGCAAGTCATCAAAGACTTCTCCCACTGAGTGGGGAGCTAGCTGAGCTATTGGCTGAGTTCCTGCATGGTTTAATTATGGCGCTGGATAGTGTTAGGCTCCCTTGCTTGGGAGATGGTATCTAGGGCAGTATGCAGAGCCTTTTGGTACATCTGCTGAGCTGCCCAAGGACCCAGCTGCTTTGCTTGGGCTGTTTGAGCAGGTAGGCTGTACTGCCACAGATTGATTACTGGCAGAAGCTGATCAAAATGACAGAAGCTGGCAGGGGGGCGTGTAGGCATTATTACGTTGGAGCCATCTGGTAGTTGGACAGCAGACTCAACTGAAGGCAACCTGAAGGGCATGGGTGTTAGTTAGTTACACATTGCGTAACCAGCTGAATCTGAGCCCATCTGATTTAGACTCCGCATTATAATTACTCATTCATAGGCACGTCATCATGATTGATTGAAAATGCTTAGTCCAACTCAGGCCAAACACATACGAACTGAGATAGGCAGGCATTGTAACAATGTACTACACTGAGCATTCCAGTAACAAGGTCAAGGTCAAGGTCAAGGTCAAGGTCAAGGTCAAGGTCAAGGTCAAGGGGGAGGGAGAGCCAATCCCTGGTAATTTTTTGGGACTGGTAAGTGGACTACAGCCAACGAAGGTTTGTTGATTGCCGACTTTCAGAGGCAAGGTTGTCCAGGCAGCAGGTTTTTGGTACTCCTTGTGTCCTGGCTCTTGCTGGTAGCAAACACTGCTACTGCACAAATTGGATATTACAGCTGACAGCTGTCTTGTTTTGCCACGAAAGCTGACCAACAGAAGTCATCGGTTCCTATGTGTCTTGCGTGCGTGCCGCACAGCTTTCAAGTTAAGGCTCTGTCTCTAACCTGTTTTGCTTGTACAGTGCTGTCGTCTTCACCGATCATCCACGAGCGCTACAGTTGTTTTCCGCGGCGGTGAGCCCGCACACAGAAAGGTGTGCCGGTTGGCTTGCTGTGCCTATTCACACCGGGGCATCTGTGCAGCGTTCCGCTGACAGTTTTGTCGCAAATCTGAACACCTCGAGCCCCCGATTACAACTTACGACCCAAGCTATACTAGTTCCTGCACGACAGGTCTAGCTAGTACAGAGTAAAACGTCAAAAGAAGTCTTTTGGCGTCGAGCAATTTGAGCAAGGTGCTTCTGGACAGCACATTCTTGATATGGGAGGAACAGAATTCCTATGACTACATTTTGGTGCAGCTCTGACTCGGGACGTGAACTTGCAACTGCTGTTGCTTGATAAGTACGGATGTATCTGCCTTGTATCTGAAAGAGCTGTCCTGATTGAAGGTGCAACAGCAATATATTTAACGCAGCGTTTGGCTTTTAACGCAGCGTTTGGCTGTCTACAATGTGCACATAAGGATGCCAGTGGCTACATTACGGTCTGATGACTATGGAGCTAGCTTGTGAAGGTTGTCAGTGCATGCTGCAACCCTCTGCACAGTGTTGACTCTTGGCTAGACCAAAGGCTAGACATAACGAAACACTTCTGATCCGGATGCATTATACAAATTGACACCTTGCATACTTTGCTGGCATACAAACAACTCAGCAGTCTATCATGCAAGTCACATGAGCTATCGAGGATCAAGGATCCAACAAAACTGTCATTTTGGCACAAGCAACTCTTGAAGGATTAGAGCTCTGGAAATACTTTGCATTTTCTTAGGAACTATTATCTGACAATCTCCCAGAAATTACCCAAGCCGGTCTTCTTCGAAACAGCCTCTGCCATTCCTTCTCGCAACCAACAATGATGCTTTTTTGGCTTGCCACACTGCATTGCAATCCACACATCTGCATCAGCTGCGCAGCAAATTGACTGAGTGGGTGAGTGGCTCACACCAAATGAAAGCAACACAGCGTGAGCAGTACTAACCATGGCACATGACTGTTTACCCAACTCCAAACATAATCTCTCAGATGCATTCACCGGAGCTCCGAACTCGAGTGCTGAATCACGCTTACCTGTGAAACAAGATGGCATGTCTCTAGCTGCTTTAGTGCTACCGTTGCTACTGCATCTCCATTGCTGGAGAGAGAGAGCTGGCCATCCGAGCCAGTTGATGTAAAATGACCGGTACCGGTGGCAAAGGAGTTGTTTTGGCTAGCACTTCCCTCGATGTTGATTGGCTTCTGTGAAACAATGTGAAGGAAGTGCGCATAGTACTTCAGTAGCCGTTCTTTACCCACAGGGTGAGGCCCATCACGGAGGACTTGCTCCTCCTCATGAGCCTGCAAACATTGCTGTTGAGAGCTTACCTTGCAGTTTCTTAGACATACATACACAGACATTGTCAATTCACCTTGAACAGATACCACATGTACTTCTTGGACTTGCGGTCCTTCATCTGTATGTTGTCCAAGATCCTACCATCTGCCTCGGGCTTAGTCCAGCTGGCTGCAACCAAGGCTATGATCATGACTTGCTTGGGCAAATCCATGGCCAACACCTCATCCACAGTGGGAAGATCTTTAGGCCTGCAAGCCATACAGTGTCTAAATTGCATGAGTTAACTTGCTTTTACCATAAGACACTTCTAATTCACCTTGTTGTGCCCTAGCCAATTTGCAAGCAAACCTTCTGTAATCAGGTAAGTCTTTCCTAGGCTGTGTCTACACAATGTGCAGATGACTTGGCAAAAGCAACTCGACAACAATGGTCATGCTACGGTAGCTGGCTTATGGTCAAGAAACCAGTCACAAGTGCAGTGTGCTCACTCAAGAGGCATGTCACATGCAGGCATGAACTCTAGAACCATCTGGTTGTAGCGCTGTAGGAAGTCTCTCTGTACTGTCTCTGCCTCTTCTCCACTGCTGGCAAGCTCTGTATAAGCTGCATAGGCTTTTTGCATCACCACTTTCAGACTTTCAAAGTGACGTGACTTGAGGGTGAAGCCGTCTGTAAACTTGTCAACAAATGCAGTCCAGCTCTGTTCACATCCATCCACAGGGCAATAAACTGCCAGAACCTGCATCATACAGTCCACTTGAGCTTCCAGAAATGGATGCGCTCAACATCCATCTGTGTGATCCTACTGTGACCTACAAGCAACAAGATCAAAGACAATCACCAAAAGAGGCGCATCTGAGCATTGCAGATGCATGTGATGTCTGCTATGTACTTCCAAACGTTGCACCATTTGGCATGTTGCTAACAGTATGCTGACATAAGCTATACAGTGTGCTTCAGCTGAAGAGCGTTTTTATCTGCTTGCGCTTTATCAGCATGTACACCAAGCCAAGAGCAATGTCAGCCACAACTGCATGCAAAAACTGCACAATCTGGTGCACACTAACATGCAATGTCACCCATCACTGATGGGCTGACAGTGGAGCACAACAATGCAAGAGCAATGCATGTAGCCATATCAAATGGCATGTGAGTTGTGTACCTCCTTTGCCTCTGCTGTGGTGTACTGATCAAATTGAATGGTGGAGACACGTGGCAGGTCTGGATGAAATGTGCCCACGTGCCAACACTTGTCGGTGATCAAAATAATTGTGGCATGTGCCTGAAAGCCTGAAAGCAAACAAATTCTTACTAATGCAATGAAATGGTGCTGCTTTCAGAGATCGGCAGCAATTTCAGCACCCTCAACTGCATACAAGCCAATCATACCGCTGTGATATGGGGCTTTCATCAACACCTCTACTTCCTTGTTCATTGCAATGTGCTCCACATTGTCAACGACAATGCATTTCAGGGGATCTGAATTAAGACACAAGTCTGCACAGCCGCAGGGACATGAGCAGACACATATGTCAGCCAATGTTGGCAGCACTTGACTCACTCCAGCTTATGCATCGTCTGTGCAACAGTCAAGCTATATGCATACCTTTCAACCCGTCTATGAAGTCCACAGCATTGCCACAATTCACCCTCTTGTTCCCTCTTCCAGCATGCTGCTGGAACAAGCAAAGCTCTTTCGCAACTTGCAACTGAAATCAATCATACATGACCTCACATTGTCAATTGTCTTACCTCAAGTTGTCTTACTATCTCCTGCAATGTTTTCAGCACTGTTGATGCTGTGGTACATGGTACATAGATAACTTCCCTTTGTAACAATGCAGCAATTAATCTGCACCACAAACCCGAACGTGAAGCAGGCCGAAGTCTTACTGCGTGCAACGAAGGTTGCGGGCTATATTCTGGTGGGTGCCCCTGACCTGACCAGCTCGGCCTTTCCTATGGTCGGCTCTCCTTGCAAGATGACAGCTTCTCTCCATGGGCACTTTAGTGTTTTCGTCAAATCCGCAACCAGTTTCGGGCGGCAAGCAAAGCGCTTGTATAGCACAGACCCGTTTGCGTCGGCGAACTCATTCGGCAGCATGGCTGCAATGCTGCTTCGAGGGCAGAGAGTTTGTGTACGTGCAATTTCTGACGCGCTGTTGATCAGGTTGTCTCCGTCAAGGTGCCCTTGCCGGCTGCGATAAGGCGCGGAAGCTCGACGGGTTGATCTGTGGCGGGTGATCGCGATCCAGACTGCAAGTAGCCGCTACCACGCGCATGCGTTGCATATACCCTAATGCTTGAGCTTTACTTGTTGGTCGTGCTCAGGCTCTCCCGCAGACGTTCGGCATGCACAACCTTGCAGGGATTAAGCCAGGAGCTGAGTTAGTAAGGGTACCATATTACGGTACCGTACGGGCACGAGACCCCCGAAAACCCAATTAATTCAGATCTTCGCCCACCCAATTCGCGCAGGCCCTAACGAATACATAGGTTTCGCGCAGCACTGATATCAATTAAAAAAAGCATCGCGCAAGCTGATCGCGCAGGGCTTATAATTATGCGTGTTGAAAATCACCATGACTGCTATGCTTGAACGGCTGAACTGGCTATTACCGAATGTCCACAAGCACAGTGATGTTCAGAATTGCATTAAAACAAAGGCACAAAAATGCTACACAACAACATCACAACTGCTGCAAGGCTCTAGACGCAATCTAGTTGCTGTCTCTGTTAAACAGCTGCTATGGCCGCTTTGAACTGGCATCGCGCAGGCCTAGGGTAATTAATGATTGCTTCGCGCACCCTGGCTCGCAGGGTTTTACTCATTAGCTGAGCTGATTGTGCACCCTAGTTCGAATTAATTTTGTGCGATCATCTCGTGCACGTATAGCAACACCGTAATGTGGTTTTCTCGATTTACCAGTGTACACATGTGGTTGGCTGGCTGAAGCGTTGTAAATGTACAGCAGCAGTCAAAAGTCTGCATCCAAGCATGTGCATTGCTGTACATTGCAGCATTTTGTTGCACCCCCAACTGCCATGGTATCATGAG
>JAABUP010005316.1_pt1 | contig 19733 bp, 19 predicted proteins | sample 5559201 | NCBI WGS metagenome assembly JAABUP01 (sample SAMN10711887, study PRJNA513373) | rock metagenome | isolation source: Antarctica rocks | place: Antarctica
CAGGTCCAACTCCCAGCGCGTCAGCGCCGCCGCAAGGTCGCCCATGCTCCCGCTCCTACAACCACTCGACTATCCCGGTGAGCATACCCGACAAGCCATGTGGTTTCCATCGGCGCTTCGGTTTAGGCTACCACACGGCGGGTGACAATAGGGTTGTCGGTCTCAGAACGATGCGGTATGTTGCGGCGAGTGGCAATGTCGATCGGGGAACGAAGTGGATCGGGGACGATCCATGCCGGGCAGGCAGAAAATGCTTGACAGCGCCTCGCGCGCCCGGTATCCTCACGCAGCTATACGTTCATTGCGCGCGGCGTGCCAGGTGGGCAAGGGCCGAGGTGGGGGCTTCGTCGGCGGTGCCGGTTGGGCGTGATCGCGAGTCGGCGTATAATACCGTCAGGCTGACCCCGGAGGAACGCGCATGGTTTCCTATAGACGATAGACGATAGACGATGGTTTGTCGGGAGGCGGGAGGAAAGATGAAGGTGCTGCGCGCCTGGAAGAGGGCACGCTCCGGCCAGGTCGGTCCGGCCAGGTGGGTGCGCCCGCTGGCGCTGATCCTGCCGTTGTTTGCGATCATGGCGGTCCTCTCGGCCTGTACATTCCAGGGGCCGACGATGACCATCGACTACAAGTCGTCCGAGAATCAGGAACTTTGGAGCCTGTATTCGCTCGTCTTCTGGCTGGCGGTCGCGGTCTTCATCGTCGTCGAGGCGATGCTCTTCTACGCGGTTATCCGCTATCGCAGCCGCCCCGGACAACCGTTGCCGCGTCAGGTACACGGCAACAACCGTCTGGAGATCACCTGGACGATCATCCCGGCGCTGCTGCTGCTCATCATCGCGGTCCCGACCGTGCAGGTGATCGTCAGCGAGGCGACCCCCGCCCCGGCGGATGCGCTGCACATTCGGGTGGTCGGTCACCAGTTCTGGTGGGAGGTCCGTTATCCCGACCCGACCGACCCGAACAACCGCGATAAAGATCTGGTCACCGCGAACGAGATCCACGTCCCGGTCGGGCGCACGGTCCAGTTCGCGCTGACCTCCGGCGATGTGCAGCACTCGTTCTGGATCCCGCTCCTCGGCGGGAAGATGGACCTTTTCCCGAATCGGACCAATTATCTCAAGTATACGCCGCTCGAAGCCGGGAAATACTACGGGCAGTGTGCCGAACTCTGTGGCACCGCCCACGGCTTCATGAAGATGTATCTCTTCGCCGATTCGCAGGCGGACTACGATACGTGGTTCGCGGCGCAGAAGGGCCAGCCGAGTCCGACCGCCAATGGCAGCGCGGGCAGCGATGTCATCAAGCAGGGTGAGCAACTCGTCCTGGGTGGTGGCTGCGTGCAGTGCCACTACATCACGGGGACGAACGCCCGTGGTCGCGTCGGCCCGGACCTGACGCACTTCGGCAGCCGCACCGCCTTCGCCGGGGCGTGGGTGGAGAACAACGAGGCGAATCTCAAGACATGGATCCACGATCCGGCAACCCTCAAGCCGGGCGTGACGACCTACGTCGGCAATTCGATCGGCAATGGGGCGGTGATCAGCCGGATGCCGGCCTATCCCGATTACAGCGACGCGCAATTGACCGCGATCGCGCAGTATTTGCTCAGCCTGAAGTAACCTTGGCGACGACTGGCACGATCTCGGCAAACGGGTGCGGCGAACGGCAGGAGGACGGCGAATGGCCACAACGACACAAGCTCCACCGCAGGTGATCAGGCGGTCTGTGGTCCCGACTACCGGGGTCCTGGGCTGGCTGACAACCGTCGATCACAAGCGTATCGGGATCCTCTACGGGGTGAGCGCGTTCATCCTCTTCCTGATCGGCGGGCTCGAGGCGATGATCATCCGGCTGCAACTCGGCAAGCCGAACAATCTCCTCGTTCACCCGGATCTCTACAACAGCTTCGTGACGATGCACGCGACGACGATGATCTTCATGGCGATCATGCCCCTGTCGATCGCGCTCTTCAACCTGATCGTGCCGTTGCAGATCGGCGCGCGCGATGTCGCATTCCCGCGCCTCAACGCCTTCAGTTACTGGGTCTTCATCCTCGGCGCGCTGACGATGAACGTCAGCTACCTGATCGACGCGGCACCCGACATCGGCTGGTACGGCTACGCACCGCTGACCGAGCGTGCCTTTTCGCCGGGCCTCAACGTCGATTTCTGGATCGTCGGCCTCCAGATCCTCGGGGTGGCGACGATCGCCGGGGCGCTCAACTTCTTCGTGACCATCCTGAACATGCGCGCGCCGGGGATGTCCCTGATGCGGATGCCGATGTTCTGCTGGACGACGATCACGACGAACATCCTGATGCTCCTGGCCTTCCCGGTCTTCACGATCGCGCTGACGCAGCTCCTCTTCGACCGCCATTTCAACACCGCATTCTTCGATACGACGCGCGGTGGGGATGCGATCCTCTGGCAGCATGTCTTCTGGGTCTTCGGACACCCGGAGGTCTACATTTTAGTCCTGCCAGCGTTCGGCATCATCTCGGAGGTGTTGCCGGTCTTCTCGCGGAAGCCGCTCTTCGGCTACGCCGCGATGGTGCTGGCGATCGCCGCGATCGCCTTCCTGAGCTTCGGCGTCTGGGCGCATCACATGTTCACCACCGGTATCGGCCCGGTCGGGAACACCTTCTTCGCCCTCTCGACGATGCTGATCGCGGTGCCGACCGGGATTAAGGTCTTTAACTGGATCGGCACGATCTACGGCGGGTCGTTCAATCTGCGCGCCCCGGCGCTCTTCGCGGTCGGCTTCGTGGCGATGTTCATCATCGGCGGGCTGAGCGGTGTCATGCACGGCTCGCCACCGGTCGACACGCAGCACAACGACTCGTACTTCGTCGTCGCGCACATCCATTACGTCCTCTTCGGCGGCTCGATGCTGGCGCTCTTCGCCGGGATCCACTACTGGTGGCCGAAGTACACCGGCTGGATGCTGAACGATACGCTCGGGCAGTGGACCTTCTGGCTGATGATGCTCGGTTTCAACGTCACCTTCTTCCCGATGCACTTCCTCGGCGTTGCCGGGATGCCGCGTCGGATGTCGATCTACCCGACCGGCACCGGCTGGGACCTCTGGAATCTGATCGCGACCCTCGGCGCGTTCGTGCTCGCCGCCTCGGTCTGGCTCTTCGTGATGAACGTCTTCATCTCCTGGCGGCGGCAGGAACCGGCGGGCAACGACCCGTGGGACGGTGCGACGCTGGAGTGGACCATCTCCTCGCCGCCGCCGGTCTACAACTTCGCCGCGATCCCGACCGTGACCGCGCGCGACGCCTTCTGGGTGGAGAAGCGGGCCAACGAGGCGGCGGCGAAGCTAGGGCTGCCGGTCCGTAAGCCGACGCGCGTCCACCCCGACCCGGATGTGCAGCGCGTCCACATGCCGAACAACTCGTGGTGGCCGCTGATCGCGGGTGTCGCGTTCACGATGATGCTGGCGGGTTTCCTGACCCCGTGGCTCGTCGGCGGGGCGATCCCGGTCTTCACGCTGCTCGGCATCGCGGCCCTGATCGGCAGCGTCTCGGCGTGGGCATTCGAGCCTGCGGGCTAAAGAGGTACTCTTCGCCATCCTCCCCGCTCGGCGCGAAGCTGAACGGGGAGGCGTGGCGAAAGCCCTGTGAGGAGGTAGCGTGTCGACAACTGTCAGCGAGCACGGTCCCGTACTCGAACACGGCCACGACGATGGGCACGGGGATGGTCAGGGGGGCGGACTCGCCCACGCCGCACCACCGTCGTTGGGCGTGGACATGGTCAAGCTCCTGATTTGGACATTCATGTCATCCGAATGTTTCCTCTTCGGGACGCTGATCATCACCTTCCTGTCGTACCTTAACCGGCATCAACAGCTGGCGGCGGAAGGGCTCGTCGATCTCTGGAAGGGGCCGGTCCCTTTCGAGGTCTACGATATTCCCTACACCTCGGTGAGCGCGTTCGTCCTCCTGCTCAGCAGCCTGACGATGGTGCTGGCGCTGGCGGCGGCGCAATCGAACCAGCAGCGGCAGCTACGCATCTGGCTCGTGGCGACGGCGCTCCTGGGGATGGTCTTCCTGGGCGGTCAGTTCTTCGAGTTCACCACCTTCAAGACGCACGAAGGCATCTGGTTCGATACGAACCAGTTCGGTTCCAGCTTTTTCATGTTGACCGGCTTCCACGGCGCGCACGTCACCGTCGGTGTCGCCTGGCTCCTGTCGCTTTGGCTCTATTCGCTACGGCGGGGGATCTCGCCCGCTAAGGCTCCGCGCCTCGTCGAGATCGCCGGTCTGTATTGGCACTTCGTCGATATCGTCTGGATCGTGATCTTCACCGTGGTCTATCTCACGCCGACAGCGCTCCAACTCTAGCTAGCTGGTACGGCACGCCGCCGGACGTTTCGTGGGAGTATGTGGGGGGTAATGATGTCGGGACATGAGTTGCAGGGGCACACGACCGATCATTCGACGGTCGCGGAGGGGCACAATCATCCCACCGCCCGCAAGTATGTCGAACTGGCCGGTATCCTGGCGGCGATCACGCTCCTGGAAGTTTTCATCCTGTATCTGCCGAATCTCGGCCTGACGGCCATCCGCCCGGCTCTTGTCCCGGCATTCATCATCCTCTCGATCTTCAAGTTCCTGATCGTCGTCGGCTGGTACATGCACCTGCGCTTCGACGATCCATTCTTCTTGCGGATGTTTAGCTTCGCGCTGATCATCGTGATCGGTGTGGCGCTCTCGTTCATGGCGATCTTCCACGGGCTGTACTTCGGTTTCTAGCGTGCGAGAACGGGCGCACCCCGTGCATCGCGCGGCCCGTCCTTTTCGCACCGCTGTTGCTCAACGGTGGCTGACGATCCGCAGGCGGCGATCCGCGCCGGTAAGGTAGCCCGATGAGTGTGCGTAACGACCGTGCGGTGCAGTCGCACGGCGGCTGGAAGAGTTATCCGTCGCGTCGCGATCAGGTCCACCACGACCAATTGCGCCGCGCGAGTTGGCTGATGTTCTGGCTCCTGGCGTTCGGGAAGCTGCTGACGATCATCGGCTTGGCCTTTGTCTTCGCCCACCGCACCAATCCCACGGCGCGCGGCTGGGAGTTGATCGTCCTGCTGAACTGGTCCTGGATCATGCTCTCGTTCGCCGTCCTCGCAGGGCCGATGGCGTATTGGTGGCGGATACGGCGGGTGCGCCGCAAGCGCGCGGCGCTGATCCATGCCGAGTGGAACGTACACTGAATGTCCCTGCGCGGGCGGGGGTGCTGTCGCCCGCGCGGTCGTGAGTTGAGGAGCGTTGGCCCATGCTGAACCGAGTGAATCCCTACATCGTCCCGCTAATCGCGTTCATGTCCGCGATCACCGGGATCGTGCTGATCGGTGAGACGCTGCTCACGGTGAATCGCCTCCTGGAGCGTTTCGGCGGGATCGGTAAGCTCGGTGCCCCGGTGGCGGCGCTGATCCTGATCGCGCTCATCGGTGGTATCGCGGCGGCGCTCGCGGTGCGCGCATCGAAGTTGCCGCCGGTGGAATGGCCGAATCCCGGCCCGGTCGTGCCGGTACGGCCGATGAATCTGGGGCGCGGCTACATCATCGGCCAGTTCGTCTTCTTCATCGGCCTGGCGATCCTGCTCCTGTTCTTGATCCTCGTGGCGCGGCGGTAGACGGAACCGGCGAGCGGCGAGCGGCGGCGAGTCCGGGGGAGTATTCCTCCGGGCTCGCCGTTTGCTCGTGGCGCGCTCGCGGAAGGAACACAATGTTTGGCGCACAAGTCCCGCTCAATTGGGTGCCCGAACCGAGCATCATCCTCGGCGTGCTGCTGGTTACGGGCGCATATCTCGGGGCGATCACTGTCTGGCGCGGACGTTTTGCGGGCTCGGCCCCGGTGCCGCGCGGGCGGATTGTCGCCTTCCTGCTGGGGATGTTGACGATCCTCCTCGCGTTGATCACCCCGATCGCCGACCTCAGCGATTATTACCTGTTCAGCGCCCACATGGTCGAGCATTTGCTGGTGACGCTGGTCGCGCCCCCGCTGATGCTGATCGGCTTGCCGGGGTGGATGATTCGCCCGGTCTTCCGGCGCTGGCCCGTCTTGCTGCGGATCGGGCGTGTCCTCACCAATCCCCTCAGCGCCTTCGCTATCTTCAACGTGATCTTCATCGGCTATCACCTCCCGCGCTTCTACGATATCTCCCTCGCCTCGCAGTACGCCCACGCCGCCTTTCACATCGCCTTCATCGTGACGGCGCTCCTGACCTGGTGGCCGATCCTCAGCCCGCTCGAAGAGTTGCCGCCGCTGAGCCCGCCGTTGCAGATGGTCTATCTCTTCGCGCAGACCCTCCCCTCGCAGGTGCTCGGCGCGCTGCTGACCTTCACCGGACGCCCCCTCTACGACTGGTACATCACCGCGCCCCGCGTCTGGGACAATCTCACCCCGCAGGCCGATCAGCAGCTCGGTGGCTTGATCATGTGGGTGATCGGCGGCACCTTCTTCCTGGCGGTCTTCGCCTTCGTCTTCCTGCGGTGGGTCGCCGTGAACGAGGCGAAGGATCGCCGCAGCGCGCGCGCGATGGGCCGCGCCCGTTAAGTTACTACGCTACGAGAGGGCCGGGTGATGCGGGGCGGACCACGGGGTATCCCCCTCGGGCTGACGGGCCTGTTGCTGGTCTGCTCGCTGCTGCTAGGCGGCTGCGGTGGCGCGGCGACCCCCACGAGCGCGGCGGCGGGCTTCTCCACCACCAAGTACGCTCAGCAGATCGCGGTGACCGCCGACCCGCAGGGGGGGCTGCGTTGGGACAGGCAGGAGTACGAGGCGCAAGCAGGAGCGGCCACGTTCGTGGTGGGGAACGACCCAATCGTACTCGCTGCCGAATCTGGCGGCGGGGGAGTATCGGATCGTCTGCACCCTGCCGGGTCATCGGGAGGGGGGATGGTCGCCAGGCTAGATCGTGCGCTGAGGCGCATTGTGCGCCGCACACCGCTTCGAGCGAGGCGTGTCGGGACAGGCGTTCACCCCGGCATGGCCCATTCCGCGTATAATCCCTCCCATATGAGGCGCGACACGCGAAGCACCGGGGTCGTTCTCGCGTTCTTCCCGATGCGGGGAGACGGAGCGCGGGCCGACCGATGAGGAGGCGAGATGACGATCGTGATCGTCCGTGGCGGACTCGTGGTGACCGAGGGGGGCGTGGTCCGCGCCGATATCGTGGCGCGCGATGGGATCATCGCGGCGCTGACCAGCGACGCAAGCGCGCAACTGCGCGAGGCGGATGAGGTCATCGACGCGACCGGGCTGACCGTGCTGCCGGGTGGGATCGACGCGCACACCCACATGCGCGAGCCCTCGACGCACGATCGCGAGGGCTTCGCCAGCGGGACCGCCGCCGCCGCCGCCGGGGGGATCACCACGATCGTGGAGATGCCGCAGTCCGAGCCGCCGGTGACCGATGCCGCCTCCTTCGCCCTGAAGCGCGCCGGGATCGAGGCCCATGCGCTGATCGACGTGGCCCTCTACGGCGGCGCGGTCGGCCAGGATCCGGCGCAACTGCGCGAGCAGGCCGAGGCGGGTGCGGTCGCGTTCAAGGCGTTCATGTGCGGCTCCAGCAGCGAATTCCCCGCCGTGAACGACGCGCAGCTCTACGACGCGCTCGTGGCCGTCACCGCGCTCGACTCGTTCCTGACCGTCCACGCCGAGAACGATGCCTTGCTGGCGGCGGGGCTGCGTCGCCTGCGCGAGTCCGGGCGGCACGACCCGCTGGCGCACTGCGAATCCCGCCCGCCGATGGTCGAGGTCGCGGCGGTGCGTACCGCCACCTACCTGGCCGGGGAGGCGAACGCGCACGTCCACATCGCGCACGTCAGCGCGGCGGGTTCGCTGGTGGCGATCGCCGAGGCGCGGGCTGCCGGGGGGTGGGTGACGGCGGAAACCTGCCCACAGTACCTCCTGCTGAACGAAGACGATGTCGTCGAGCACGGCCCCTGGGCACGCTGCGCCCCCGCGATCCGCACGCGCGACCACGTCGAGGCGCTGTGGCGCGCGCTGGCCGAAGGGTTGCTCGACTTCGTCTGCTCCGACCACGCCCCCTACTCGATCGCGGAGAAGGAGGCGGGGCTGGACTCGATCTGGGCCGCGCCGCTCGGGTTGAACATGGTGCAGTTCATGAATCCGGCGGTGCTGAGCGAGGCGCTCCATGTCTGGGGCTTCCCGCTCGAACTCTGCGCCGCGATCACCGCCACGAACGCCGCGCGTATCTTCGAGTTGTACCCGCGCAAGGGGGCGATCCAGATCGGTGCGGACGCCGACCTCGCCATCTACGATCTGACCAGCGAGCGGACCCTGCGCGATGCCGATCTGCTGACGCGCCACAAGCGCTCGCCGCTCAACGGGCGGACGACCCGCGCCGGGGTGGTGCGGACGATCTCGCGCGGGCGCACGATCTTCGCCGATGGGAAGATTCTGGCCGAGCCGGGCTCCGGGCACTTCGTGATGCGGGTGCCGTGAGCCGCGCCCGCGTGCCGATCACGCCCAGCCGATACCATGCCTGAGCACTCCCCAGCGCGCCCGCAGACCGGCGTGCCCGATGCGCGCCAGCGGCGGATGACCGGCGCACAATCTGTCGCCCGTCGCCCGTCGCTGCCGCCCGCACTGGCCCTCTTCTGTGTGCTGGCGGGGATTTATCTGCTGACGAGCGGCGGGCATACCTATAGCTACGACGAAGAGACGATGTTCGGCCTGACCGAGAGCCTCGTAGAACGGGGTAGCCTCGTCGTGCCGACCTGCGGCAACTGCACGGTGTTGCGCTCGATCCCGATGCCCGAGGGGCGCAACTACTCGCGCTACGGCCCGGTGCAGTCGCTGGTGGCGATCCCGCCGTACCTGGTCGGGCGCGCGCTGGCGGGCGACGACGACGCGGCGCGCTGGTTCACCACGCGCTTCGCGGCGACCCTGCTGACCGCCCTGGTGACGGCGTGGATCGGCGCGCTCCTCTACGCGACCCTCCGGCGGCTCGGGGCAACGCACGGTGCGGCGCTGCTGACGGCGCTCCTCTACGGGCTCGGGACGCAGGCGTGGCCGCGCGCCAAGACCTTCTTCGCCGATCCGCTGACCACGCTGCTGATCCTCGGCGGGATCTATTGCTGGCGGCGGCTCGATAATCCCACGGGCGCGGATGCTGCCGCGCGCGCGCGCGCCATGACCGGCTGGGCGGCGGGGTTGGGCCTCCTCTGCGGCGTCTCCGTGGGCGTGAAGTTCGGCGCGGGGATCATCCTGCTACCGTTCGGCGTGGCGGGCGCGGCGAGCCTCCGGCGGGCATGGCGCGCGGATGGTCTCACGCCGCGCGGGCTGGCGACGATCGCGGGGGCGGGGGCGTTGGCGGTGGCGGTGCCGCTGGCGCTGGTCGGCTGGTACAACTGGGCGCGCTTCGGCTCCCTGACCGCGACCGGCTACGGCGGGCGCGAGGTCGGCGCGGTGCAAGGGGGCGACTGGTGGGCCGGTTTCTCCGGGATCGTGCTCAGCCCCGGCAAGAGCCTCTTCGTCTTCTCCCCGGTCGTGATCCTCGGCCTCCTCGCGTGGTGGCCGTTCGCGCGGCGGCATCTGCGTGCCGCCCTGCTGGTCGGCGGTCTGATCGTGCTGCACATCGCCTTCTATGCGCGCGTGCCGCAGTGGGACGCGGGGACATCATGGGGGCCGCGCTACCTCGACTTCATCGTGCCGCTCTGCCTGCTGCCGCTGCCGTGGGGGCTCGCGTGGCTGGCGGGGCGTGGTCGCGCGCTGCGCCTGACGCTGGGCGGTCTGGCGGGCGTATTGGTGGCGCTGGCGCTGGTGGTGCAACTGCTCGGCGTGCTGGTCAACTTCGACACCGGCTACAACGCGGTCACGGACGGGCGGCGCTACTGGACGATCGGCGATGCGCCGCCGATTGTCCACGCCGGGATCCTGCGCGAGCGGGTCGCGGCGTGGTGGGCGGCCCGCTTCCCGGCGGGGGACGCCATCGTGCCGGGCCGGGGGATCGTGGTCACGAACGAGACGGAGGCGCTCTGGCCGCGCTACCTGCCGCAGGAGGCGACGCTCCGCGTCCACGCGGCGGGGGGCGGTGCGCTCGCTGGTGCGCTCGTCTATGAGGACGCGCGCGAGACGCGGGAACCACCCGCGCGCTTCGTGATCCTGGTCGATGGTCGCGCGGTGCCGACGACCGAAACGCCCGCGCCCGAGATCGCCCCGCACGCCTATCGCCTCGCCTTCCCGGTCCGCGCGGCGGGCGCGGGGGGCGACGATTTCACCGTGACGATCCGCAACGAGGCGTTCGCGCAACTCGGCCCGAGCTGGACGCGCGACCTGGCGGTGACGCGCGACGGCGTGCCGCTGCCGACGCTGCGCCGCCCGCTGCTCCTCCCCTTCCCGGACGACACGCCGGAACGCTGGTCGTGGTTCTTCACGTCGCGCAACGCCCATCTGGTCGATCTCTGGCCCTGGTATCTGGCGACGATCCATCTGCCGCGCCACATCGCCGCGCTCCTCTATGTGAGCGTGGGGGGTGGGGCGGCGCTGTTGTTGCTGGTGGGGGTGGGGGGATTGGTGGGGCGGCGGGCCCCACCCCCGGGCGCAACTGCTCGCCACCCCTCTCCCGATTCGGGAGAGGAGCCTGCTGAGTGACGCAGCGGCGTTATTGGCGGTTAGGTTAGTCCACGTAGGCGGGCTTCGGGCTACCCGCAGCCGGGGGGGCAACCCACGGGCGCGGCGGCGTCGCCGACACCCTCACCCCCGCCGCTTCGCGGCACCCCCTCTCCCCATCCGAGGAGAGGGGCCATCGCCGTTACTGGGGTTTGTAACCTCTCATCATGTGACTGGCTCTGGGATGGCTGCGTGGCAGTCCCCGGAGGGGACTTTGTGGCGGCGTGAGCCGCCCTTAGCCGGGATTTCAATCCCGGTTCCACTCCGTCTCGGCTAATCGCGGCGCGCATGGAACCGAGCGCCCAGGCCATCCCGGCGTGCCAGGGGGCGGCGCAGGCGGGCAAGGGGTGTAGGAAAACCAAGAATCCTATCGCGTCGGCGTTGGCGTCGCTACGCCCCCCTGTCCCAGGCTCATCACGAGGAGCGTCTGATCGCGACAGTTCATCACCGCTTTGCCGATCGCCTGCCCGGGCGGAACCCCGGCATCGGGCGGCACATCATCCGCCGTGCGGTAGAATTTGACCTCCAGATTGGCGACGGTCGCCTCCTGGCGACCTACCCGCAGGGTTGCCAGCCGCAGCCGCTCCTGGTGGGCGTGACGCTCCGCGAAATAGGCCCACAAGGTCGGCAGGTCGAAGGTGACGAAGTGCCGCTTGCTGCCATCCAGACGATTATCGGTCATCGAGTACCAGACGAACTTTTCGCCGGAGTAATCAACAACACTCTGGCCCGTCGCCGTTGCAGGGAAAAAGGCGCGCAGTGCGGACATGTCGCCCTCGTTAAAGGCTGCGAGGAAGCGCTCGAGGAACGCTTCCACCTCGGCGGGGGTGCAACCGATCGGATATGCCGACGCGCTCGGGGTGGACACGCCTGCCGTCGCGCTACCGACAGCCGTTTGGACTCGCAGCACCGGCGTTTCCGGGCGTGGTGTGGCGGGGATGCCGATTGTCGGCGTGGTCGTCGATGCGGCGATCGGCATCGTTGTTACTTCCCCGCCAGCGCACGCGCCGAGGAGTAGCACGCCCATCAGGCAAAGGAGCGTCCGGTGCATCGTGCGGCTTCTCAACATCACCACCGCCCCTACCAGCTTCATGCATTGTCGCTGCTCCGATAGTTCTTCGCAGGCGAAGATGATGCAGGGAAAGGTTCTCCCGGAGATCACATAATACTTTGTGCAAGTCAAGGTGACAGTGTGTCGCATTTCGCCTCGGGCTTCTACACTTTCGCCTCGGGCTTCTCCACAAGCAGCACGACACGCCGGGACGGCGCTTACTCGTAGGTGGCGTCCGGCTCGAAAGGATAGAGCGGACGGCGGCGCTGGTGGTAGGTGAAGGTGCCGAGGTCGGCGGCGGCGGCACCGGGGGTGTTGACCAGGATGATCTCGGCGGCGATCGGCGCGTAGGCGGGGCGGGGCGACTGCACGCCCTTGGCGACGACGACCTGATACGTCTCCGGGCGGATGCCGAGCGAATACAGCTGCTCGATGCTGGTGTTGCCCGCGCGATGGCTGGTGAGGACGAAGGTCTGTCCCTCCGTCGTTTCGAGGACGGCGCGGACGCCATCGTCGTAGAAGCGGAAGCCGCCGTGCGTCGGGCGCGTCTCCTCGTAGCGCCCCTCCGCGATCAGCCGCACCCGCCCGGTCACGACCACCGGCTCGCCGTGGAGATGATCGGTCTTGGCCCCGATCGCGAAGGTGATCGTCCGCCCGACCCCCGCCTCGATGCACGCCCCGACCGCCTCGGGGTCGTAGAGGGTTTGCAGGTAGCGACCCACGCCGAGACGACGCGCGGCGGCGAGCAGGACCGTCGAGTCGGCGGCGCTCCCCGCGCCGACATTGTCCCCCACGTCCATCAGCACGACCGGACCGGCGGGCGCGTCGAGCGCGCGGCGCAGGGCGACCTCCGGCGACGGCGCATCGAGCAGGAATTCGTCGCGCCGCGCCCAGGCCGCGAGCGCCAGTTCGCGCGCGGCGTCGCGGGCGAGCGCCGCGACGCCATCGGCCACGACGATGAAGGACATCCCCATCTCCGGCACGTCGGCGTAAGGGTAGCCCTGCACGACCGACGCGGAGAGGATGCCGGGCCGTGCGATCACGGTCTCGCATTCTGCCATCAGCGAGCGCAACGGCTCCGCACCGGTGAACTGCTTGACGATGTTGATCACGAGCGGCGGCATTTCCATCGCCTGCACCGGCTGTATCTCGCCGCGCGCGGTGCGGATGACGATGTCGGCGCACTCGCGGGCGCGGGCGCGGGCATCGAGGTGCGGGTTGGTGCGGTAGAAGACGACGGCGGTGGTGTTGTCGATCAGGCGCTGGGTGTTGTTGCCGTACAGATCCATCGCCGCCCCGATCGGCACGTCCGGCCCGACCGCCGCCCGGACGCGCGCGGCTATCTCGCCGTCGGCATCGGGGAAGCCCTCGGCCACCGCCGCGCCGTGGAGGACGAGCAGCACGCCGTCCCACGGGCCGTGTCCTCGCAAGGCCGCGACCATCTCGTCGGCGATGCGGGCGAAGGCGTCGGCGGTGATCGTGCCGGACGGCTCGGTGGCGGTGAAGAAGAGGGGCACGACCTCGACCCCCGGCTCCCGCCCGGCGTCGAGGAAGCCGGTGACGCTGGAACCCGCATCGGCGTAGCGCGCGACGATCTCCGGGCCGCGCAGGAGGCCGTCGCGCGCGAAAAGGGCGTAGGTGGTGGGGGTGACGGCGAAGGTGTTGGTCTCGTGGTAGAAGCCGAGCAGGGCGAGGCGCATCGTGGGCATCCTCCTGCCGCGCGCGGGCGGCGCTGAGCGAGTGTGGTTCACTGGCTGCCGACGCTGTTGTAGCCCCTGACGAGGACGAAGGCAAGTCGGGTGTGCTAGGGCGGTGCTCAATATGGTTGGCCGCGTCGTCCTGTGGCACGAGGTCCGGGGGTTGAAGCACCCGGCTTGGGGGTACGGCTACCCATGAAGGACACAATGTACCCATGAAGGGCACAATGTACCCATGAAGGGCACAATGTACCCATGAAGGGCACAATGCCCCCGGCTGGGGGTAGCCATAGGCGGCACCGGCGAAGTGCCCCGGAGGGCAGCTACTACCTTAGGACTTACGCAGTTGAGCACGAATCAGGCGTGAATTCGGGCCGGAACCACGTTCAACTGCGTAAGTCCTATACCTATGAAGGGCATACTACCCGCCTGCGCGGGCTGGGTGTGGCGGTCAAGCAGTATGCGCGTTGCTGTAGGCCGCGCATCGGCTCGCTCGCGTTCCTCCCGGCATATTGTGCCCGACAAGGGTGTGATACGCTACTCCCGGCGTTCGATCCCCGGCGCGTACCCGATCGATGTAGTGACGTGGACGTTGAATCGTGGAGCGCACAGGTCAAAACCATGATCGAGCATCAGTTCATCGAGGACCGCCTCGCCGCCCTGTATGACCTGTTCTACCCGCCGGAGCGACGAGCGGACTTCGCCTTCTATCTGCCGCTGGTACTATCCGCACAGTCCGTGCTCGATGTGGGGTGCGGGACGGGCGCGCTGCTGCGGATGGCGCGGGAAGCGGGTCATACCGGGCGGCTGTGCGGACTCGACCCCGCTGCGGGCATGCTCGATCAGGCGCGGCAACGGGCGGATATCGAGTGGGTCCACGGCGACCTCGCGTCGGTCGGCTGGGAGCGGGAGTTCGACCTGATCGTCATGACCGGCCATGCCTTCCAGGAGTTCGTCGCGGACGACGTGATCCGCGTCGCGCTCGCCGCGATCCGAGCGGCCCTCACCGACGATGGCCGCTTCGCGTTCGAGACGCGCAACCCGCTCGACCGTGCGTGGGTGCGCTGGCCGACGCAGTATTCCGGTGCGGTGACCGATGCGACCGGTGCCGTCGTACGGTGCGAGTACCGGGTGGAGACGCCGACCGTGCGAGGCATCGTGCATTCCATGAGCACGTTCACCAGCCCCGGTTGGGACCGCCCGGAGGTAAGTCGGGGAGTGCTGCGGTTCCTCGACCCAGAGACGCTCGCCACCTTCCTGGCGAGTGCCGGTCTGGCGATCGAGGAGCGGTTCGGGGACTGGACCGGTGGGCCGCTCACCGCGACGAGCCCCGAGATCGTCACCATCGCGCGGAAGGGCTAGATCAGTCGGCTGCGAGCATCGTACCTGTCGCGGCCTGCCCGTTCCTCGACCAGCGTTGATCCCGGTCTTCCTTACAGCTTCCCCGCCCTCGGATCGACCTACTCACCGCTCGTCGCTCCTTGACAGTCCGCAGATGGCTCGGTAGCGTGGTGACCGGACGGCTGAGTCGGGTGAGGCGTGGGGCGAACGGACGAGCGTCGTCATAGTCGCAGCGCGCGGTGTGAGCGGAAGGGTGGGGGAGATGATGAGCGGGCCGACTGATGCCGCCGCGTTGTTCGACAGCGCGCACGGGGTGCTCGCCGGGGGCGTCTCGGCTGCCGCGCGGATACCCCCCTACCTGGAGCGCCCATTCTATCAGACGCGCGGGACGGGGCCGTACATCGAGGACCTGACCGGGCGGCGCTTCATCGACTTTAACATGTCCAACGGCGCGGCGCTCCTCGGCCACGATCATCCGGCGGTGCGCGAGGCGGTGACCGTAGGGCTGGCGCTGGGGATCATCGCCGGGGCGGAGACGGCCTACCACGAGCGGTTGGCCCGGACGCTCACGGAGATCATCCCGGCGGCGGAACGGGTCCGCTTCGCCACGAACGGCAGCGACGTGACGATGATCGCCGTGCGCCTCGCGCGTCACGCCACCGGGCGGACCAGGATCGTCAAATTCGACGGCCATTACCACGGCCTGACCGAACTCTTCCTCTTCCGGCGCGACGAGTCGGGCGCGGTCGTGCCGTCGTCGGGCGGCGTCCCGCCCGCCTGGGGCGACGATGTGCTGATATGTCACTGGAACGACGCGGCGGCGTTCGAGGCGATCATGGCGCGGCACGGCGACGAGATCGCCGCCGTGATCTGCGAGCCGGTCCACTACAACGCCGGGTGCATCCCGCCCGCGCCCGGTTTCCTGGCACTGTTGCGCGAGCGGACGCGCGAATGCGGCAGCGTCCTGATCTTCGATGAGGTGCTCTCCGGCTTTCGCATGGCGCTCGGCGGCGTGCAGGAGTGGAGCGGCGTCACGCCCGACCTCTGCACGTTGGCGAAGGCACTGTCGAACGGCATGCCGCTCGCGGCGGTGGCGGGGCGGGCCGACCTGATGGCGGGGTTCTCGCCGAGCGGGCCGGTCGCGCACAGCGGCACCTACTCCGGCCACCCGCTGAGCATCCTCGCGGGACAGGCCACGCTCGACGCGCTGCGCGCGCCGGGTGTCTACGACGCGCTCAATGCGCTGGCGACGGACTTCTACCGCGACCTCCAGGCGATCTTCGACCGTCACGGCGTACCGGTGGTGGTGCAGGGGCTCGGCGCGCGCTTCGGCCTCTACTTCGGGCGGCGCGCGCCGGTGACCACCTACGCCGACGCCGTCGCACACAACCACGGCCTCCACCGCCGCTTCGTCGTCGCCTGCCTCGAACGCGGTCTCTACCTCCCGGCCTACACCAAGCAAGGCCCGCCCGGCCACAACGGCTTCTCCCTCGCCCACACGCCCGCCGTCATGGCCGACGCGCTGGCGATCATGGACGGGGCGGCGGGGAGTTTGCGGGCATAATCGCGCGCTGTTGTGCCGCTTTGCGCCGCCGTTGTCGCTCGATGAAGAGCAGGAGGGAATACAAGGATCGGACGCATGCCGGATGAACGCTTTGCGGCGCTGGAGCGCACTTCCGCGATTGCCCCGGCGCCAAGGCGCTGAAGGTCAATCGCAAAACCTGCCGTGCTTGTCGGCGGCTTGATGTTCTGGTGCTCTCGTTCGGCGAGTGCCGATCCCACGGGCTGGACGGAGTAACCCGCCAGCATGGCTGCATCGCCCCCGAACTACGGGTAGGGCAGCAGTTGCACACCTGCGATGAAGCGATAGTCCCGCTGGTTCATCGTGGCGAGCGGGGTGTCATTCACGCGCGCTGTGGCGGCGATCAGCGCATCTGGCATGAGCAAGCCGTGGCTCAAACGGTTAGGACTCACGCAGTTGAACGTGATTCCGGCCCGAATTCACGCCTGATTCGTGCTCAACTGCGTAAGTCCTAACGGTATTGTCGCAGGAGGTCAACGGCCTGGTCGGCTATCACTTCGTTCAGCGGCAAGATGGGGAACGGGCGCAGGAATCGCTCCAACTGTCGCTGCTCGGTTCTGTTGCGGCACCCGACGAGGAGCTCCATCTGGGTGATGCTGCTGATAACCAGCGTGGATTCTTCGCTCTTACGCCGGAGATAGTCGATCGCTTCCCGCACGTTGCGGCTCACATCGATCAGGATGTCGCTGTCGACGAGGAGATCAGTCACGGCCGCGGGACCACTCGCGCTCACGGAGCTCGTGAACCCATCGGCTACCATCCGACATGTCGTCGCGGTCGCGCCACATGCCGACGAACGGCTCGTTCTCCCAATCAATCCGCTGCTGCGCCGTGCGTCGTGCCTTGTCGGCGTGGCGTACCCTCAGGAAGGCGAGGAAGTCGACCACCTGATCCTGCGCCTCGGCGGGGAGCTTGTTGTACTCTTCCCAGAGTCGCTCGGCATCCATGCTTCCCCCGATGATCGAGCCCACATCTCGGATGACCTTTAGTACTACAGTGGTAGTTATACGTCCGTGCTAACCTCTTGAGCCGTGGTGGTTCGTGACGAGGCAGCGTTCGTACTGGTCTTACTGTCACGCCGTTCATTAACTACCACTGTAGTATTAGTATAGCGTGTCTGGCTTACGCCGACCGCGCAGCCGATCCATAGGCGTTACGTGGCTCGTCGTCAAGTTGCCACACTCACAGGTTGCCACGTTGCTGGTCGCTGGCACGGGTGTGCAACTCGACACTGGACACGGTTCCTGATGCAGGAATAGATCAGTCTCACGCCTTATGCCAATGAAGAATGGGCCACAGGCGCTGAGGAGGCGCTGGCGTTCATCGGCGGGGTGCCGCGAGCCGGTGACCACCTATACCGACGACGACGCGGCGTTGCCTGCCTCGAACGTGGGCTCTTCCTGCCCGCCTACACCAAGCAAGGCCGCGCCCGGCCACAACGGCTTCTCCCGCGCCCACACGCCCGCTGTCCTGGCCGATGCGCTGGACATTATGGACAGGGCGGCGGGGAGTTTGTAAAGCGGCGAGTGAGCGAGGGCTACCATAGGCGCTCGTCTAATAAGGTGCTGTTCACTCCCCGCTGCCGCGTCCATGCACGTACTTCCGTAGATTGCGTACGTTCTCATTCTGCGTTAGGATGGGATGATGAGTGCTGGCGATATTCGGGACCAAATGCAAAGCGATGAGGATGCCGCGCGCGATGATCGCTATTATGCCCTGCTCGATCAGGCGCTACTCGCTTGCGCGCGTTATAAGCCACGATTTGGGCAGGGTTCGGCAACCACCGTCGAGCAGTTTCAACGGTTATATAGCGCAGATCCTTTCTATCAATGGGTTGGTCTCGACTCACCGCTGATGTATGCGGCGCACAAGGCCGCCGGGGGGATGACCTCTATCTACCGTCAACTGGGCATCGGTGGTCAATGGATACTCAACAGTATTATGCGCGATAGCCAGGGTTTGTCTCAGGTACAGACCGCTTGGAGCTATGAGCTTCCTGTCAGTGGCGGCAAAAATCGTATCTTGTCTTTAGACGGGCGTATCGAACCAAACGATATTCACGACGTGGTGACGCGCGATCGCGTTCAACAATGGCTCGCCGAAGCCGAAGAATATCTGGGCCTCGATCGTATTGCCCGGCAATCGTTGCGTGGGGCAGTTTTCGAGATGCGCCAGGGTTACAAAAGCAAGGACTCGAAGCGGCAGAATGCGGATATCGCGAATGCTGCCAATGCTTACGCGGCACGGTACATCCCGGTCATCGTCCTTCTCTCTTGCCAGATCGATAGTGATCTGGCGCTACGTTATCGGCAATCGCGCTGGTTACTGCTTACCGGCTCGCTTGAAGGGCCGACCACCGAGAGTACCTATGCTTTTTGCCGCGAGGTGCTCCACTACGATCTCGCGGCATTCTTCCACCGTCGTTCTCCACAGATCAGGGCGACGATGGAGCAAGTGCTTGCCACCTTACTCTCAGCCTGATCGAGGGGGGAAGATGACGGTATCGAGTCGTGCCGAGCACCTCACGTTCAAGGGGAATCTGAAGAATACCCGCTATGGTTGGCTTCGTTTGACGCCTGCATACTCCGTCCATCTCGTGACGGAATTGCTTGCGGGCCAAGAGACTGAAGAAATTACTTTGCTCGATCCGTTTTGTGGCACCGGTACAACAAGCCTTGTCTGCGCTGAGCGTGGTATTCGGAGTGATACCACCGATATCAATCCATTCTTGCTCTGGTTGACAGAAACGAAAGCACGAGCATACGAGGCCGCTGACATTGCTTTATTCGAGCTGGCCGCCACCGATGTAGCGGCGGTGATGTCGGCGCACGAGGAACAGCGTTTCTGGGTGCCACCACTTCACCAGATCGAGAAGTGGTGGGACGAGCGAACCCTGCTTCAATTGAGCCGTGCCATGAATCATCTTCAGCACCTCGCTGACACATTGCCTGTAACGGTCAGCGATCTCTTGAAGATCACGTTCTGCCGCACGATGATTCAACGAGCGAATGTGAGTTTCAGTCACCAGTCCATGTCCTTCAAGAAGCAGCAAGAGTATACCTTACCGCTGCTGGAGTTGATGCCCGATCCTATTTCCGAAACTTGGGCTCACTCCGTCTCGATGATCGCGGCGGCGGCGCATTCTCCGATCGTGCAGCCACCGCGCGCAATTTATTGTGACGCTCGTTGGCTTAGTGAGACGCTGATACCCGAGACCTACTCTCTCGTGATTACCTCGCCGCCTTATCCCAACCGGATGAGTTATATCCGAGAATTACGACCGTATATGTATTAGAGTTGCGTCGCAATAAAGTGGTCGGTAGTATAGACCGCGCAGGAACGGCGGTGGGAGCAGCGTGGGGGCGAGGATGATCGGGCGTGCGGCATGGCTGACGCGATATCCCACGGTGTTCCGGG
>JAABUP010005317.1_pt1 | contig 19732 bp, 29 predicted proteins | sample 5559201 | NCBI WGS metagenome assembly JAABUP01 (sample SAMN10711887, study PRJNA513373) | rock metagenome | isolation source: Antarctica rocks | place: Antarctica
AGCACTGTTGTACTATTGCAGACTTTATGATTTTGTGTGAACCAAATGCATGTGGTGGTTTCCTTAGGGAATGCTTTGCATATAGGAAGCAAATCTTGTCTGTATAAATTCACTGAACTGAACTTCTTGTCTGTTGGGTCCCAGTTGCCCCCCAGGACATTAAATATATTGATTGATTGATTGATTGCTTACGCGGATGACGTCTTGTCTATCATTGGGAGTCCACCAATTGACTGTGCAAGTGCTGAGAAGATGCACAGGCAGTTCCTGAAATAGCTGCTGAGGGTCAGGAACAGCACCACCAATGAAATGGTGCTAGCTGAGTTTGGCAGATACCCGCTGCAGACACACTTCTGGCAGCAAGTGCGCTTTCACAATAGAGCTGTCAAGATGTCAAACTCGCGTCTGGTGAAGCTGGCCTGAATTTATGGAGCACAGCTGCAAAACAATCAGGTGGTAGACCTCCAGCAGAACTGCTGGCAATCAGGTCTCAGAGCTTTTCTTGAAATACAACCAGGTCATCCATGCGTTTTCCAAGACCTGGATGTGTCATGACTGATCAGCTGTTGTAGAGAGTGGGAAAGATGTCAGTAGGTCTGCCTTGTAGCAATGATCACCTCAGTAGTCTTGTTCTCCACAAAGGTCTGCAGCGTGAGTATAAGTATGCACAATATTTGTTCAGTGTCAACTGCTTCTCAAGCAGAAGGCTGATCAGCAGATTTAGATGTGGCTGCCATGGGTTGCATGTGGGACACTGGCCGCTTTGGTCAAGGTGCACAGAAACTTGCTAGGGAAGATAGGGTCTGTCATGTCTGCCAATCGTTCTCTGTTGAGGATGTGCATCATTTTCTGTTTGAATGCCCATACGACCATATTAGAGATGCATTTACAGCTTTGTTTCAGTAATGGCCACCTACAGTAGCTTCTCTGATCAACAGCAGCAATCCCACTTTAGTAGGGAGGTATCTTAGGACCTGCTTTGCACATAGGCAGTCTGTCCTAGAGCATGACAGTATTAGTGTGTCGGCGCTGCAGTGCTAGCATATATCCATCATTACTGCAATTTCTTTGTGCTTCATTGAAGACGCCAAAATTTTTCAATTTCACTGTTCATGCTTTGATTGTCTGTTGGCCCCCTGTTGGCCCCAAGGACGTTAAATGATTGATTGATTGATTGATTTTGTAGTGGACAAATGGTTCACTACAGTGGTTAGGCGTTCGGAACACAAACTGGGTTTGAATGCAAAGTTGATCACCATCCGACACGCAGTACACTAGTGTGCTACACAGTGTTTAAAACCGGCTGTCAGCCATATGTTATGACAATTGCACAGATCAACACCCCTTACATCTGACATGGAAGCTGCTGCACCCGATGATGGCGGAGGTCTGCAAAGTTGAGATTAGCTGCATCATCTGGAATGTGGTTGCAAACGCAAACTTTCTGACCGAATAGCAGCTGTCACAGTGTAGCACCATCAGGATTTGAGACTTCAACTGAAGTTGATGACATCCCTGAGACTGCAGTCAATGACATCCCTCACAATTGCTGGGAGACTTTTTCTGCATTCACCCTGGACCATTGGATGAGCCAGCTAAGCTTGCCTAGTCACTGGTAATTGGCATGTAATTCAACCCTGACAATGCGTCATGCGTGACACATTCAGGGCCTTTGCTCCCACCAACCTCCCAGTGACACACTGCAGCTTGCTGGGCTTGCAGGGACAGGTCCCCCAATGGCTGACAGACCCCACTGCACTGACCCAAATCTATGCCTCCCTCTGCACAGCACAAGTGCAGCCACCAAGCCTGCCACCAATGGATGCTGGCACCTGCCAAGTCACATACCTGCTAGGCCTGTCACAGGCCCGTGCCTTGCAAGAGCAGTCAGTTGCAGCCAAGACACTGCAGCAGCGCCACAAGAACGCCAGAGAGCTGGCAGACTGGCTACAGAGCACCAATATTGGCAGAACACTGCATAGTTGCCTGCCTGAAGACATCATGGTATACCTGACCACACACTGGCTACCCAGGCATGCTGGCACAACTACCAAATCAGGCCATAAGCTGGCAGCCCCAGGCAGCTTGTCTGGAGTCAAGTCCTCACTAGCAACAGAGCTGGAGCAGCTGGGATGACTGAGCATCCCAGCATCCCTGCTGCTGCTTGCTGGTGGTCAAACGGGCTGATGGCCACGGTGCACCCTTTCGTGCAGGGCTGGCACCCAAACACAATGCAAATTGCTGTCGTGAAGTGCTGAGGTGTATCCCCATTGAACACAGGGCGCTTGGTTCGGGATTTACGGGGGAATCTTGACTCACACGGTTGACGTCATCAACGCCAAGCGCTCGTGCTGGAACGCAAGCTTGCAAAGGCAACGCTGGACGCAAACGGCAAACGACGAGGTCGCAAAAGCAACGCTGGACGCTGCAAGCTTCGTTCAAAGTGTAACGACAGCGGTTGACCTTTGCAGCAACGAAGCACGCCCGGCAACATAGACTGCGCTGCTAGGTGCTGGTACAGGGTACAAATTCTCTTGCCAGAAATAGCCTTGCCAGCCTAGCACTTGGCCTTGCAAACAAGCTCTTCACGCTGTGCGCACATGCTCGGTCAAACACTGTCTCCAACTGTATAGCGTATCGGAAAACGTTTTGGTTTCTGAAATGCAGCGGAAAGCAACGCCTATGTAAAAGTGCCTCTTTCGGATAGCCAGTGTCCTGCACCAAGAGCTTCATGCAAAACATTGAACCAGACCAAGTTCAGCTGGAGCACACCGCTCCACAGGAACCTGCGTCTCACACTGAACCTCTTCAATATGCTCCGGTAGCTTCAAGCGACCATGACAGGCGGTTCCAGAAGGTGCGTACTCCTGTGGTCCGTTGCCTCGACGGTGTACGGCAGGTCTGGATGTCACACACTGTTTCCTGGGAGTGCGTGACAACGTTCAGCTGGGTGCTTCTGCTGAGCAGATGAGGCTGCTTGACCTTGCTTTGGCTGCACTCACTGCCTGTCTGTTGCACTTGCAGTCATAAGTTGTTCACAAAACAGCACAAGTGCAACAGCCAGGTTTTGTGCAGACTCTACATTTTTTGTTGTTTGCTGCAGAAAGTACCGCCCACAACAGTTGCACCCACTTACAAGCTGACACTGCCATCAGAGTTTGTGCTGACCCATATGCCAGACATGATGGCTGGGGACTTCGGTATGATCAGTGCAGATGGCACTCAGAGCTTCACCGTCAGCATTGTGCCACGGTGGGCAGAACTTGCACATTGCTGTGCATTGACTACTTCAACATGTTGTGCAGTCGAATCAGGTGCAACAAGGAATACATGCTGCCATGCAGGCGGAACAAGGACAAATTTGAGTATACTGTGCAAGCAAAGGCTTGGAAGCAGGTATGAACTCCTCCTGCACTTGTTTGGCTGCACCTGCATATAGATAGAAACACTACTCCACAGAAGCATGCGGTCCCATTGACGGCTGTTCCTTTGCAGGTTGTAGAGGGTTTAGGCATCAAGGAAGGAGATTTGCTGGAGTTTGAGTTAACACCAGAGCGAGCGTTGCGCGTCACAGTCATGAAGAGCTCAACAGTGACGCGCAAGCCAAAGAAGATGGGAGTGCCTGAGCTGCAAGCCAGCTTGGCAAAGAAGAAGGTTTACAGAGGTGGTATGCCTGAGCTGAGCAGGAGCATGATGCTGACTGGACAGGAAGGCGTCGCCATGTCTGACCTGCTCTTGCCAGCAGCTGCTGCAGCAGCTGCACAGGGCCTCCCAATTCGCCTGCCTGATGTCAATGCAACACAGGTATGCCTGCTGCTGCGCCACCAATCACCTTGGCACTGAACCTGTACTCAACAGTCATCATGACCATCATGACCTGCTGCTTTATATACATTTTTAGTTTTTGGGCATACTGACTAGCTTTTGTAAAATGCTGTACAATATCAGCATGGCCGTGGCAACATGAGACAGGTCTCTATGTCTGCGTCAGGCTTACAACCCATTTGTTTGTGATGCAAATTGACCACATTGGACACCATTCCACTTTCGCATGTTGCTGTTGAGTCAAGCTGCTGAGTCAATCTGCAATGCTCAATGCTGGTTCATCTGAAGAAGTCTCAGATTTTGGCATCCTCTCAGACAGGCCATGTGTCAGGCAGCGAATGCAAGCAAGTGCAAGTTTGTCTGCTGCTGTGCGATTGTTTCCAGTGTTCGTCATCATGCAGGAAGCGCTGGCGGCAGCAGCAGCACAGTACCATTCCACTGGGGAGGGAGATTTGTATCCCCCTGGAGCGCATGCCATTGGCCATGGGGCTGAGCATGGGGAGGGTGGGGAGGGCGCTGAGGGGGATGCCTCCCACATGGCTAAGCGCACCGCTGACTGGGTGCAAGAAGGGGAAGAAGAGCAGGATGAAGCCAAGAAGGCACGCCTTGATGGTGAGCCAGGTAATGCTGACAATGACATACAGAACATGCATAGTTGATGAATAGGCTAGAAGCCATGTTTATGCTTGTATCAACCTGTCTTTGGGTGATCACTGTGCACTGACAGACTATAAGAAGCATGTCATCCATACCTCATTGCTTCTGGCCCTGTAAACCAAAGAGCGCTTACCATTTGCATGAAAATAGCAGCAGCTTTGAGATTGCCCCAACATGAAGGCAAACAGGCCCAAGCGCAGGTTGCAGAGCAATTGTAGAGGTCAGCCTGTGTGTGCTGGAGTTGTGTCCTGCTCAAATGCATGGTGCATGGTGGCAGCCCACATCATAGACATAGGCAGATCATCTGTTAGGTAGTTTTGATACTGCATCAGTCTTTTGTGCACCATGTTCTGAGCTGTTAGCTGTTTAGGCTGCTCTTGCATGCAGTAGCCATAATGTGCTGTTGTGTGCTAAGCAACATGGGATGAGGTGGAGTCAGCTGCTTGACTTGGGCTGCTTTGTTGATGGTGCGGTGGAGTGCTGCAGGCTCATCGCCGCAGAATAAGACAGGGGTCAATGGCAAGAAGGGTGCTCGCACAAGTGCAGGTGCTATGAATCTGCTTGCCAGTGCTGCTGAGAACAATGAGGCATACGAGAACACCCTCACACATGCTCAGCTGCAGCAATTGCAACAACACTTGCTGGCGCAGCAATTTCAGGTGAGCATGATGGATGCTGATGCCACTGATCAAGTGGTCAGAGTTCAATGGAAGCTTTGCAACCTTACAGTGCTTGCCCAAAGCGTGACTTGTGAGTCTGCAAGCTTGCTGCACCGGCTTTGGCTGGATTATAGCAGGCCTCCTCCTTGTGCACACACATCAGCTTTGTTGTATCAAGACGTAATCAGCCTTTGCAGCGTTGCCACTTATGTGCATGAATGTTTACAGTATAGTTTGTGGAGAACATCAAAAGCCAGAATGCATGAGTGCACGATAGGCCCTGTGCTTGATGTGCCCAATGTAGTCAAGATGGATAACTTGAATGGCAGGCAAGAGGGGTACACCAACTGGACCCTCGACTCCTGCTCAGCAAGAGGACAATTGAGGATGAGACTCAGTCTGGTCTCCAGTCAGTCACTGCTTTGGGCAGTCTTGCACAGAGACTAGATAACCAGAGGATCCTCAGCTCAGTTGATCCTGAGGTGAAAGAGGAGCTGGAGGCTATTAAGCATGAACTGAAGAGTCACACTGACGCTGTATTGGACATGATATATCGCATCAAGAAGGTGCCTAAGGCATGGATGTGATATGCTTGCTGAGGATGTGTATAACTAGTGGTACTATGGGTGTGGATAGCATGCTCACTGTATAAGTTTGTTCTGCTGACAGCTTGTTATTCCCTCACATACGTTGTGTGATTTTCCAGCATATGTATGATAATTTCATTCCACATGTATCTGCACAAAAGGGCAGGCAGTCAGGAAGATTGCTTGCATTTCGTATATACTGAAATTGTGAACTGATGATGAATGACAGTAATTTTGGTGCAGTGCAATCAGGGTGCCTTATGACCTGCATAAGCAATGATTGTGGGTTTTGTTATGGGTAAATCAGTTGGCTGCAGCTGACCTCACAACATATGTGCATTTGCTAGCACAGTCGTTGCAATCGTTACATAGCTGGGCAAACAGTATTGATATGGCAACCACTGGGCTATACGGCTCCAGTATCTTATAATTCTGAATTCAACCTTGCATGGCTGTGCCTGTCAGCAATTTCACAATGGCACAGTCTGTCATGTACCAGGCAATCAACATGTTGTCATGCTCATGTCCCACAGTCTGAAAAAGGAAACAAAAAGAACCTTCTGTCAGCAGTGAAGTCATCTGAGGAAGCCTCTGAAAGGCTCCAAAGCCTTGCAAGAATTGAAGCAATGCATTGGCTTTGATGCCTGGTCTGCCATGCGACAAAACGACCTGCGCTGTTTATGGCCATTGCAAGCCTAGGTGATCCAGCAGACACAGCTCAGAGAGCCTTGTCCACCTTGCGCAAGCAAGCTTTCCTTGCATGTGCAGAGCATGGCAAGGGCAACTGTAAGGCTGCCCTGCCACAGCCTCCATAGTGTCTTGGCCTCCATATTGGTCAAGACTGTCAGCTGGGCACCACCTGGATCACTGTGCTGCTGGCCAGAGCTGACAGCCTGCAGTCTGATTGAGCGAGTTGCAGAATGCAACAGGTCTCTTGCACAACTTAGCCCCTTCCATGTGGTGCAGGTCTAGACCCCCTGAAGGCAGATGATGAACCTCCCCGGCTGCCTGGCTTTGCACCAGCCTTAGGACTGCCTGAATGGCCTTGTGGTCCCCCCATGCTCAGGATTGTTTGCTTCACCTTTGGGATTGGTACATAGTCAAAGCTGTCCTGCTGATGGGATTGCAAGACAAGCCGCTTCATTTCCGCCCTCTCTTGCTCTTCTGCTTCAGCCTTGGCACGCATGTTGACTGCCACACTGGAGTTGACTGGCAACTGCACACAAGCCAATCAACAACAATAAAAGCTGTTCAATGTATACGTCAGTAATTGACTTGCAGCTGAGCCTGATAAGATTTACAGTGCGGCCAGCCTGCAGATGATCAACAGTATGTCAACAGGGAGAGGCAAAGAAGATTGAACAAATGAGCGGCATTGGCCTCGACGTTACAATGACAATGCAATATGCACATCAAGGCATCTGTAAAGGGCCTTGCTCCTTAGCCATATGAAGAGCAAGGACTGTGGTTGTCATCTGCGTTAGCAACTTCTCAAATTTAACATGTGACATGACGCTGACCTGCACAGCTTTAGATCTGTCATCACGTCCACCTCGCTTCATCATGACCCTGAAGGACACAGTGCTGCCTGGATCCTGCTGGCTGCTGCCTGCGGGGCTGTCTGGCCTAGCCTGAGGGAAGGGCCCTGATGGAGGCAACTTGAAGTCTGTCATCAATGCGGCCAGCTCCTTCTCAAAGTCCTCATCCACCTCTTCTATCTGCACCCAAATTCATGCAGACTGATACCGTGTCTTGCATCACCAGCACTGCTGAGCACTTAGCGATTTTTCCATGAACTTTGAAAATGGCCACATGCATGTGACACATATGTGAATGGTCAACAAACTGTGATAGGAGCATCTTGTAGGCCTGGCGCTTTCTCTGTGGGCCATGACAGCTATGATTGACAAGCAAGTGTCTGAGGTGTGATGAGCCTGGCAGCTTGTGTGCCTAGTACCTTGACAGGGTTGAGCAGCTTCACATGGTCATCATCGTCATCTTGATCCGTCACAGCAGCATTGCTGCCATCGTCTTCATCAGCTGCCCCGCGGCCGCCCCTGCCTGCACCAAATGCAGACATTGAGTGACAACCTTGGAAACTACAGGCAACATGGCGTTAAGAGTAAGGTGTTTTGCTCCAAGGGACGGGCTGGAATGAATGCATGTCATCATGCAATAGATGTAGTGTATTGACATGTTCCTGATTGTTAGTACTTTTGTTGATGACCTGACATGCTGAAGCAACAGGATCTGTGCACTGATGTGAGTGCACAATACCTTCGTTGTCGCTGTCAGAGCCACTGTTGCCTGCGCTGTCATCAGATTCACTGTCCTCTTCTTCAATGGCACCAAGACCAGCAGGCCCTGCGGCTACTGACCGGGTTTCACTGGTCTCGATTGCAGCAACTGCCTGAGCAGCTTGCTCAAAGGAGGTCAGGCGCTCCAAAGAAGGTCGCAGATGCGCTAGCAGATCCTGCATGCGCCCATGAGCAATGTCAGGTTTGATATGGAGAGACACTGCCCCAGCCTCAACCTCTTGCTGAAACCAAGAGGCAGGAAGGGCTGGTAGCAGCTGGACATCAAGTGCTGGTCTAATGTACATGAGCATGTAGCATCAAGCCTGAAGATTGATGAAGACAGCATAAGCTGAAAGCACACAGAGACTGCCGCTTGGCACCTTTGTTGTATTTTGAGCTATCACCATCCTCTGTGAACACTAAGCTTCTGATTGACGAATCGAAACATGATTGGCTGTGTCTCGAGCAGGTAGGCCTGTGAGGGCATACCTGCACATCAAATTCAACATCAAGGGGTAGAGGTGGCTTGGCCAGCAGATAGCGCTGGTAGAAGGCCAAAAATCTGTCCAGGCGTTTCTTGGCAAGGCCCTTGTTGAAAAACTGGCCACAGGTTTCCAATAGGCTGCACACAAGGCGAATACGGAAGTAGCTGAAAGGAGGATCCAGGCGTTCTGCCTCCTCTGCTGATTCATGGCCAAAGGAGAGCAGCAGGTACAGCGTGTCAAACACCACCCTGCAGCAGTGATCACTTCAGCACAAGCTGAGACAAGGTATGCTGACTGTCTTGACTGTACATGCAAGGGGCATCCATGTTGCATACAGTGTGAGGTTGAGCTTATCTTGCACTGAACCACAACAGCATGCAATGCTTGAACATCATCCATCATACCAACACACTGTGCTGCAGCACAGTGGCTGAGATGTCGAGACAACTTGCTGGCAAGCTCCAGCATAAAATGGCACATGCAGAGACTGGTGTGGCGCAATCCACACAGCAGTGAAAGGCACAGTCTGCACCCTCTGAAAAATACCTGGAGTCCACCAGTCTGAAATTGTACATCTCGCCAAGCAGCCGCATATGGCCGACTCTCTGCTGGTAGGTGCCACTGTCTGGAGACTCCAAGCCACATCTCACCTGCACCGTTGTATGTGTCTTATTGGTAAGCATTGAAGTTGTGCGCGCCAAGCCTACACTGAAAAGAAAAAGAAAAGACTACACCTTTTGGCGTCAATTTAATGAGAAGCCAAGTATTATACTGGGCTGCTCAGGCCAAGCCTACACTGCAACATTTTGTTGCACAGAGATGCTGTACCTTGCCAGTAATGCCTTTGTGACCACACACAGTGTCTAGCGAGATGCAGACGCCTGTGTAGTGGTGAAATGCATTGTAAGCCTACCTCCTCCAGCAGGGCATCCACAAAAGCCACACCCAAGGAGGGGCGGTAGCGTGAGAGGCCAGAGGCCAGGGATGCCACTTGAGGAACTTGACTGAAACGCCCCTTTACTGCCTTCAGCAGGACTCGCACCAAGTACGCCTCGTTCTCTGCCCATGACAACTTGCGCAGCTTCCTCAAGACCTGCATGACAGCATATTACAGGCTGCAGGTATACATATACATCCTTACAATCATGCATGTGTGTGAGCCAGAGAGCAGCATATTCAGGGTGCACATCTGCTCAAGCAAGGAAAGTAGGAAGCTTGACCTTGCAGGCAATCAAAAGCTGAGAGAGGATGAAGATGATAGTGGTGTGCAACCCACCTTCCTGACATCATCTCTGCCCAACTGCACAAAGACCAGATGCCGCATCCAGTCTTGGACGACTGGCCGCTTTTTGCGCTTGAGGGCAGAATGTTGCGGTGGGTTGCACTGGTAGTATGCACTCTCCACCAGCATGCTTTGGCGCGCATCAAGATTGCGGTTGTTCTTCTGCTTCATCATGACCTGTGCAATTGTGAACATAACTACCCATGATGCTAGGGCATTGACTCACTTGTCCATGCACACACTACAACAGCAGCACATGCTTGATTGCAACCCCTTATGTATGGCAGACAGGCACACAGCATGTACAACATTGCTGCAGGTTCTGACTAGTCCCCAGAGATGTCCTATTGCTGTAAATAATGTCTGCAGTTATCTGCAATGCCTTGTAGAGCTATCAGCTTTGCTGCCAGCAAATGTCACAAAGTTTTCAAGAAGTGCACACACCTCAGCCATGTTGGCCATGCGTGTGTGTGTTTCTGGCAGGCGATACAGGAAGCGTCCTGCTGTCTCCAATAGCCCACAGGCGGTGTCCACATTGTGCTGAACAAAGTCATCCAACAAGGACTGCAGCATAGCACGATGTGAGCTTCATGTTGGCTGTCATGTGTCATGTCCTTGGAAAGCAAAACATCGGCTTTTAGCTAATTAATTGATGTCTGAACAAGGATTGGCAGGACTGAGGCGGGTAAAGGTAGGACATGTTTTGTAACATGTGCTGAAAATCTGACCTTAAGCATGACAAAGACGGTGCCAAAAGGGGCCAGTCGGAACTTGACAAGCTCCCCCAGGTAGCGGGCATTGCGCAGACGTGCTTCCAGCGTTCGCAGGGTTGGATCTTTCTTGGCCTGCATGCAGGCAAAGGGACAATCAGACCTGGCTCTACAAAGCTTGCTGACGTTGGTGAGGCTGACATTCAGGGTGCATTTCAGGTGGTTGCCAGCCTGCAAGTTTGGATCAACAGCAGATCTGATATCTGTACCTGCAAATAACTGAACTCCTCCTCTTGAGCTTTGAGAACAGCAACACCCACATCAGGAAACACCTGACTGAGGGTTGCAGCTACTCGGCAATAGAAAGGTAGCAGCTGCAGGTTGCTGCGGTGGTTGCTCTCACACAGTGTGCGCACCAGGCGCTTGCGAGCAGCCTTGCTATTGAGGTAGCAGAAGTTGACAGATAGCTCATCGCACAAGTCTCTGCTGATGCACTTTGGCAGCTGAGACAGCAGAGCGTCTACAGCTGTCTTAGTCTTGGCTCCTCCAAGTGCCTCTGTGTCAGCTGCTGTGTTGTCATCATCTGCTATACCCTCTGCACAGGCAAGAAAGAGGTGAGTCTTGCTATTGGTATCAGTCAACATGCAGATGCCTATCCAGCAAAAGTGGTCTTCTTGCAGCAGCAGCCCAGGCATTGATGCAGATGGCTTATGGCTGCTTGATAATTAGACCTTATCCAAAATGCTTTGTGATGCAATGCATGCCCAAGGGTTGATGATCTGGTTTGTGAATATGGCGCACCAGCATCAACGTCTACAATGTCAGAGGCTGGGGCATGAGGCATGGTTGTGTCTGAGCCATCCACAGTTGACTCAGCCTGATCAGAGGCATCAACAGGGGCAGTCTCGCCCAGCAAGACAGCTGGCACAACAGCACGCACATCAGGCAGGCTCTCATAGAATGCCCTGGTATCCTCATCCTCAAATGGACCAGCAGTTGTACCATCATCAGCTTCCTGTCGACACGTTCAGGCTGTTATGTCCGCTTCTTTAACAGGCTTGGGAACCAAACATCAACAAACTCTCATCAGCATGCTATCAATATCAACTCCTGTTACAAGGTCTGAAGACAAAGGTATGATCATCGCTTTGACTTGTGTCAAATATGCAAATCTGCTGTCAAGTTGCAGTGACAATTGAAGGGAGCTGAAACTGACCCTGCCAGTCAGAACAACAATACCGCCGTCCCTTGTGCGTGTGACAGAGCTTGGCTCTGGGAGGTCAGGCATGCTCTTCTCCATAGTGTCAGCCAGGGATGCCACTGCACGTTGTAGTGCTTCATATGTTTTGCGCTGCCTTTCATATGCTGCACTCATGTCCTCTGGGAGCTCTCCCCTGCAACAGAAAACAGTTGTCAGCCATGAACAGAACAGGCGCGATGACCGCTATCTTGGGGGCCAGGTGTTGTAGCATGTCAGGCTTAACGAGGCATACAAGACTATCAAGCATTAGATATAAGCTTGTGCAAAACTTGCCTGTTGTTAAGCACCCGTGAATTCTCCTTGTCAGCGTCTATCAGCCCCTTGTGGTCCAGTTCAAGCTGCTGACATGCCGTCCCAAAGACCTTTGCAACAGTCAGGCAAAAGTCCTGCTGCTTTGCAGATGGAAGCACAAACCGCTGCTCAGTTTCTGCAAGATACTCAGCTTTTGCTGTGGCAAAAGCCCTTTGTCCACCCTCCGTAGCTGTCGAGCCATCAACGTCCTACAAGATCAATGTGTTAAAATGTCACCATCATGGAGCAGTGCCACCAGCTGGCTGAAGATCATGCAGGAGGCATGTGCATAAGTGTTTGCACATAATGGCATTCATACCTCATCGGCATCTTGCAGTGAAAGTGCTGAGAATGCTTCATTTGGTAGCCCAAGGATGTCCTCTCGACAGCTTTTAGCAAAGCTGGCCAGCAGTGCCAGAGCACTCTGTGCTGCTTCCCTGTCTCTGTGGAAGTCAACAGATGCCAGAGATTTGACAGCAGTCAAGAGAACAGCTGCATCTGTGTACACTCCCACAAGCAGTAACTCAGTCAGCAATTTGAAAGCAGACCGGCTTTTGATGGCAGTTGCTTTCTCCTCATCTGCATTCAAAGACAGAGGATTAAGGGTCAGCAACAAACCTGTTTGTCTGTCACTGCATGCAGTGTTCACTTCAGCGCATTGTTCTGAACACGCCGTGTTATGTGAGGCATATGAGCATCTGACCTGCTTTTGATGCTGCTGTCCGTGATAGAGCTGCGACCAGCTCTGACTGGAAGTCAGGGTAGCGTTGATGGAGAGCAGAGCATATTTGCACGGCTGCATTGATGTCCTTGCTTTTCAGATTAGCCTCTGTGATGGCTGTCACAGCCTCACTGACATACTTGCTCTGATTTGTCTTTTGTATGTCTGTCAAGAGAGAGTCTCTTGAGTCATCTGAAAGCTGTCGCAGCTTCTTGATAAGAGCAGAGTTACGCTTCACGCTTGAATCCAGTGCCTTTGACTCAGAATGACCTGAAGATCATTTGAAACAGGGCAGTGTCGGTGTCAAAGCTAGTGGTGCACAAGATGTCCTTGAAGACCTTGAAGAAACATGCAGCAAGAATACAAGGTAAAGACCTTCAGGAACATGCTCACCAGGTTTAGTCAGATTGTCAGTGCGCAGCTCACGCCTGCGCTTGAGCTCCAAAGTTGCATCCACAAGCTGAGCTGTAGCATTCTGTAACAGCAGCCATTGTCAGGAGGTGCTCAAATGTGAGAGGTGATGCGCAGATGCATGTGCCTTTACCTGATATTCTTCCTGAGACAAGTTTGCTGCACCCACTGATACCTGCAGCAGGGTCAAGACTGAGCCATATGCGGCGTGGAGCTTCTGTCTCCTGACAATTGCAAAAAGCGCTTGTATGGGACAAACTACGCGAAAAGCGAGACGAAAACCTTATCGGTGGGAAGTTGAGCAATAGCCCCCATGACGGACCGGGTGTTGATCACCCTATATGACGGACTGCTTCCTGATGCGCCAGGGTGTCAGGACCTCGTCAGCTCTGTGCCAGCCTCCATTGATCCCTCAAGGATCAAGGGAAACTTGCTGGAGACGGCATTGGTGTTGTCTATGCAATATTTTTTGAAAACTACAGCTGGACAAGTCCTGATCCCTCAGCCCGGTTTTCCAGGAACTGCAGGGACGCAGGAGTTGAGAGTCAACAGTCCTGATTCAGGAGCTCCAATTTGCAAGTTACCAGCAAGGGAAGCGTGACCAAGTTCCTTTGATCGGGCAGCAGTGCCTTGTTGCAAGTCCTCACGTCAGCCATGCTGGCTTGTCTGGTGTTGCTGCAACTGCGCTCAAGGCGACCAAGAAATGGTCTGCTCCTGAGTCGTTATATTCTCATACCACTTCGCTGAGATTGCACATATTAGCTGTCTGATCCTGCAAGATGGCATCATCACAGGGAGCTGCGACTGCCAGGGAGAGGCTACGGCGCATTAGCAGCACAATGGTTGACCCTTCTGTGATCACACTACGGCGAGACAGTACAAGCCAGGATGGCTCACCACACGCAAGAAGCTTCAGGCGAAGTACCGATGCAGAGCAGGGAGTCAGGGAGCCATTGCTCTCGCCGTTCGCTGAACAGGAGACGCCTGAGCAGCAAGCACAACCCCCTGACGCGGGATCAGATGTCCACTGGTATGCACCTGCTGACAAATAACAGAGTACCTACTGTGTCAGGAAATGTACATAAGGCTCTGCTCCTTGCAGGAAATGTACTGTAGCAACTTGGGCGTCACTGGCTGTTAATTTTTTCTTACTAGCAGCCAAGCTTTGGGGCTTCGCTGTTTCTCAGTCATACTCTGTCCTAGCCAGTGCAGCTGATTCAATTGTTGATATTGCTTCCCAAGCTGTGTTGGCCCTGGCAGACTGGCAAGTGGGCAAAGTAGACCCCAGATACCCTGTTGGCAAAACCAGGCTGCAGACTGTAGCTGTTATAGCCTGTGCTGTCATCATGTCCTTTGCGACGCTTGCTGTCATACAAGAGTCTGGAAAAAGTTTGTACACTGGGCTAGCCACTGGTGAGCGTCATCGCAAGATGTGGTACTCTCCAGAGCCACCTGCCATGTGATGTCTGTCTGCTGCCACATTTCCTACGTGCACAGCTGTTTTGCTGGTATCAAGCCTGATGCGCGCCTTTGCAGGGATCCCTCCTGATCTTGACATGACTTGGCTGCTGTACATCATACTGGGGGTGGCAGCTGGCCTCAAGGTCATATTGTACTTGTATTGTGTTGCACTGCAAAAACAATCCGAGAGCATGCTTGCTTTGGCAGAAGACCACAGAAATGACATCATGAGCAATGTGGTTGCCATTTTGACTGGAGCAGCTGCTAGCTATTGGCGGGAAGGGTGGTGGATAGATCCAGTGGGTGGCATTCTCATTTCATTGTACATTATTTACTCTTGGGGTGCCATCTGCAAAGAGCAGGTGAATTGCATTGCTGCTGTACACCAGAATTTGCTTCAACTAGCCATCAGTCTACATCACCAACTGTATGTATGGCATGCCGTTCTGTGCAAAAGCATTTATGCCCAAAACCATCTATACACTGCTTGCTGCAACTTTATCAAATGCACCCATGGTGCCCTGACTAGCGTCCTCCATGGAGCTTGCACTGATTACTTGATCATGTGATCAGCAGTCCCTTTTGCGAGATGTCCCATCTGTGTACACAACTGAATGTTGTCATAGCGCAATGTTGCCTAATACTGGCTTGTCACTGACTGGCCTTGTCCTTGTTGTAGGTTGACAAAATGATTGGAAAAGGCGCACCAGAGGATTTTATCCACAACCTAGAGCAGCTTGCAAGTACACATCATGCAGACATGTCCCTTGATCACATACGTGCATACTATTTTGGCCAGCGTTTTATTGTTGAAATGGAAGTTGTCTTACCACCAAGGATGACCGTACGGGAATCACATGACATTGCTATGATCCTTCAACACAAGGTATGCAGTAGTCCTGCTTTTGCGGTGCATATCTTGTACTTCATATACACACCTTCTCTATGTTTATGTTCTTCACACAGCAGATCTGCTATAGTGTCTGGTGATGCACCGACATTCAGTCCATATGCAGAGGACAATGTATGTTGGTCTTTACATTGAACACAGGCTGAGACAGCAGTGATCTGTGTGTAAGCAATACAAGCAGATTTGCATTCAAAGCAAGTACCTGAGCTTTGTTGCTGCAGCTTGAAGCACTGGAAGAGGTTGAAAGGGCGTTTGTGCATGTGGACTACACTAAACGAGATGAACCTGAACATAAGGTTGAGCGAAACCTGATGAGTCACCCCAAAGATCTCATGTTGCCGCATCAAGACGTTGCAGAATCAAGTGGCACAGCAGCAGAGGTTGCCGAGCAGGCAAAGAAGGCAGCAGAGCTACATGACCATTTGCAACAAAGCAACTCGGTGTCTGATCAAGCTAAAACGGCTGCAAAGGAAGCAATGGACGCTGACATGCCAGATGCAAACGGGGATGAAAATGTTTGACAGATGTCTGAATTTGCACAGCATGTAGCAGGTGTGCTGCACCCGCATAGTCGTGGCACTTGACTATAGATTCTGATTCACGATCATGTCTTAGGAGTCGTACTACTCAAAATGCAACCAATCTGATTTGCTTGCAGCTGTTTGCCGTGAACTGTGATCAGAGCGCCAAGCTGGTATGACCAACATAATATCAGCAGATATTGCAGCAGCAAAGCTGTAAGCTTTTGTGTATTGGTTGCAATCAATGCTTGGTGAAGCCACAGCATGAGTGTAAGATGTAAAAGCAAGGGTAGACGTTTGTCATACAGTTACACAGGAGAATCTGTCTTTTCAGAACGCTGCTTCTCAGCTGACGAAGCCTTTGCAGGCTTCCATGGTTTGCCAGATGCCCACAGCAGCCCACGCAGTGGTGCCTTGATCAGCCATTCAAAAACATCCCATATTAGCTGTGCAAGCATGCCCACTGGGCAACAGCAACACTTCAATGGAAGCAGCACTATCCAGACGATTATGCCTATCACAGAAACAATGGCCAGTAAGGGCAACGCAATAATGACCAGCAACCACCGCCAACATGCAGTATCTGAGCTGCCTTCTGTGTGTGCGTCTGTGGTCTGGTGAGATCCAGCAGTCTGGCCAGGCTGAGTGGCAATGATCAGGTTGCCTTCTGCATGGCTGGTGCCTGGCTGTCCTCCAGCAGAGCCAGGATACTGCATGGCTGCAGCCTTCTGTGCATCCTGAGCACGGCAAGTGTTGGCAATACCCTCTGACACTTCTAGGGATGGGGCAGGCATCTGATACTCTGTTGAGGTAGCCAGCTTTTTGGGCTCAGGCGGACTTGGCAGCTCGTCAGGAATGTGGTTGTAGAAAATTGTGTCATTCTCCCTCTTAGCCTGCAAATGCACACATCTCTTCTTGCTCCTCAGGCTCACAGACAGCAAACCTACTTGACGAGCACTGAATCAAGAGTCAGGCAGTCATCAGCATGGCCGCAATGGGGAACAGCAATGATACAGCATGATGCAGAACGTCTTTTCTGTCAGCAAGATGATTGATACCCTGCTATTCTGCAGCACGAAGATACATAGCAGAAGTATAGCAAGGTGATGACCATGCATACCTTGTTGTAGAGAGAGGCTGTACTCTCAGCAAAGGCTGCATCAAAGTACTGGTGGTCGCCAGCCAGAGATGCTGGCGCAGATTTGTCAAAGACAGCAGCTGCTTTAGCAGCAGCTTGACACAGGCTGGTGCTTTCTCCAGCACATTTGACAGCCTTGCCTCCTTCGTGACTACTCAAGTAACCCAGCCCTGCAGTCAGTGGAGCAGACGTTCGAATTGTTACACCAGCCTGCATGTAGGTGGCCTATCATACCAGCCATCAGAAGGCTCTGCTTGTGTAGGCTTTTTGCTGAGATCAAGTGCCTTAATGTCTTTTGTACAAAGCAAAAGATCAGGTCTGTCTGAAAACAATCGGGCCTAGGCTATTCACACTTAGCAAAGTAAGCTCTGCCTGCACAGCAAACTAGGTCTGAGTTGATAGTCTCAGGGCTCACCTGTGAAGGCAAACATGTAGCCCTGAAAGACCAGCAGCTTCCATTCTGCATATTTGCCTGCCTTGCTGCCCATGCCGCTGGATGAGGCCACCTGTTGAAAGGCCTGAGCAGCTGCCTGATACATGTTAGCTGTGTCATGGGCCAGAGATGCTACAAGGCTAGGGGCATTGCCCTTCTGGATGGCTCTCAGAACAGTGATGCTCTGCGCATCAGCAAGTGCCAGCTGCATGTGACCTTGTAGCACCTGCAATGCATTCAAACATATGGCTGCCAGGCACATGACATCATACTGAGCCAGCTTTGTGACAGACTTTGTTAAGCTACTGTTGGACAAGACAAAGCCTTGTGTGCCAGACCGCTGCACATGGTTGTTTGGACAGTACTGGTAAAGATACAAGTAGATGGGTACAGGAGAAGCCCATAGACTGGGACTGGAGTTACATACAGAGCACTATTTTAGAAGCAACACCAGATTGAGGCAGTGACCTAGCAGGCCAAATGGCACGACATATATGTCCAAGTACTGTTGGTATTCAGTTCAATGGATAGTGCAGTCAAGGCAATAAACAGGCCAGAGCTGGATGAGAATGTGCATATTGATATACCTGAGCGTTGCAGTCCAATGAATGGCAAATATTGGCCAGCAGAGGGGTGCACTTGTCTTTGCTAAACTGGTATAGACCGCCAGCACACCGCAGCAGGCTGTATGCCTGTAGTATACAAATGAGTTGGCAGTAGCTTGACACATGCGAGTTTCTTGCTACTGTTAGAACGCAGGTTGGCATGAACATGTCTGCTATGCCACACAGAGTGTTGACACCTTGATAGCTGCTTCACTGTTGGTGCCGGGTTTGCTTCCCTGGCAAAGATACACAGCTCGCCTCTGCTTCCATACAGCCACAGAAACTAGCACAGAGGCCATCTCATAGACTGTGTCAAATGTGCTGCTGGGACCCTGTGTCTGAAGGACGTCTTGCCATTGAAATTGCACAGCATGCCGTGTAGGCGCATTGCCTTGCATCTGCTGACTGACAACTGCAAGCTCGTCACTGGTGTTAACTCTTCGAGGCCCTGACCCAAGCAGGGCCTGGAGTCTGGAGTCTGCGCAGCAGAGGCAATCAACTCCAGTGCCTAAGCGTGACATAGTGTAGATTGGCTGATACCGTAGGTGACAACATAAGCAGCTGACCTGTTTCATGATCAAGCTCAGCAGGATTGCTTGCTGGCGCATAGTCGTTTACAGTGCCCAACAACAGACTGAGGTATGCACTGGCAGCCGTATCGAGTTCTGCATCTGTGTTGGCTGCACTGGAATCAAGCTTGCTGATGAAAATGCTTCTACTGCTTGTTAGTGCTTGCAAATATGCAAGTGCTGTGTCCTTCCCTTTCTTGTCTAAGTTGTTGTCTATGGCCAGAGCTGCCTCAAAATGGGCTGAAGTAGAGGTCTTCAATGACGGATGCCAGAAGTGTGCAGATACGCGACTGCCATCGTCAGTGGTTGACGGAGTGCCTGCGCTCATCTGTGCTGCAAAGGAAAATGGCCCGAAGTCACCTTGCCATGAAAGGACCAAACCCGGACACGCTCGTTCGCTGTCAATCACTCAACGGGCTAATGCTCTCAGCGGAGCAACAGCTGTCGTTGCCGGGTAAGCAGCTGCAGATGCAGAAGCTGCATGAATCGGCCAGCTGTTGCATTGAAATTTTCTTGCTTGGTACGCCGTATCCCTTTGGTAATTTTGTTACGGCTACAGCAATTATTACTACTTCTTACTCAATCGCTTTGACATCTTCTGTCTTTGGGAGTCAGATCATGGGGGAATCAATACCCCCTAAGCATCAAATATTTATAGGCGTTCGACCATAGAAGGCAAAAGAAGTTGCAGTGGTGATGATGTGATAGCATGATGGAGGAGAGTGCTAAAATAGATTATTAGATTGCATTAAATGCCGTGCCACACATGCTCTACTCACATTTAGCTCTTCAAAGTCCGGAAGCCAAGCTAAAAGTGCACCGATTGTCCATGGGTAAACAGGAGAATTGCCTGGTCTGATGTACTCGCTTGTAGCAACAAAACGGGGGGGGGGGGGGGGGGGAAATTAT
>JAABUP010005321.1_pt1 | contig 19707 bp, 25 predicted proteins | sample 5559201 | NCBI WGS metagenome assembly JAABUP01 (sample SAMN10711887, study PRJNA513373) | rock metagenome | isolation source: Antarctica rocks | place: Antarctica
CAGCAGCTGCATTTTCTGGCAACTGTAGAATCATTTGCTGTTGTGCTGTTGGCAAGGTGTTGACATTCTGTGTGCCTTGCAGTTCTTTTCAGTGACTTGCTACAGCTTTGTCACACCTCTGAGTGGTTTGTGGTGCCCTGCAGTCATTTGCTTGTCAGGGATACTTGACATTATACACTTTTGATATGTGTCACAGTCGTTTGCATGTCTTGTGAAAACAGCTTTTCAGAGTTTTGACAATTTGAAAACAGTTCTGAGACGGGCTCGTCGAGATAAGTCGATTGACACCACTCTCACTTTCAACAACACAGTACTCTATTTCGCAGGCACCGGGAATTACGGGAAATCTCGCGTACACGTTCGCATTACGCCAAAAGGATTACGCAGCACAACACTGGTCACGTTGCATGCTAATGGAAGGCTGCGACCATTGCAGTGAGCTGGCAGAATCAAGATGGCTGCTCAGTACTGTAACACGGTGCGTAGCTTGTACCGTGTACCAAAAGGTGGTGTAATTCTGACCTGTGCAACTTTACCCTAGTGTGGTGCACAAGCTGCAACATGTCGACTAATCAGAAAGTATAAGCTGTACAATTGTAACTTGCAAGTCGCTGTAAAATTCAAAAAGTCCATTGTGTTCAGTTTGCACATCCTGACGATTCACTCAGAATTCAGTTTCATCTCTCCAAAGTCAATATACAAATACACTCTTACGCTTGCTGCATAATAACCATCGCACACTGCCTAAGTAACATCAGCTGAAAGTGCAAAACACGAAGCTCCTAGTGCCTTCACCTGAAATTCTACCTAAGACAATTAAAGTACATACATGAGCAAGTAGCTGTAGGCTCATTTTATGATAAACTACTCTGGGCAGAAGACACACACCAGTCTAAACCTAAAGAATGCACAGCAGCCATGCACAACAAACAGATGCAATGATCACCTTCCTAACAAGCCAGCCTGAGACAGCCTGATCCTAAACCTGGTGAACAACAGACTACGATGCTAGCACTGTGGCACAGTGTGAACCTAGGTGGAAATGGGCTGGAACTGGTCTAGAATGATCTTGTAGGCCTCTGTGCTCTGAATCTTGTGAAGAACTGGGTCAGCAACAGGGGAGATGGTTGAGTACACTCTGGGCACGGTGGCCTTGTAGATGCCTGTGCTTTGAGTCTGGCTGATGACATCTGTGCTTATGGAGTATGCCTTGTGGTAGAGAGGCTGAGACTGCAGCAACATAACAACCATGAGCACAGCTGATGATGTGCAGTAGCTTGCGACCCTGTAATGCGGAGGCTGCTAGAAGCCAACTACAGCTATGCTGAGCATGGCAAAGATGATTCTTGAAACAGCATGCCATTCTGAGCTGAGCACAGCAATATCATGCAATGTTGTATAGAATTGTGCATCATGCAGCTGATGAACAACTCATCAGCTGTGCATAGTAGTCAAGCACCACCACTGTGTAGAAAAACTCACCACCACAATGTTGTGCAGTCCAGAGTACTTCTTCCATGCAAAGTCTGCTGTGGGCTTGGCCTGTCCCCACACCTTCTGGACTGCAAAACACCAAGCAAGTACACTCAAAGAAGGCTCATTACTTATCATAAACTCAAAAGGCAAATGCCCAGCAAAGAAGCTTACAGTGGCACAACAAGCAAGCCTTACCGATTGGCCAAGATGAAACCTGGTTGACGGCGTCCTCGACGCGGTCAAGAGCTACCTCTGTCTGCTTGTTAACAAAGCCTGGCAGCTTCTTGGCTTCAGCTACAGCACTGTTCGTTCGGGCTGACACGGCGTCGGCTGCTTGACCAACAGTGCCACTAATGCCGTTTTCGCGCAGGGTGGACACTTTCTCCTCAACTACCTTCAAGTACTGGTCCTTGGCTTGCTGGAACTGAGGGTAGTGCTTGTCGTGCAGGCTAAACGCGCTGTTTGCAGCTCCATCAACCTGTGCATCAGCAGGCGGTCAGTGTTGACGGTAGTGGGATATTTCGTAGCAGTAGACTTGACAAGCTGAGAGCAGCTGCGTCACAAGATCGGGTTACAATCTGCACATCGCAAACAAAGATCGCACCTTAGAGTCAGCGATTTGCAAGAACTTGCCGCCCTTGTCCTGCATTGTAGTCAGGGCTGGAGAGCCATACTCGGACATCTTGTCCTCAGCGACCTTCAGATGTGGCTGCAGGCCCTCTGGCACATACTGCTTGACAGTTGTGTACACCTTGCCAGCTACGTCTGAAGTGTAATTAGCAGCTTGTCCGGTTGTGGATTGCACCCCACCGAAGTACTTCAGGTCGCTACCTTCTGACACCATACTTGCGATCGATGCGGATTAACTGCGGCAGAGGCGGCGATGTGCAAAAGTGACAATGTAGCAACAGCAAGCGGGGTCTACAGAAACAGAAAGATGGGGAGTTCTAGAGTTTGGTTCGAAGGATCTCGTGTTGTACAGAAGCCCTAGTTAGCGGTGGACGGACCACGGGACGCAAATTGCACTCTACCGGCGAAAAAGTCAACGCTGCGATGCAGCTTCGTCCCAGACGATTACCATTTTGCTCCCATAAATATGAAACCGCAATTCCTGGAGGCAAGGAAGAAGATCGGAAACAGTGGCTAGCAGGGTGGCAACGAATTTTGCGATGTCATGGCCGCACCAATCTGTCTGATGACGAATGTCTCATCAAGTGTGCTTCTGCTGAGGGCATGCATGGCACGTCACCCTTTTTTTGGAGCCACAAAGTTCACAATTGGCTCCAGGGTCAATCTGTATAATTAGGTTTTGAGCAATAAGGATGATTTAAATAACAGTACTCACATCTAGATCTAATAAGTCCATAATTTATTGGCAATGGCAAAAAGCATTATGCACACCGTCTAGACAGAGCTGTCGGACATGGCGTCAGAGGAGTCTCAGCAGTGTTGCTAGCTAGGTACCAACCCTTGCAGCCAGAATATGTGATACCAGCCCTACCTTCCAGCAGTCAAGTGCTTCAAGAGCCGACAACTCTTCAGCAGATTTACATGTGGATGTCATGGTCTTCATGGAGGTATACGTACTGGAAGGCTTTTGCCTGTAGCATAGCAGGTACCTATAGCTAGCTAGCTAGCTAGGGAGCAACGTCTTTGTCTTGTCTGTGATTCTGGTTGAGCAGAGTACTGTGAACATTGGAACACCTTGATGGCAGCACAACCTGGACATACCCTTCAGTTAGTTTAGTTTAGAATGGGTTAGCTGTGAACAGTAGGGTTTCCTTTAGATGACTTTGTTTGAAATTTCAGTCTATTGGTCAAATGGTCATAGCTGGCACCAACATTCTGTGAATCTAACGAATGAATGAATGAATGCATGAATGCAGCTCGTGCTGACATCACTACGAGTCTGAGCCGCGACTTTGATATCTAGGTGAAGTGGATGTGTTGTAACAAGTGAGAAATGCCACTGGCAATTTGCCAGCAAGTTTCACAAAGTATCAACAATGTGCATCAAGTTCTGTGCTCAGCAGGCTCTCATTCTGTAACGAAGTGCGTTCATTTCTGGAATTGTGCCGAAGACCATGTCTAGTGACCAATCAGCCTCATTCAGCTTTTAGGTCTGGCTTTAGGTCTGGTTTTAGGTGCCGTGGCCTGCCGTTGACCACGGCAACCACAGTGGGGAAAGAGTCCGTCATCAGCTGTGCGACTGCGCACTTGCTACCGGCACCTATGCATCTGGTGCCCATACTGCTTGCGTGACACGGTATTCCTCGTTGTATTACAACGCTGCTGGTGGTGTTGCTGAAGCCGAATTGTTTGTGGTCGCATACTTGTTGCGGTCCTTCACCAGTGTGGCAGTCACGAAGATGCTCATAGCGTACAGTTGAAATCCTGCATAGGCTGACAATACCCACCTAGCCACTACCGTGGCATAGGGCAGCTCTTCGTCGAAGCTTCAACGCCATGAGGTCGCCTGGATCGAAGAGTGCAGAGCCCTGCACGTCAGTGCAAACCCACTCTTTGAGCTTCACTTACCCTGGAATAGGCAAGCAAACCCGTGCACTGTTATCTCGCATTGCTGCGAGCGAGAACAACAGCAGCTCGCACAGACAGCTGCTGCTGCTTGCAGATGGCAGGCCTTTAGCAGGAATGGCACCAGTAGTGCGTGACTTGACACTGCAAGTACCCAGGGGCAGTTCATGTCTTCTGATTGGGCCTAACGGAGCAGGAAAGACCACTTTTTTGAAAATTTTGGGAGGCAAGCACATGGTCCCTGAGACTGCTGTGCATGTTTTGGGGCAGCCACCCTTCCATGCCACAAGCCTGACAGCAGATGGCAGGTTGGCTTACTTAGGAGGCAATTGGGAGCGTGACATTGCCTTTGCTGGCTACAGTGTGCCACTGCAGGTACCTATGTTCACACTTGTACGTTCTCCGGCAAAGCTGCAATGTTGCTGCGGCATGAGTCAGCATTACGCGCTCATGATGCCTATGCTGTGACGCCCGGCATATTTCCATCAGCATAAATTGTTTCATCAAGCATATTTTTTTGACGCATTTTCAGGGTGACTTTCCTGCATCAAAAATGCTGAATGGTTTTCCTGGCGTTGATCCAGCGAGGCGAGCTAAGCTCATGGAGGTGCTTGACATCAATCCTGACTGGCGCATGCACACTGTCTCAGACGGACAGCGGCGCAGGGTACAGATCTGCCTTGGCTTGCTGAAGCCCTTTGATGTTCTTCTTCTTGATGAGATCACTGTCGACTTGGATGTGTTGGGTCGTGCTGACCTGATGCAGTTCCTTAAAGAAGAGTGTGAGCAAAGAGGAGCTACTATCATATATGTAGGTTGCCATGTTACATATCACACCAGTCATAGCGTGCCAGCCACTCTATGACGTGTCAAACATGCTCACCTTGTGTTTTGGCATTTGTACTGTTTTGTGTGTTGTGGTCATCTTGACGTGTGTGCCAGCATGTTCTCATGTTGACACCAGGAAGCAACACAAATGTGCTTACTCTCAATGTCCAACCTGTTTGCTTAAATGATGAAATCTGCCAGTATTGTAGTGCGCAGCATCCTGCCTTGGTCATACACATGCCACCAGCTTAACTTGCTTTTGCAGGCTACCCATATCTTTGATGGACTAGAATCATGGCCAAGTCATCTGATGTATTTAGCGGGCGGCACAATGCATCTGTTCAAGCCTGCCAGTGAGATTCCAGAGCTTCAAGAAGGGCGCTTGCTGCAACTGGTTGAAAGGTGTGTGTTGTCTGTCAATATGTCTTGCAGAAGACAGCTGATGCACATGTTCTTATGTTCTTCTGTTTATGTGTGCTTTTGTCAAGGCTTTGGATACCCTTTCTGAAAGCGCCGAGGATTTGTTGTTTGACATGTGATGGTAGAGATACCAATTGTATGCATGAACAAAACCTGAGTATGGGGATGGCATGCTGCAGGTGGCTGCGAGAGGAGAAGAGAGAACGAAAACTGGCAGCCAGGAAACAGACAAGTGATAAAGACACAAACAAAATTGACCTAGCACAGTGGAGCAATGGTTGGGCGCCAGGACGCATGACAGCGTCTATCAGGGATAGCAGCAATACTGTCATGCGTATGTAGACACACTATGGTCAAGCACTCATGATCTGAGTGCTACACATATATCATAGTGTGCAGATGTTCTATGCTTTACCCGTAGGCTGCTCTCATGCTAGCAATCAATATTGCAGCAGTCACGTAAAACTGGGCATTGTGTGTGAATGCAGATACAGTTGTTGTATTGATTGATACTTGACGTTAGCTGAGGGTTTACAGCCAGCTAGGAGGTGGCCACTTGTCAGTTAGCTATGCTTGCACAAACTTCTGGAGTTAACTCGAAACGGCGGGTGTTAACTGCTGATCATGCTTGCAAAGAGGTTGGCACAAGGCATGCAGCTACACAGACTGCATCACGTAGTAACTTTGCCTGCAACTAAGCTAGCAGATAAGGTGCTTGTATTGGCAATGCAAGAAAGACAATGCAAGAAGAACAAAGCAAGAGCACAGATGCATACTTAAGAAAAATCCACAGCTGCCGTTAGTGCTGGTATGACAGCTTGGTTATTAGCGTATCAAGGTGTCACAGCATTCAGCGTAGGCTGTGCATTGACGCAAGCTTGTGCCGCTGTAAGCAATTGCTGATCTCTGCAGCATCAAATGCTTTCCTGGCTGGCTGATACCCTCTCCGTTGACCTGCAAATAAGTCAGCAGGGAGCTATTCAGGACTGTATGTACCTGATCCTAGGGGACGACAGATATTTTGAAAGAAACAAATGAAACATGTCAGCTGGTCTGATACAAGCTCAACCTGGGGGTGAAGCCTTGCAAGGGATGAATTCAGCCTATTGATCACATACACCGGAGCCTGCAAAGTTACTTTGCATTCCAAGGACATGGAGGCAGGCATGGGTGTGTCAGGGTACGCCCATCGCATGCACACCTGTCAGCATGAAATCATCCCTCTTTCTGCAGTCTACTTTATGCCAGCATTGCTATGTTGCCACCGTGCCACAACAAGGAGCACGCTGGGCGAAGAGCAAGCGGTGCTGACCTGCTGTACTTGGGCGTGACAAAACAGAACAGGGTGTCTGAGCAGGGGATGGGGTAGCCCCAGTGCTGCCACCAGAGACGGGGCTGACAGACCGGTAACCTGACTGCTGCTGACCCTTACTTTGTACCAACTGCGTAACATGTAAATGACCATTGTCCATACGAACGACTGCTGCAGCTGCAGAGACAGGAGAGCCTGGGCTGTGTGCTGATGTGTGACCAGCGGTGAGTCTACCAGTATGGTCTCGGGCAGATGCAGGGCGGGGGTGGGAGCCTTGGTGGGCTGCCCGGGGGGTGGCAGGGTGGGCTGTAGAGGGGCGAGAGGAAGAGGTAAGTGGCCTGTAGCTGACGCCAGAGAGCGTGGTGCTAGTGTAGGTGGTGATGTGTGAAGACCAGCTGCTGTCAGATGGCTGAGGCACACTTACAACCTGTTGCACATGGAGTGATGCATTAGTGCACCTGAAATGTGTAAAACCGCCCGAAAATGCTGTTCTGCAGTGTTCATTGCTTATGCCATGCGAGGTTGATGATGATTTGCCTTTGCAGGAGGGGTGACTGAGGTGTGTGTGGGATGCACATTGGGCGTGGTGACACAAAAGGGAAGTGTTGTTCCTGAATACACTTCTGCTGTCATGCCTGGCACATCTTCACATCACACGATGCAGCCTAGCCCACAAGCTCTGCAAAATAGGATGCTGCAAAGTGATCATTTGCGCTTCAAAAACAGCCATTGCATGATCCACACCTGTTGCTCACTGCTGTCATGGCGTACTCTGGAAGCAGACTGAGGTCTACTAGGCAAGGCTGCCTGCCTGATCCTATCTAGGGCCTGCTGAGCAGATGACGCAGATGTGCGAGTCTTAGGCGGCGCCGGCCAAGCCCCCCTGACCGGCCCCTTGCTTGCCCCACCTGCACCCCCATCCTGGGTGTTGGGCCAGGGGTACTGGTCAGGCATTAGGTCTGGAAACGCTTTGTGCAAGGCTTCTGTCAGTGCGCTCATCTCCACTACTCGATCCAGGTTTGGCGTTTCCGGGACATAGTTGACTCCAATTTCCATCTTCTCGGCACACAGCCTGTACAGCACAGATGCAGCTTGATGTGGCCAAACCACCTGTCAAGAAACAGGTCAACACTGGAGCCACCCTGGAGCTGAGCAAGCATGCTATTATGGTGACATGTTCGGCATGCCACAGCAAAACACATAGCAATGAGTAACAGCAACAGACTGCTCGCTATGTTGCACATGGACTGTCATGAGATATGCCTGGCCATGCCTTTGGCGAGTGCAACCGGCAAGGCATCCTCTAGCATTCTACAAATCAAATCCTTGTTGGTCCAGATTATGAGTAACAGGTCAGTGTTAGGCACCCAAGATTTACATGTTACCAAACTGTCACCAGACAGAATTGCAGGTAACGGGCATATGTTTCCAAGCAGGCACAGGCTCGCAAGACCTGGTCAGACCCACGTCTTGCTTGTGAGCCATGGCCTCACCTGATGTGCTCAATGAAGCGCTCAACCCTGTGAAGCTCCCCTTGGGCCGCCTGAGCTATGCTGACCTGAGGCCAGATGGCTTCGTTGTGCTTACGCACCTGGTCACACACCACATCGTGCTGTGCCTGCACGCCTTCACACACTCGCGCGTGAGCCTTCTGCAAGCGGCTGATCTCCCCACTGAACCTGCCTCTCGCTTCAAGGGTGGCTTGGTCATTCCAGCGGGCCACCACTGCCTGCACAGCATCACGCTGTTGCCAGGTGTGACACCATCAGCATAATGGCTTAGTCATTCCACCGACCCACCACCGTCTGCACAGCACCACTGCATTGCCACATGCGCACACCATCAGCATTGAGAGGATATGCTGTACAGGTGGCAAGATGTCAGCAGTGACTTGCAGAGCCTGCACTTGCATGCATTGCCACGCCTACTGCTTGCTGTTACATAACCTGCGCCAATCCCCAGCATGACTTGATCATGTTGGGCGTGCTGTGAGTGCTGTGACAGTAGACAGACAGCCACTTGTGCGACTTTCACACAGACTGCATGTGTGTTCAGAGGTAGCGCCTTCCCCGTGTGTGTCTGATAGCCAAAGCAGGGGGAGTACATGAAGGCAGCAAGGTGTGGCCAGGTGACCTTTTGAATAGCATGCTCCTGTAGGGCTGCTTGCTGCAGGGCAGCGTGCTCCTTCTGCAGCTGCATGCACACATCTGCGTGCTGCTGCCGCGCCACCACCAGCTGTCCGCTCAACGCTGCTTGAGCCTGCATTGACAGGCTTGTGTGGGTTGGGGCTTTGCCAGGCCCAGACAAGAGGTTACAAGTGCCGCTGCATGCTGCTATGTACAGTGTGCACCCTGGGAGACCAAGGCCTGTTGATATGCAATACAGAAGCCATGATGCACAGTGCACACAGCAGCAAACTATGGCCCAATTCGTGAGTGTAACCTGCAAACGGGTTGTGACACCAGTAAGTTGCTTCAATAGGGATTGCATACGTCTTGCGCTGCGTCAAAGGGTTGCTGATATCAGAAGCAGGAGTAAACCTGTACTCAAATGGTCAACAGACTATGTCTGCAATACATATAGCTCTGTGGTAGCTTGCATATGTGCTGTGTGACGCGCTGTGCTGTGCAGTTGAATGTGTCAGCTCATTTACACAAAAAAATGTGCACCTCATACAGCCTCTGCTGATGCAGCTGCTCTGCAGCCGCCACCAGGTCGTCATTGGCCTTCTGAATGTGGCGCTGTTGCTCCCGGCGGCGCGCAGCTGCTTGATGCCGCTCTGCATTGCGCTCCCTCACCGGCTCACACACCACCTCATGCTGAGCTCTCTCAATGGCTACTCGCCTGTTGTACTCAGCTTGCAACACCTATGCCATGACACTGCATATGTCATGGGCTGCACATGAGGCCTTGTAAAGCACACTGGTGTAGCTGGTATTGGCATGTGTGATCTGTTGCAGGTGTGATCAAAGCCAGATTGGCAACATTTGCAAGATGCCAGCACTGTATAGGAGACTGTTAAGGACAACCGGGTAGACAAGTACCTACTGGCCAGTGCACTGTACACTCAGCAGTGTGATCACGCTCTGCATGAAGCATTGTGCAGGGCCAGGGCCCAACCCAGCAGTAGGTGTTGGCATGTGCTTTACAAGCAGCACTCATGGGGGTCATGCAGCGCCAGAGTGGATCATGCGTTGCCAAACAGAGCAGCAGACCTTCTGTTCCTTCTCCCACTGCCGCCTGATCCTGGCTACATGCTGTTGGTGGCTGGCCTTGGCCTCTGACAGCTCATTGGCGTATGCAGTTTCCAAGTCAGCCTTCGTAGCCTTCCATCTGAATGCACATTTCTTACGTTTGCACCACAACTAATGCACTGTGCGGTCATGTCAATGCAATGTACTGACAGATTGGCAGATTGTACAACATTGTGACATGTATAATGTCACAATGTTGTTTTGGCTTCATGACAAGGACTTCAAAGCTGGAGATTGAAGTGGCTGCTGCCTGCATCTCTGATCAGTGCTGCTGTAGGTTCCATGATAAATGCCAGCATTATATGGTTGCAGAGCGAATGTGATACACAGCGTGTACACAATAACTCATCATTGCTTTGCATATCCAACGCAAACTTGTTACGTATCCTTTGCTTTAATGGCTGAAACTGACGCACTCTTGAAACAGAAGTCAGTACTTATCTCTGAAGGGAACACTGACATCAACCAAGTCAGGCTGGACACATGAGTATACCTCTTGATGTTTGCTTCATGCTCCTCCCAAGCACCTCTTTCAGCCTTGACCTCATCCAGGTGGCGTTGCTTGTTCAGTGCATTGCACCGCCGCATGTCAACCAGTGCTTGCTGGTGCTGCTGAGCCACCACAGCGTTAGCTGCAGCAGGCAACACTTGCTGCATCATGACCTCTGCCACAAAGCTGCTGGCATACGCCTCCACAACGTCTGCTTCATACTGCTCAAGTACAGTCAAGTCACGTGCTGCATACAGTGACTCTCCATGACGACCTTGACCTGGTGCTGCTGTATGGCTGGAGGATGCAAGTGGCCCACTGCTGTCAGAAGCTTGTTCAAACTCAAGCTCTTCCTGCTGTGCCTGCTGAGCACCCATGTCGTTCTGCTCTGCCTGCTGGGACTGCTGAAAACCTGTCTCCTGGTGCTGTGCCTGCTCAGGTTCAACCCCTGGCTGCTGCGCCTGACTTGCTTTGAGCTCTAGCTGCTGTCTGCTCGACAGCTGCCTGCTGGATTGGCCGAGCACGCTACCACCGCCGCCCTGCTCACCAGTCGTACTTGATGCGAAACCACCAGAGCCTTCTGAGCTTGTGTCCACTCCTGTCTGTGCACTCTCCAACGCTGATGCTCTCTTCTGCTCAAGCATTGCATCACGTGGCTGCAACGCTGTGCCAGAGCCTGGGACAGTTTGTAACTGCTGGTCAAGAGGTCGAAGATGGTCAGCAGCAGCAGCAGCAGCAGCAGCAGCAGCATGGCTGTCCCTGTGCTGTGCACGCTGAGCAAGCTTGACTTCAGCATCAGACCTGCTGGCGCCAGCAGATGCTTCAAGTGCTTGCTGAATGTCCTGTGCAGGCAGTTGTCTATCTGTTGTAGAGGTGGCCTGCCTGCCAGGCATGGCAGAGTTGCTCAGCTGCTCGGCAGAGTCTTCCGGCTGCAGGGTAGCAAGTCTGGGGAGCTTGGCTTTGCTGTTGTGTCGCTGTTGGAGTGCAGGTGACACCTCCTACAGCAGAGCGCTTTTCTACTGAGTGCAAGGTAGAGCCACTATTGCATGCAGTGGACATGCCTGGCAAGCCGTTTATAGAGCACACTTTCTCAACTTCTATGCTTGCTCATGGCAAACAAAACAGCACACAATGTGCTTGATGCAACAGTGGGGCAAGCCGCAAGCAACATAGCAGGAAGACTGACGGTACGCCCTCAAACAATTTTGGACTGGGTTTGTGAAGGCAGCAAAAGGCAAGAGGATCCAGCAATGCAATGGCCAGCATCCAGCATCAGTGGAATGGCAAACACCTGCAAAGACTCCCACTCCATCACAGCCAGGCTGTACTCTTGCTGCCACTGCTGCATTGCAACATCATGTTGCTGCTGAGCAGCCGCCATCAGCACCTCATTACGAGTCCTCGACGGCTCTGTCATTCTGAAATACTCTTCATCGCTCCGTCTGCAGATGCAATGCACACATCTTTGCAAGACATTGGCATGCCAGGGTGGGAATATGCACAATTGCACTGCAGCTGGAGTTTGAAGCACTCGGTGCAGCCTTGAATGCTGTCACTCTGTAGGTAGGCAGGTCATCGCTACAGGCAGTGAGGCAAACTTGGCATGAGGCTTGGCATAGAAGCTTACAGCATAGCAGATTTTCAAAAGCAGGCAATACCTGCCGACAATTTGAACAGGCTGCAATGGTGTTTGCAAATTTGTACAGTACCTTTGGATGTCTGCATTGAGCTTCCTGACAATGGCGCACTCAGCCTCATGAGCAGCTCGCAGGACAGCTGCCTCCTGCTCATAAGCAGCTGCCTCGGTAGCTGCCCTCTGAGCATGCAACTTGGGAAGGCGAGACATGAGGTCCAGGAAGCTTTCCTCCAAGGAGAGCCTGCATGCACTTCACAGATCAGCTGGGAACGTGTTTGCATGCAATGTATCGCAGCATTCAACTGCACTACTGTGTAAAATTGCAATGGACTTAGCAGAATGATCTTCAGAGCGTGGACAACAATGGTGATGCTTGAAGGTCCTTGCAGGCTGCAACACAGCTGCACATGTGTGACAGATCTATGATTGTCACTGTGGCTCACTAGGCAATTCTAGTCGCCAGAAGGACATACAACCACTGCTTAGCTACGCCTGCATTGCTGCACTCAGCAGCTTGTCACAAGGCAAAGGCATCGGCTGCCTAGTAGCAACTGTCTGACAAACAGCGAGGGCATGCTTGACGGACAGTTACAGGTGGCAATACAGCGCATGGTTTGGCATGAGAAGAACCTGGCGTTGTTGCGGCGTTGTGCTTGCAGTGCTGCTTCAGACCACAGCCGCTCTGCCTTCACTGCTGCAGTCTCCCTAGCCAGGTCATACTCCAGCCATTCACCCTCGCTCCAAATTTTCCATACCTCTGGCCTGTATTCCTACAATTGCAAATACACCAACATACTGCAAGGGTGTAACCAAGCAGCACAGCTCAGCAGGAACAACATCATCACGACCGGCCAGCTTGTCTGGCAGCCAGGAAGAGTGTGTGAAGCAGATGTGGTGGTAGGACGTGGTAGACATGGCAGGCAGGTTGCATGCAAAGGGGACGAGGTGCATTGTGAGAGGCAGGTACAGCGTGCCGTGGCACCTGCAGCCTGGCGTAGCCCAGGCCAGCGGGGCAGAGCAGTACAGATGGGCATAGCATGGTAATGCAGAGGCTGGACAGGGCAGGACAAGGCTGGCCAAGGAAAGGCAAGGTAGGGCAGGACAGGACAAGGGAAGGCAGGGCCGAGCATGGTATGGCAGGGCAGGACAGAGCAGGGCAGGGCAGTATGACAGGCAGCTGACCTGGAAGGTGCCGCCTGTGAGGGCTGAGAGCTGACGCAGGAAGCGCTCGCCTGGGCCTCCCCGTTGCTATTCAGCAAAGAAGCCAACAGTGTGGATGACAGGGACCCTCTCCCCTTGCATCACTCGCTTCCTCAGCTTCTGCAAACACCACAACCCAATGTACAGCAGCTGCACGTGACAGGTGCATTTTATGTCATGGGCATAACCCTGGAGATTCTCAATCAGATGCCACAAAGTTGCTGATCGCATCCTGTTTGACATCTCAACAATGCGTCCTCTCCCAATCACCACATGGTCACAGATGGTGCTTGAAGCAATGTTCACAAGACAGCTCAGTGTGCACAGGTGCCTCTACAAGCTAACGCATACTGTGCCAGCTGTTGGTTCAAACCCAACAGACACACAGCGACCAGAGGTGGCTGTGTCACATGGTACAGACAGCAGCACACACTTAGGCAGCTGACATCCTGACCAAACACTTGCTGAGCTGACAGTTTGTACCTCCAGAAGCACCACAGCATAGTCTGAGAGGCCGTCAGAGAAGATGTATTCACAGTCGGCCTCCAGGAAGCGCTCAGCCATTTGCAGGGCAGCATCGTAGTTGGTGTGACCTGTGGGCTCCTGCCAGCTGTCCACCCAGCGAGAGGCTTCTGCTAACAGCCCTGGCTCTGCAGGGACCAGCTTGGCAGACTGCCCTTTCTGTAACATGGACAAACAAGCCTAGAAACAAGTCTATTCTAAATCTGCATGTTGGACTGACTTTCTGAGTCACAAGCTCAGCTGCAGGACGGTCAGGCTTTCGTGAGACAGCAGTGCTGCAATCGCCACAGAGCAGCATGCATCGCGCTGGAATCGTTGCTTCAGACAGACTCAAGGCAGTTTGTGACTCGGTCAGATTCAACCTGTCTGAACTGGGACAACTCATGACAAGGCTTTGGCATGCAAGGGTGATGAGGATACAACTTGGAGCTGACATGATGATTGCCCAAAGACACACACTTCTTGTCTTTCCACAAGATGCAAGCTTTCAGTAGAACACTCCAAATGAGCCACACAGCTCAGCTTTCAGAGACATGAGGTACCTGGAGACGCATGCAGCCTGTGTTGGCAGAGTTGGGCCGGTAAGCCCTGCGGCCATTCTGTCGGCCCACTAGGGGTCTGCTAGCCCCCTCTAGCAGGGTGAGGTGGCCCTCATAGCAGGCTGCCCAGCTGGTGGGGGCACTGCTGAAGGCTATGACATCAAAGCCTGATGCCACTGCTGCTAACTCTCCTGTCGGCTTGAGCAATTCCAAAGCACATGCCTGTCACAAAGATACAAACTTTTAATACAGAGGCACAGATCCAATCAAGAGTTAAAGGCTACATGGCCAGTGATGCTACATCTCCTGTGGGCTTGAGCAGCTCCAGAGCACATGTCTGTCACAAAGACACAGGGCCTAAATCAGAGGTCAGAAGTAGCTATCAAGAGTCACAGGCTGCATGGTCATTGAGTGATCATGATTGCTGACTGTTGGTGCCCTTGCAATACCCCAAAACCTCCCATGGGAGTATGATCAGTGTTTGCGAAGCAATCAAACCAGGATCAGCAGCAGCAACAGCATATGCAACAAGGTTGATACTACCTTCATGTCAAAGAATCTGCCACCCTTGCTAGGGTGCATGGTACCACTCATGTCCAGCATCAGCAGAGGGGCGTAGCCTGCCAGGAAGCCAACGGGCCTGGGGGCACAGGGAGGGGCATAGGCTGGGGCCTGAAAGGCAGGATGTTCAAACACTGGCAGAGGGTGAAAGGCAAGCACCGCCCTTGGTGGCAGAGGCTCTTGGTAGGGCTGAACAAACTCTGGTGCCGGCCCCTGCAGTCATGCACCGCCTGTCAGCTGCACTGCAAGGTCAGGGTTTCCAACACAGGTTACGTGTTGCAGATGTGGTCAGTTCAGGTGAATGCCAATCATACTCACGCATAGCAGACACATCTGCCTTTTGCTGCAGTGCTCAGGCAAGATGGTTTTGTCCGTGATCTGCATGCTTCATGTGTGCATGACCAACAGCATGACAACCATGGTAGACGCTGGCAGATCAGCCAACAAGGTGAGGCACACAACAGCCATCACACGCCCTTCCTCTCAAGCTGCTTTTCCTTTGACAGGCAGCGAATCAGTTGTACCTGACTTGGGCATGATGATGGATCACTATTTGTTGCCCTACTGTGTTCAGGCCCTCCTGATGGACCCATCCCACTTGAAGGCCCCACCCCAACCCCACCTAAGCCCCTGCCAGAGGACTGTCCTGGGTCTTGTCTTGCAGCTTCAGACCCAGGCTGAGGCTCAAAGATGTGCCCACCAGCCCCAGAAACTGAAGCTTGACCTCCTGGCCTGTATGCTGCAATGCTACTTGGCCCAGTCGGATCACCAGCAGCGCCTGCCAGGCCCACAGCCCTGATGGGTCTGCCCCCACCAGATGGTGTGCCAGATATGCCATTGATACTGTCCCCATAGATGCTGTCAATGTGCATTTGGTCGCTGCTAAAAGCAGTTACGGTCGACATGGGTGTTAAATTGCTGCCAGGTCTTGCTGCAGTAGATGCTGCAGCAGCTGCAGTGCTGTCTTTCATGTCTCCTTGTGATAATGATGGGGATGAGCTGGCCAAGGTGTCAGCAGGAATGTTCTGGAATGGATGTCCAGTGCCTTGTTGCCCTTCATTGCCCTGATTCATATTCCTGCCCGTCCCGCCATATCCAGACTGAGAGGCCTTCACTGCATGACCGTCATCGGCAGCTCCTGCAGAGGCTGGGATCAAACCCTGCCCTTCAGGATTAATGCTTATCCCATTCTCCCCATCGGCTTCCTGCAAATGAAGTGATGCTTGCCCATCGGCACCGGCTGCTGAAGGGCCTGACTGAACTCCAGATGCTGTACTCCTAGGCCGTCCAGAAGCAGAAGCAGGGGGGGCTCTTGGGCTGTTAGGATGATCTGTGATGGCGGCTGTGGTACCGGCCAGAGCCAGACCGCCAATCATTCGTGCTAAACTGGCTGAGGAGCTGGCAGAGGGCCTACTCAAATCCTGCACAGATGTCACACGCTTCACACTGTGTCACATCCAGCTTGGGTACTCCTGCAGCCAGCTTGAGAAGCAGACTTGCAAGCCAAAAAGCCTCCATGAGTTGCCCAGTCTGTTGCCCAGACAGAAGTCAGTATGTCAGCCATCAGATTGCGACTAGATTCTGCAAATGCATCGACAGAAGCACGGTGAAATAGAGCTGTAAGTAGGCATGTCCATGACGATGCATAGCACAGCCTGAGGCTGGCGATGGCAGCCAGCATACAGATGCAATGTGTGGCATGCTCAACGCCTCAGGCAGACCTACCCCACGGGGTGGTGTGGGCAGGGTGGCAGGGGGGTGCTGCCAGAGCAGCACAGGCAGGACTGCATCAGGCGCCATCACTGGCTCAGCTTCCTGCATGACCAGCAGCCAGGTCAGCGTTTAACCTCTCAATCCTGTCTAACCCCTTTCTCTCCACAGCACGGCAGGCTGTCAACATTGTCACACAGCTGACATGCTTGGACTCACTTGGCGGCTTCGGTTTCAACTTCTATGGCAGCAATAGTAGCAGTATGACCAGAAGCAACAGCAGCAGCAGCAGCAGCAGCATGATCAGAAGCAGCAGTAGCAGCAGCAGCAGCAAGGGAGGATGTTTCACACAGGTTTGGTATAAAGTTTCAGTTGTGACGCAGATGCTGAGCAGCTGCACAATTTTGGAATAGTGCTTTCAAGGTTCAAGGTTTAAAGGTGTGGCCTCAAGAATGGCAATAACCTGAAAGGGCTTGAGGCCTGTCCAGTCAGCTCCATACACAGGCTTGTCATACGGGGGCGGCGCTGGCTGCAAGGGGTAAGATGGGGGTAGAGGAGGGTCAAAAGCTATCTCTTCTGGCTGCATGCCTAGTCCTTTGGGCTTGAGACCATCTGGCAAAACCAAAGCTGGCACAACCTCCTCCTACGAGTCAACAACAGCATATCAGCAAAGGCAGGTCATGCACACAAGCACCATGCATCCAAACTGAGTCTTTGCATGGGCCGATGGGTACACAATCCATCATGGATCCAACCATCGATCAGGCTAACATGCCGGCACAGCGGCTCATGCAGAAACGATGCAGTTCTATGACAACATGATGCATAGATGCTACACACTGCATCTGAATTTGATTGCGCCCTTGCAAGCTGTTGGCTGAAGTAAATCTTGGCAGCTGTCGAGATGTCTCAGTCATGCATTACTAGTATCCACTGCAAGTACAAAACCTTCTAGTGTGTCAGTGACTCTGTGGAACAACCAGGGGATGATACAAAGCAAAAATGGTACTCAAAAGCTGCTGTAATAAGCTGTCAGACCAAGTGCTGATGCATACCTCTTCATCAAGCAGGTCTGGCAAAGGCAGTAGCTGAGGAGCTTCATACTCCACAGGTGCCAGCTTGGGAGGTTTGAAAGGCGGCAGTTTCACTGCCACCTCCATTAACTGCATCACCAAAGGTTGCCCGTCATCAGGACGATATAAGTCTCAAACTGGACTGCACGCAGGCAGGATAGAGATGTCAAGCATGAGCAAGCAGCTGATGCCCTGGCATGATCTTGGAGCATACAGCATTCAGAAAGAACCAATGATGGCTCAGCATGACGCAGCACAGCACAGCACAGTGGCGCCCAGCATAGTCAGCGTAGCACAGCGCAGCCCAACGCAGGCCAGCAAAGCGCAGCGCAGCACATCACAGCACAGCACAGCACAGCACAGCACAGCACAGCACAGCACCTGCGGCAGTGGTGGCAGCGGTTGCAGCACAGGCTTGAAAGTGTCCCAGCTAGGCAGGGTCGGCGATGGGGGCAACTGCAACACAGGCTCCTCCAAGACTGTAGGTCCCACTGCCATCTGAGTCAAAGCCTCTGTCAGCTCGCCAATGTTTGCCAGCAGATCCCAGTAGGTGCCCTCATACACCCCATGAGCCTGCAGCCATCATTGCCGGTCTGGTAGCCAGAACTGTAAATGTGAAACTGAAAGCATGGGCTCAATCACAGTCAACCTGCTAATGAGAAATACTCTGCAGGTCTCTGCGTGATATATGTTGGTTCACAATGTGTGACTCCTGGGCAAAGTGGCAAGCAGCCAAAAGAACTGCTGATGCTGCCTGCTTGCAGTGTGCATGTTACTTGCATGGTATGCAACTGGCTGCGTTGCCTTGTTGCAGGCATTTGCAAGGGCCAACTGGGGTCTGTAATGCTCTGTCACTGGGATACTGCTGCCAGGTTGACATTGCTGAATGCAATGGTACCCAAGCTAGATTTAACTCGCAGAACAGGCTGGGCCGCAGTGCAACTGCATGAATGGTATGGAGTCAGAGCAGCTTACCCGACCTCCTCCTCTGTGATATCCTTCAAAAAACATGCCCTGACAGTACTGCGATTCTGCATATTGTCCCCTGCAGCTTGCCTGCAGACCAGAGGCCATGTGTCAGCTTTCTGCTGATGGCATGCATGGACATGACTTGACTGAACCCTCACCTTTGCATGTGCAAAAACAATCTTGGGCTCCAACAACCAGAGAAGGCGGGGAACGCTCTCAAGGTTGTTGCCCTTGATCTTACGCTTCCAGCTGGAGTCTGTCTTGAGAGCATCACCAGTGCTTTGCAACAGCACAGAACCTCTCACCACAAGGCTCACCCTCTCTCGCTGAGGAGCCTGTACGTCAGCATCCAGTGTTGTCAGGAGCAGGTACCATAGCTTTTGCAGCATGTACAAGTCTGTCTTGCGTCATAGGGTGCAGCTTGTTCTCCAAACAAATGCCGAACAGCCTACAGCCGATGCCGCAGCTCTCGTACCTGATGCGGAACCGCGCAGAGCTGTCTGTTTGTGGCCTTATGTTCTACGGTCTCGTAAAAGTGCTGCCTGACAAACTTTGTGCTTCCGGGCATCACGGCGGCCTTGCCGATGCTGCACTTGGAGACTGAAACAAGCCGACCAGTCCGCCTTGGGCTCGCGATTCGTCAGCATTGAAGATAGTGACGCCTTGAAGTCATCCTGCTATATTGCAGCTTGGTCAACCTTACAGCGCATTAGGTCACTGCAGTCAAGGAAACACAATATCAAATCCCAAAATTGCCATGTGATGAAAGCTTGCTTGGCATCTCATGCGGCTGATGCATCATCTTTGTCATGAATCCGAGAACAGCTTCTGAAACTTGCATTAGTGGGCAAGCTTGATGAAGCAAAGGGATCAGTGTAGGTGGACATTATTCAACAAAGCGGCTGATGGATTTCTCTGTTGGCACACCAGCCCTGAACAATTTTTTGATTGCATACAGCAATTTGAACGTATAAGTCTCTGCTCAGTTGGCATTAATAGCAGTGTTGGCAATGCATGTCCCAGAAGCATGCAACACCCTGGTGGCAGCACAATCTGGATATACCCTTTAGTTTAGCTTAGAGTGCGTCAGCTGTGAAACATTAATGTTTTCATAAGTGCTTTAGAACATTTGGGTATCTTTGTCTGACACTTTCAGTCTACTGGTCCAATGGTCATGGTTGG
>JAABUP010005322.1_pt1 | contig 19706 bp, 26 predicted proteins | sample 5559201 | NCBI WGS metagenome assembly JAABUP01 (sample SAMN10711887, study PRJNA513373) | rock metagenome | isolation source: Antarctica rocks | place: Antarctica
ACAGAACCCACTGTGATGCCTCTGTAATTGCCCATATCAAATTTGTCATCAGACTTGTAAACCGCAGTAATCAGCCCAACAGACAGACGTTCAGGGAAGTGGCTGGCAAGCATGCAATTCTAGTAAAGCTTCTTATGTCAGAAACACGAGTCCACCTGTCATTTTACACGATTTTGCCGTGCATGAGTAAGCCATATGACTAAGAAGCCGGCCCTAGCTTTGCTCGAGTCAACATTTGCGATGTTAGCGGACTGAACGCGCACTGCACCCGTAGTTGGGTCGTCACATGTGCAGTCAAGAGGAGCTTGTGTATATACGCGAAGGTTTTCAGCTAAATGTCAGAAGTGACGGTCGCAACACAGAGGAGCTGAGATCACTAGTTCTTGAGACAGGGCAGCTCGTTCAAGCTAGTGGCTCTGCTCGACTCAAGCTGGGAGCAACAGACGTGTTAGTAGCCGTGAAGGTCAGTGCAAGAGCCATGTTGAGCTGACAAGTCAAGGTTCCTGACTATCTTCCAGACTTGCAAGCTGCTGCTGCCAGGTAGAGCTTGGCACACCAACGCCTGACAGACCAGACTGCGGGAACATTTTCTTTGCTGTGGAGTGCTCGCCCTGTGCGAATCCACAGTTCCAGGAATTGCTCCAACTTTCTCCTTGCAGATCGTTGTAGCGCCCTGCTGTGTTGCCTGCTTATGTTGCTGCTGGTGATGATGGTGAAGCTTTCTGCTTGTGATCAGAGGCTTCGTGTATGTTGCTATTCAGGGACGTGGCGGCGATGAGCTTGGAGCAGAGTTTGCCAAAGGCTTGGAGCGCAGCATGTACGCTGGATTAACCGGCAGAGGTAGCTTATGCTCATCTGCAAAAGCAGGTCAAATACCATTCACTGCTTGACGCAGTTGTGACTATTGTAAGTTGCTGCAGGAGGTGGCTTGGATTTGACTGTCCTGTGCGTCACCAGCGGCAAGATCTGCTGGTTGTTGTATGTCGATGCCTTGGTCTTGAACATGGATGGCAATGTCTCAGATGCACTCAGTATAGCCACCAGGGTAGGTATGCATCCTCCTTGGACAGCATGTATCGTCATGCAGCATACGTTTGTTACGAGGGGATGAAGTCTGTCATTTTTCCTTATGCTGGAAGTTACATGTCCATTGTCACCAAAAATATAGGTAAGATTGAGCTGAATGGCTTGACTACATATATGACAATGCAAGTACATATAGGAATTGCTACTGAGAAAAGCAGAGGTTGCCTTGCATTGCAGTTTCCTGTGGCTCAGTTTCTATTCAGCGTCAACTACATGTAGCGTCTGTTTGCAAACTTACAATTTTCTGCTTCAGCAAACGAAGCTGTTTCAACTGCTGACATATGGATATCTGGAGAGACAAGACTTGTCCCGCACGTACCTAGCTCATCATGAGCTGGAAAGCGTTTTAATTATTATTATTATTATTATTGTTATTATTATTATATAGGCTGCTTTGTCTGACACCAGCATACCCGCGGTGGAGGTCCAGGCGGCTGAGGATCCAAATGATGAGCCTGAACTTGAAGTGCTGGATGACAATGCAGTCAAGCTAGACATCACCAACGTGCCTATCTTGCTTTCGGTGTCACAGGTACAACGCCCTGCTGTAACACCTGCCACACTGGTCAACAGCACCATTGCCAATGTCAGTGAGAAGTGGCTGCATGGGATCAATGTGCAGTAGTGTAAGCTTTGTTTGTTTTCTGCAGGTGGGTAAAGCACTGGCAGTGGACTTGACAGCAGAAGAGGAGTGCTGTACCAGCGCTGCTCTGCAAGTGGCTGTCAATTCAAAAGGCCATTTGTGTGCAGTCAGTCAGCGAGGGTCTGCTGGCATCAACCCTGGCATCATGCAGGTGAGCGGAATACATTGCAGCAGACACAGGCAGCATTCAGCTTTGGCATATGACGTTGCATGCAGCATGTGTAACATTGAGGCTAGGGAGCACATTGATGAGTGTGTTGGATATGAGCAGCTGTATTGAAGTTGGTCTGGCTTAAGCTTGCTGGCTACAGGAAATGATGTCCAAGGCGCAGAGGCTTGGACCAGAAATCATCGCAGTCCTGGACAGCTTTCTGAACACTCGGAGCATGGCTCTTGATTGATGTGCAAGGGGACTTAAAGACCGCTGCAGATGATTGTCGGTGATGACTAGTTTGTCTGCAAGTCTACATCTCATTCCTTCTAGGGGATGCTACAGCTGGAATGGCATGATTTTGCTGAGATGAAAGGCTCAGGCACCTTCACTGAGTCGCCATGCTGAACTTTCAATGAATAATTTGCTTGTCGGGTACTTGAGCAAGCTGCACCCATGAGCTTGCTGACGACTGCGGGAACAATGATATTAACTCCATAGCAGCCATCGCTAATTCGTGATGCGATGTCATCACCAACGGCATTCGTTGGAGCTTTGTGAAAAGTGCATAGTCAGTGGTACGACTAGCTAAGCAGCTTTCCGAACGAGCTCTGATGTACCGTTTTGAGGTGAAAAAAGTCATCGGCGGGCAGCTTTCTATCGTCGTCAGGTCTTCGGGCATTGGTGAAATCATAAATGTTTCTGTGCAGGTCTATGTGCGGTCCGTAACGGTCAAGAGCAGTAATTTGCCCTTCTGGGTAGGTTGCAGATCCAGGGAACTGATGGCCTGCTTGAAAGCACGAGTGACTCTGTGACTTCTGCAGGAAGACGGGGATGCCAGCTCGGCTAGAAAACTCTTGTCAGGAGCTGTTGCTGTCAAGCTGTTGCAGTATCCTTTGCTGACTTTACTGCCTGCCACACTCACAGGAAAACAGGTGTGCTGTTTCCCAGATTCCTTTGCTACTTTCTGCCGGAGGTATTTTGACACAGTCAACTCAGGATACTGTAAAATGCGCACATGTCAAGAGGCTGGAAATTGCAGGTCAAAGGTTGCAAGCCCGTCTGTTTGGAGACCACATTCTCACTGCATTCTGGCAAGAGCTGTACTTTTACAGCTGATCGTGAGTCACTCTGTGACAAGCTCGCTCAGGTAAACTTGCTAGCCCAGCTGGGCATGCATGGTTGCGATGCCATGCGGCAGTACCTTCACCCTTTGAACTATCAGATCATGTGTTGGGCTTTATAAGTACATCCAAATCAAGTCAAGATGAAATCAATAAGCAGTCAACATGTTGCCATACCTCGCTTCTTGTCTAGACACAAAGCTTGGAAGGCACCTCATAACTACTGCTGCATCTTTACTGTGCACATGTGTGCATGATGCAGAGTCCTTTCTGTCACCAGTGCAAACTACAAAATGTCTTTCAGATGCGTTTCACTGCACAGCCATACAAAGGAAAGCTGTTCAAATACGCACTGCAATTGAGTAATGCTTGTGTCCTTATGCTGCAGGCGCCACTATGTCTTTTATTCCTGGGGCCATCGGCCAAAGGGGGACCAGGGCTACTGGGGGTTGCCACCCTGCAGCTGGGCCTGGAGAATGCAGATTCCCACCCCAACCCCGGCTCCAATGATAGCTGCTGCAAGCGAGTGCATCCTCTGCCCCTCATCATCAGCCCAGCAGGCATTGAGATTGGGTCCATCTCCGCAGCTGCCAGAATTTTCTGTTGCATGCCAACTACCTCCAGGACAAAGCTGCTTATTCAAAGGACCGACAGCTGCAATGACTCTGCTGTCAGTGATGCGGTCATCAATTCTGAGCATAGCAAGCCAAAACCTGACAAAGATGAGCAGGCAGAGGAGTTTGTGGCACCGCCATTGGCAAGTGCAAAGGCTGCAGCAGCTGATGTCAGCAAGGTGTCTGCAGCCATTCAGACCGACACCCCACAGCCGGAGATGCGCACTGAAACCCTGACTGACAAAGACTCAGGCAGGCGTGTTCATCAGGCTTCAGTGGGTCTACAGGCTGAAGAACAAGGTGTCCCAAGCCAACAGGCAGCTCTGCAAGAGCCCCAAGCATCAGTGGCCTTAGTTCTGCAGTCCCCTCATTTCCACCTGTACCCACCACCACCAGCAGCAGCAGCGCCACCCCCCCTGCAAGCTGCTCCTCAGGAAGCTGCACAGGCAGCAGCTGTGATCAACATCTCCCAACCCAGCTTCCACCTGCACCCACTTGTGCCGCCTCGCGCTCACACACACACAGATGCTGAACGTGCCCAACAGCAAGTCTCAGTTGCAACTGGTGCTGTGCCGACAGCAGCTGTGTTTGAGACAGTGATGGCAGCTTGCCAGCCTGAGTCAGTGAGCCCAGCAGCTGAGTGTAAGACAATGCAGCAAGCTGCTGAGCACCAGTCTATCTTGCAGCCAGCAGCAGCAGCAGCAGCAGCAGCAACAGAAGCTGGTACATCGGAGGACTTTGACTCGTGGTGCCCAGTGACGGCAGTGCCCTATCCAAGTGCATGCACTGCTCCTGTGACTGGTGGAGACAGACTGTCAGCTGGAATGGTGTCAGGAGTGCTGGCTGAAGCGGTTTTGCCTGGCCAGCAAAGGCAGGTCTGCAGTGGCGCACATGTCGCCTTGCAAAGGCAGCCGCAGCGCTGCCGTCATTGTGAGGTAGGTGTGCCGACTTGTGCAATGTACGTGAGCGGTCATGAATTGCAGGCTGGATTGTGACACAAGCTTGTGTGCCTGCATTCCGCTGATACCTTTGCCACTGATCAATCATGACTACAACGTAAAGCAAGTCTGCAAGGCGTAAGGTATATGCATTTGCGCCTATATTCATGTTTTTTTGCGTTTGTCTTTTTGTGTTTTGCTATTTTGGAGACAATCTCTTGATGAAACAAGCGACGCTGTATTGGTGTTGCACACAAACGATGCATGCTTGCAGGGGCTAAGGCATCCCAGGCCAAGGTCCCCAGCAAGGCAGCACCACATGAGGCCAATGTCAAGGCTGAGGTACTTTATTAAGCCATTACTGTGCAGCCTGAAACGCTGCACGCACCGTTAGAACAGACCTGAATGAATGCTAGGCAAGCTTTCGGCAGAGCTGAATGTCCATCCAGCACTGTCCAACACGAATGATTGCTGCAGCCCCCGACTTTTTGACCTGCGGATACACCAAAGCGTTCGCAAGTATCACCGCATCAAGGCTGCTAACATGATCTTTTCAGACATGGTGCAATATTGGGAATCGGTATCGGATTCAGCTCCCGCTTTTATTCACTGTCATGGCAGTGCTAGATACATGCCTACATTGCATTGGCCGTGTCCTGCAGGCAGTCTAGGGCAGTTTCACACTGCCAGCAGATGCTTCGCATGGCTACAGCAGGCTTGGACAACTACTGCCCTGCTTGCCTGCTGCCCTGCGCTACCCCTGTAGCCGCCCCAGCTGCACCCCTCCATCACCCATCACGTAGCAATCACCTCCACAGCTGGGATTCCCAGCAACAGGCTGCAGAGCAGCCTGTCTGTGTACACAGGCACTCCTCAAACGCTGAAGGTGACAGTCCAACAGGTTCTGCAGGAAGCAAATCAGGGAAGAGAGGCCAAGCAGGAGGATCTGATGGGGATATTGTAGTAGGAGGATCAGGCAGGGATGCAGTAGCAGGAGGATCTGACAGGGAGGTCATTGCCATGCAGCAGCAGGCTTCAGATGCACAGCAGCAGCTTCTGCCATCATCGGCTACTGCTGAAGCTTGGACTGTCAGCGAAGCAAGCAGTGAGCAGTTGCTAGCATGGGTAAGTGTGAGCATTACTTGCATTGAAGCTGTACGCAGGCAATACACGGCAATCACTTTGCTGCATGCTCACGCATCAGCTTTCTGCAGCTGCTGGGCAATCTATGTGTGTGCATGCTAAGTGTCCCAGTGCACAAGCAGAGCAGCATCATGCAATAAATGTGATCTTGAACTTAACTCATGTGTCATCTTTCTGGTTTTGGCGACAATGCAGGTTATTTGGGCATCCACTCTGAGCATGTTGCACATGACAGCTCACATTTCATTTCCAGGTGACAGTGACCTAGCTGTGATGTTGGAATGCCCAAGGATGGATCTATCTCTTTTTACTGGCAGTTTGCCATACACCTTGGAATGTCCAGCAAACCTTGGAATGTCCAACACACCTTACAAGGACTCCTGATAGAGTTGAGTGCTGACTGCAGGGCAGATCCGGGCTCTCAAAAGCAACAATGCTCATGAGGCTACAGGTGGCTCTGGCTGACGTTGAGCAGCTCAAAGCTGACCTGCTCATCACTGAGGACCCTGCACGCCAGGCTGCACAGCCCGCTGCTGCGCCCAAGAAGAAACGGAAGGCTCAGAGCATGATTCAGCATCCTGCCTTGAGCCATAGTCAAGGGCGAACCAGCAAGCTGAAAGCCAATGCTGCTCTTGCAAGTGGCCATGTGGACAGCGCAGGTTAGCTGCACAGCTGTGCCTTCACTCCAGCAGGTGTTGGTCTGCAGTGTGTAAGCAGTTGCAGTCTATATTGCCTGTACTTTTGCAAAGTAAATGAAGGACACAAAAGCAGTATGCAGCAATTCCCTTGCTAGAGCTGTGTGCCACAAGATGTGTGGAGCCTCCATCATGTCGTTGAAAGCAGAACAAATGGCTTCTGCTGGACGTTCTGACTGTTGTTCCTTGTGTTCAGCTGGAGGTGCACTCACCCAGGACAAGCCAAGCTCTATGGTGCTTGCCCATCACCCCGCAAGCAGAGCTGAGTCACAGGCAGAGCTGGGTGTTGAGGCCAGCAGCAGGCCTGAGGAGCACAGGGCTGTGCCAAGCAGCCAGAATGCCAGCCACAAGCTGCAGATCAGGGCTGTGCCAAGCAGCCCAAACATCAGTCAGAAGAGGCAAGCGCATCCTAGGCGCCAGCAGGGCCCCTTGCCTGGTGCGCATCCTTGCAACCCTTGCAGCGCTCAGCTTCTGTCATTGATGTTTTAGGACGGTGTTCACCACATTGGGTTTGCTTGAGCTCAAAATTGGACTCCACAGTGGTCTCCAGCTTGCATGTGAGGAATGGTTGTGTGCATATTTTGTTCCTACCATGCTTTGGCCTGTGCTTTCATTTGTTGCTGGGGTACAGCCATCATTGTTCTCACTGCACCCCTGCCCATCAGAAGCAAAGTCTCATCAGCAATTGCAAGGCGCCCTCATCAGCACACACTCTTTGCAGTGGCTGTGAACCTGCATCGGTGCCAGATAGACACCAAACTTTCTCACATTATGACAGCTGTTCTCAGGACACGTTACTGGGTTGTATCAAACAAGAAAAGAAGCATCACTGGGTTGTGTCAAAAAAGGGAAAAAGCATCAAACGCACTGTGATTGCTTACAGTGGAGGTACCAAAGATCCATTCAATGCCATTTGTGTATGTCCCGCAGGTAGTCCCATCGCAATACTGGCACGCCAACAGAAGCTCACAGCACATGCTAGACACCAGTCACACATGAGCCAGTGCAACTCATCAGTGGTAGTCCCTGTGGTAGTCCATGGCAGCTATACAGATCAGCGATGGGATAGCGAGCAAGCGTCCCAGCAGCTTCCTGATGAGTCATCTCCAGCACTGAATACTGTGCGGCAGGATGACAGGCAGTTAGATGGCGAGGGAATCTTCCCAGGAGACAAGGCTGCTGTCACGTATACGACAGCTGATCCGTCAGATTGTGACTCAGCCACTGCTAAGCCTTCAGATCCAGGCATTGCTGACTCAGCTAGTGCTGATCTGGCTGATCCAGCAGACCAAGTTGCTGCATACCCTGTGCAAACAAGTGGTGCTGGGGGCTACATGTTCATGTCACGGGAAGATCAGAGCGTTGATGAAGCCAGTTCTGTGGCCAACCAAGGGCCGGAAGCTGACATGGCATCAGAGGATCTGCCACAGACAAAGGCAGAAGCAGCTGGCTTGCCATCTATCAGAGCCATCATCCATGATGCTGCTGCTGCTGTTGCTGAGGCCAGCCAGGCTGCTGGTACCTGTCACTCAGCATCAACTGCTTCCTTAGCTTCACAACATGAACAAGGAAAGCAGGGGAGCGGGGCTGATGCAGAGCTGGGCAGCCGCAAGCACAGCATGCAGCCTCCGAATGACATGCCTCAGAGGCTGACTGCATCTGTGCCAAGCAGCAGCAGCGCTGGGGCGGCCCTGCAGTACCCCTGGATGGACCCCAGCGACCAGCAGGGGTCCAGAGTTCTGCTGCCCCAACAAGGGTCGGGTGCCCTTGCAGAGGAGGCTCCTGGTGTTCATGTCACCTTTGCCACCAATGCGCGGCCCTCTGCCAGACACCAGGGAAACAGGATTCCGCTGAGATACCTGGCAGCTGCTGCAGCTGACAAGGCACCAGCCCCATCACCAGCACCAACCAAGGAAGAAGCTTGGGTAGTCAGCTCACCACCTGAACAAGCAGGAGTGGCTCTGAAACCAGAGGCTGAGCAGGGCCAGTCACAGCATAGGTCAGTAGCTGAGCACTCTGGGACAGCAGCCACTGCAGGCACATTCCACTCTGGGTCCACTGAAGGTATCAAGTCACTGCACTGGCAGCAGCAGCAGCAGCCTGGCAAGGAATATTCCTCCCCCATGGATGCTGCTGCCAATCAGGGTGATGGGAGGATGCATGGTAACAGTGACAATGGTGAGGCCAATGACAGTACAGATGCAGTGTCAGTAGCTTCCTTTGCCAATAGCGCTGCAAGTGGGCTGGGCCATTTGATGAGGGCGCAGCAGCCCTGGAGTGAAACTGAATCCAGTAGCAGCCCAGACCGCACCAGTGCAACCGGCAGCGCAGATGGCAAGGACTTCTCCCAGCTCCAAGCAGAGGTCATGAGTCAGCCTGACACTGAGCATCAGCTGCCTCAGCAGCTGCCATCGCATGTGGTGAATCAGCTTGACAGTCATCAGCAGTCACAGCACCAGTTGCTGTTATCTGACCCAGAGGTATCTGCAGAGGCAGAAAAAGAAGAGCTGCCTTCTGATCAGCAGCCGGCTCAGCAGGATCAGTATGTCCAACCTGTGCATGCCACCACCTCCACCACCAGCAGTAGCAGCAGCAGGCCCAGCTGGGCGCTTGATCAAGAGGCTGTACATGCACAGCCTGTGCTTGGCAGTAGCATCAGACAAAGCTGGGCACTTGAGCAGCAGGCTGTTCAACCTATGCATGACCGCAGCGGCAGCAGGCCAAGCTGGGCACATGAGCAGCAGAGTGCACATGAGCAACCTGTGCATGCCAGCAGCAGCAGCACTAGGCCAATTTGGGCGCTTGAGCAGGTTGTGCAACCTGTGCATGAAAACAGCGGCAACAGCAGACCAAGTTGGGTGCATGATCAGCAGGCTGCGTATGCACCGCCTGTCATTGAAAGCGGCAGCAGACCGAGCTGGGTAGTTGATCAGCTGGCAGGCGCATCACAACAGTGGAACCATCCAGTCCCAGTTGTGGAGGCTGCAAGGGACGGGACTCTGGTGTCACAGCAGCGGTTGCAAGCTTTGACTGGACTCAGCCAGCCTGTGTTGGTCGGAATGCAGGGTAATCTTTGTTTAGGCATACAGCGCTGCTGGCTTGTGTATGTACATCATCATGTGCATATGCATGCTGCATCACATGTCATCACGATCACAACTGTTGTGTTGCTTTTGGTATGCAAAAGTCACACCTCTGACTCATCAGATTTGACTGGCATGTTTGTTGTTACCTTCATAGATTGCATCTCGGTACGTTCCCAAGAATTCACTATTTGCAGAGCTTGTTAAAATGCCTGGATCATAGATGTAGTATGCAGTGACTGACATGTTTGCTGTTCTTGACCAAGTTATATTCTGGTGTTTGGCTTGTCTGTTGTAGTGCTTCTCTGCCAGCGTCTGTTGACTGCAGCTGCTGCTACCACCATCAGGTGCCATGCACATGACGGTTTAACTTAAAGCGGTGCTGCAGAAGGTGTAGATTTGGAGCACGCAGCTTCTGATGTCTTGGAGGAAGCCTATTCAGACGTATTCGAAGAGGACATGCCTCAGCCAGCTGCAGATGATGATGTTTCAGATGCAACATCTGTGAGGTCAACAAGCGTGTCTGTGCACAGTCCATCAGAGTTATCGGAACATTGTCTTGGGACAGACCATACATCACCATATGCAGGCAAGTGCCATGCTTCATGGACGTAGTTGGTGTGCATGCCTGTGTGGCATGTCAATGAGCTTCAGCTAGTGTTACTGTTACATCAGGTGCTGACTTGCACATGAGCCAGCACATGTTATGCAAGCATGTCTGGGCAAAAAAACATATCCAATAGACAGTAAAATCCTTTTTGGTTGCAGGCGCGGCAACGAAGATGCAAATGTTCACATCTACGCCCAACATTCAAAAAAGTATCAAGCCTGGTAGCATCCGCAATGATGGTATTCGGCAGTACAGTTAGCTGCACAGTCTGGAAAAAACTTCTGCCTCGATGCAAACACTGCAGGCTGCTATCCTGTCCAGCCTAGGCCTGTCTGATATGCAGATGTGGCTGTAATGACAGCCTTGATGTCAATAACCCAACAGTAGCTGACCGCAGCATATGAACACCTTGAAGTTTTCCAATCACACCATGGAACATCTGAGGGCCGTAAGTTTCCACACTACACCACACATGACTGGTCTGCTTTGCCGTGCAACACTCAGCTTTTTCGCTTCCCCTTGATCTGCTCGATCTCATTGGCCTGGTCATCTACTGGGGAGAGCCATTGCAGAGGTTCTTTGTTTAACCAAGGCCAGTCTGGCACAACCAAAGCTGCGTCCAGCAGAAGACCCGCAGCGTAAATTTTGACCAACAACCCAAAGCTCCCTGCAATGTAGCCTGCACAGAGGGCTATCACGGCAAACCCGATCAAAATATAAAAGCTCAGCTGTTCGGCCAGCTTTTGACCAGCGTAGTCCATCCCCAGGCTGAGGATCACAGCACGACCACCGACGCGCTTGTTCCAGCAAACGGTTGTTTTAGATCACAGCAAAGTTGCACAGCGCACTCCGTAACCCTGACGCGCTGTGCGTTTGCAAGGGGGGGCTGATGACTCATGTCTGATCACAACCTCGAATTACACGGGCAGATGTGCTGCCAAAGCAAGCATCTGTACCCAGTTTGGTAAATGCAATGTAAGCAGTGTAAGAGCTTATGACAAAGGCTGATTTACTGTTTCCATGATGGATGATCCATCTGCAGTAACATGACTGTGTGGAGTTGCTGATGGACATATGAGTAGTAGGGCATGAAGGTTTGGAGAAGCTGTCAGAGCACTCAAGCCAGAGCTGTTGCAAGGCTGTGCTGCTATGCCTGATGGATTAAGGCAGTGTCCAGCTGAGCATAACTCAAAAACCGAATGTCTGGTGTAGACAGTGCAGGCGCTGCTATTCTAGCTAGAGGGTCCTAGCTGAGCAGCTACATGTGACAGGGTTGGTGCAAGGTCACAGCTAGCGTTGCTTTCACATCAGGCCATTACATCTGTATATGAGCCACACTGTAACACTACAAACCAGTCTATGCAACTCAAGCCCAAGTCAAGCAGTTGATGGCATGAATGTAGGGTGACAACCCCTACTGCTGAAGGCTGACAGTGTCCCTGTGTTTGATCATTCCTTAATGGTACACCTGTGTGGGTAGCAACAAACATAGGGCAGTGAGCTCCAGGATCAGCGGCAAATACAAGGGATTGCATGGGTGTGAGACCCTGCCTAAATCTTGACTGTTGCACCCCAAGCTTGATGATGCAATGTATTGACTGTCCACACTGGCTTCAAGGTGCGGTACTGCGCTTCACACGACCATAGTGTACCTCAAGAACATTGTGCAGAGGTTGCTGACCCCACATGATTCTCACTTGTTGTAAAAAGCTTGTGAATAATGATTACGAAGCAGGTCTGCCTCACAAAGCAAGCTGGCATGCCCACATCACCTTTGCACATTTCACTATGGGAACAAATCACAGCAGAACACCTGTCTGAACGCTTTCAGCCTTGTCTTGTACTAGCTGAAAGTGATTTGAGTATGTCTGAATGCTTTCAGCCTTGTCTTGTACTAGCTGAAGCTGACTAGAGTATGATCAGCAACTTTCAGCTTACATGTCTGATGCTATGTAATACATGGCTGAACGCTTTCAGTCTTGTCTAGAGGATCTGATGCTTGCTGAAGGTGGCTAGAGTGCAATCAGCAAGGTCTAGCTTGCAGTGTCTGATCCTATCCAACAAAGGCTGAAAGTGCTGGAATATCTGATGTGCTCTGAAGCTATCTCACGCACAACAGGAAGGTGAACACTGTTAAAAGTGTAGCTATGAAACGAAATGCCCTGCAGAGCTACTGCAATGTATGACCGCTGACCTAACTAAAATTGACCTAAACAGGCATACCTTGGTAACTACATGCTAACACTAGTACTAGTGTTAGACCTTATGTGTACCTTATGGGTTGCAGCGTGAACACACTGAGTCCGCATGTTGAGATCATGCAATGCCAGACGTGTTCTTGTAGACCTGCCCAAACAGCTTGTTTCCCTCTGTGGCTGTGACCAGCTTTGTGTCCAGCTCTGAGATGTCAACAGCCAACCCTTGCTGTGTGCGGCTGCTCAGGCTGGCTGTCATGACATCTTCAGATCTGCCGTACCCAGCAGGGTATAGCTTGCACTCTCTGAAGCTAAGCACTTCTGCATTGATGACCCGCAAGAACTGCTAGATCTCAGCTATGAACAGGCTCTCTGTGTCTTGCCAGCTAATACCAGCACAGCTTGGCGTAGAAGGACACCCTGCAGTGAGAGCGCGCATGATGTGGCTGCTGCACTTTGACTGAAATAGGGCACAGGCATCAACACAATTGAGCTCAGATTGTGCTGACTCAGATGCACTGATATGACTGCTTCCAAAGAACAACTGCCAGCTAGCATCATCAAACACGTGAGTGTGATGTGTGCATGCCAGCTTGCTTTGTAACGCAGACCTACATTGTAATCACAATACTTACTAGCCTTCATGCCAATGAAAGTAAATCAGGAAGACAACAGGACCACACCTGGCTTTGTTGTTGTGCACCATACTCCACATCAGCTCATTGCCACGCTTGTGTGCCAGAGTGTAAGAGCATTACGGGCTTCAACTTCTTGCCCATGCCTGCCTTTGATGTGCAGGTCCACCATGCAACCCGCATGCACAAGCACAATGCCTGCACAATCAAATGCTGCACATGTTTTGGCAGTCAACATTAAAATTCGCGATTATGGAAAAGAAGAGAAGGACGCTTATATGTTGCAGTAGCAGATGCTTAACATGGCATTCTTTAGCCACTGCAGAGCTGATTCAGCATGTGGTGTTACTCATTGGGCAGGCACTGCTGGATGCCATGCGTGATCACACATTCAAACCAACACATGCTGGTGTTGACAACTGTGTTTTGTATGCTGCTGGCCCAACTATACCTGGGGATTGCATGTTTGCATCCAGTCAAGAGACTGGCCATGTCAATTGCAGTTGCAGTCATGCACAATGAAGACTATTCAAGACTCATGCACGCTTTGCAGTGCATGCAGCAAAGGAGATAGTAAGATTGCTGCAGAAAGCGTTATATACCTGAACCATAGGTGTAGTCTTCAACTGGTAGATGCACATCATTCGTGAACCCCAGCACCAGAACAGAACATGAAGCTACAACCCCAGACGCCATCAGCTTGCTCAGGGCCTTTGCATTCATAGTGCTCTGCTCTGTGTGGACCTCTGGCAGTCTTGACTGACAGACAGATGACATAGTGTTGCCATGGCTCACACCATTTGCAGGTACTGTTCGCTGCAAGTAAAATAGATATTGTTGCTACAGCAGCTGCTCACCAACATAAATTGCAGCATTTGCTGATTTTGACAGAGCAGCATATGATGTAAGCGTTCTTACAATAGAAGAGGTGCAGCTGTCATCAGAGTCTGCAATAAATAGTCCAGGAAGGTCAGCAAGCAATCAAAAAAATGCTTGTGTTCATGGCCTACAAATATCTCCCTATGTCATGCACAGTGATTGAAGTTGATAAATGTGTGCTTAGGCTACGTACTTGGTGAACAGCACCAGTCTGCTTCAGATAATCCGTGTCTGGGCCAATACCATTCCATCTCCAGAGCCAGCATTGGATGGCAGGAATCTGGGTAGTGGGACGAGAGGGTGTTCACTATCAGGAGTTCCTGTCTGTCCCAGAACCAGGTACGGCCGTGGGCGCACAAAACAAGCCTTCAGACGTGATCACGTTTGGGCTGCGTGCAGCACCGACTTTACCACAGCATAAAAACCTCATATAGTACAAGCTGCTGTGAGACTCCTATATCTTACAAGCGAGCAGGACGACGGCCTTGTTTATTACGCCCATCTGTGTGATGACGCACGCTTCTTGCTTGTGCGCAGAGTGTGTGCAGCAAACTGTCAATGGACATGTTTTGTTTATTACTGCTGGCAGCTGATGCACAAGTGCTGTATGCATTTGTTGTGAACCAGACCTGCTTGTGTGTCTTGCTTTGGCTATTGTACACAGGCAAAGATGAATGTCAGCCAAATTCAGCAGCTGGAAACGATGCAGCCAGCTTGCTTGATTGCTTTGCCCTCATTGCACAGCTTGTGCATGCTGTGTTCGTGTCTGTTGGTTTGCAGCATTTGCCTTGAGTGCAAAGCTTGTCCATGCCATTTGCATACATGCTGCCTTGCGTCACGGCTGCATGTTGGTTGCAGACTTCAACTGCACTGCAATGCAATGATCAGACAGCCTGCAAGTGTCACCTTCATGGACTATCATGGCCTGTTGTGCCCCAGCAAGTTGCATTGGATGATGACTGCAAAACCAGCCTTTTGCTTGGCACTTTGATACGGATGCGTATAATATACGTGTACGCGTATATACCGGCGTACATGCGTGTCCACGGTAAATCTGCCCTGTATATACGCCAAAATCCGGGCGTACACGACTGGCGTATACGGCTGCCGTGCACTGTATACACGCATTTCAGTAGATTGTCCTGAATACCATGTATTTGCTCTGTATACGCTGTATATGCTCCTTTTAGCCCATTTGTAAAATAATCAATCATCATATGTATTTAGTCCATATATACGCGTATCCGTATAAATACACGTATATACAGGTATTGATGGCCCAAAACTCGTGTATATCCCAACCCTACTTTGATGATACAGCTGAATTCAGCTTGGACAACTATAACTGGTGTGCCACTTCTGGCTCTTTCAGCTGCTTTTGCAAGCTTGGCATCAATGTTCAATTGTTTGCTCAACACTGCAGAAGGTACATATCGAGCTAAAATATGGTAGGCTCCATCTGGTTTGGGACATCACTGAAGAGCCTCAGCGCACACCCCGTCATAGCTTGCTATACAGAGTAACGGATGGACAAACTGTGCTTCAAATTGTTAGGTTGCTGCCAGGGGTGTTGTCGCCCTTCAATGCATTCTCTGGCCCTGGCAGACATAGTGCAGCAGGTGCTGGATCTTTTGGCTAATGCAGTCAGCCATTTTCATGCCCATGGTCGCAATCATGTCAAAGTTTGCGACCCAACCACGCTCTGACCCTGATCCAGACTGAGTTGCTGGTATCGATAGGCCACAGCTCAAGCAGCGTGATTCTTGTGCATGCGATGGAGCTTCCGAAGTACGCTTGGGGGCTGCAGTTATTCTCAATTTTTACTTAAAGTTGGCTTGCGCTCAATTCACTGTTCTTGTACTACAGCAAGTTTGATGATAAAGCAGCATCCTTGTTTCTGCTGAATGGCCCCTGCTGCAACACTTGGATCTTGGCCGGCACCACTTCTCCAGATCTGGCCTAACCACGAGAGGGCAATGGTGCAACATTTTGCTGTTGCAAGTACCGTATCACTTACTCACACTTACTGAGCAACCCCTTTTACCAATACCCTTTCTAGTGAAGGTGACATATCCCTTTCTTCCAATTATTGGCGTTCATTCAACGCTACGTAGGCATATCCCAGTTTTGGAATGCACTGGGGATGCCTTGTGTCGTTCGGTCGCAGTAAATGTTGAAAGCGTGAGCACTTAGCAATATCCAGTCACACCATACATGGAAAGATTACTCAGGTAGTTAGTAATGGTTGCATAGGCCGCGTTCCTTAGCTAGCGGCCTATTACTTTGTACATATGTGTCTTGCACACAGCGTTTAGACACAATTAGGAGAGCTGTTGTCAGTAGCTACACAGTACACACACCATGTAAGACACGGTCCTGTTATGCAAGCCCGCCGACTGCACAGTGCATCTCAACAGGTTATGGGCCCTCACACGTTGTAAGGAGCAGTCGAGCGGGCACGGCAGGTTGTGTAGGTAGCACTTTTAGGCAGCGTGTTCGGTTGAAGCATAATGGCAACCAAGCCGACCACAGAGTCGCAGACATTCTGTCTCAAGGTGCAGACAGATGCCTGTCTCCAAGTGCAGACAGAAGCCTGTCTCAAGAGTGCTAACTGCGGATAGCAGGCGCAGCAGTACACAGACAGATGGCAACCAAGACGACCACAGAGTCACAGATATCCTGTCTCAAGAGTGCTAACTGCGGATAGCAGGCGCTGATAAGCACATCTTTCACGGAAAACATCGATTCAGCTTCTGAAACCGATATGCGCGACCATTTTTGGTCAACGCAAACGGATTCGTGGGCAATGCTCAAATCGATTTTGGGAGGAGATGAAACGATTTTGTGTCCTCGTTCGCACTTCAGCATGCTGTCGAAACTGCATTTTTTGCCGGCCAGTAGCCGTAGACGTGTCCGTCAAACCCATCCACTCAAATTTCATAGTAGTCAGGCACGACACGCCTTGTCTTCTCATCGAAAAGCTCACTCTGCGCCAGACGGTCCGGTTGCCAGCTTGTTGTTACTGTGACTCCAAGCACCACTAGGAGCCGTGGCGTCGTTGTGCGCCGACTGTTGAGCAGCGCTTGTTGGCAAAGTTGTGTGATAGCAATGTTGTGAACGACTTTACACCGGTCGCTTGGGTAACGCTCGCATAGCATCATAGCATGACAAGGGAAGTCATGCTGTGCTCGTTCGTCCTGCAAAATATTTTGAATTGAGAGCATGTGGTCGCACCCGCTACGACAGCAACATGCCTCTTTGTTTACACCTGACACAGACACGATGCGATCTCTTTTTGGGCAGAAAGACCACATGCAGGTCTTCAGTTTTATATTGAATTGTCTTGATTTTTGGTCGCCCTACTCTGTTTGGTCGCACCCCGGGGGTTCCACGTGCGCCCTAGGAACCCGGGAAACCCTGTGACGCTGTGTGAAACCCGGTGACGCGTGGACGGGGCATCGTGATGCGGGAACTTTCGCAGCAGCAAGGTCCAGCTTCCAGCTTTTGCATCCTGCCGTGTTTCCCGTGTTCTCAGTAAAAACGACGACCTTTGTTGGCGTTCAGAGCAAGCCACAGGCATCGCAGCGGCAGATCAGCGATGTGCTACAGCCGCACCTAGCAGGTGATGCTGGTGTTGTCCGGCGGTGCTGTCGCTGCTCTCGTCTTTGTTCGCTCACACGTCAAGCCTTTGTCTGTGCCGCTTCTGCCATCTATATCACCTGCTGACAGCTTGTGTGTGCCACAGGGGGCCTCGAGCTGAGACTGGCCACGCAGAAATCGCACGAGTTCCCAGGTAAGGTGTCTGCATTTGTCAGTGTGCCTGTATCACCCTGTTACAAGTTGGCCATTCTTCATAGAACATGGCATCCGTTGTTACTATGTTGAACTTCACCAACCTATCTGTGTGGCAGTGCGTCTCGTGCTGCTATATGGCAATCAGTCATTCCCTCTGCCACAACAGCAGCAGCGTACTGCCCCCTGAGGCACGCTCCCAATGACACCAGCAACCTTGCGGCTAGAGTCTTTGCTGCCTTTGCACACGATAGGCGGGCTCAAGCTGAGACAGGCAATGCAGATCCGCACAATATCCCAGGTAAGGTGTCTGCATTTGTCAGTGTGCCTGTATCACTCTGTTACAAGTTGGCCATTCTTCATATAACATAGCATCCGTTGTTACTATGTAGAACTTCACCAACCTATCTGTGTTGCAGTGCGTCTCGTGCTGCTATATGGCAATCAGTCATTCCCTCTACCACAACAGTAACAGTGGACTTCAGCCCCCAAGCTCTTCATTGGGATGCCTCTCTGTCGGGTCGGCTTCAAGCTTGGCAGGACACATGTGGCAACTACTTCCAGCACCCTATGGTCTGTGCCTTTTGTGGCATTTGCAAGCTTGGTGGCAATGAGGCTGCACACTTCAGGCAGGTGGCTGCCTCAGCTGTGGTATCCCCGTACGGCTATGCAAATCTGTTCCTGCAGCGCTTCACAATTGCACCCTCTGGCAACTGGTGGTGCCGCGAGTCATGCCTGGATACAAGCGCGCCGCATTAGACAACAACGCAACAGTGGCCTAAGCAATGGGTTGCTCTAGCTTGCATGCTTTCATCACACTTGTGTTTTTGCATGCTGAGCATTCATGTTGCCATGAATACGGGACAACCCTGTATGTCTCAATCAACTTCATTTTCATTGGCTGCTGCAGGCATCTGCAAGTGCCTAATCACGTGGTTCAAAACAGATGTGAACACGGAGGAGTTGAACCATGCAGAACACCGGCGCCACCCACCCAACAGAATGGCAACAGACGCAGCAAGCTTTACCCCTTTCGATGACTGCTTTCAAATGACACGTCTAGCCACAGTGGAGAGCAAACGCAAAGCCAAGGAAGCAGAGTACTTTTGGATCATGCACTATGCACAAAACTCCAGCGGATACAATATCTGCAGGCAGGATCCTACCACCGACAAAAGGTTCTGGTTCTTGCGCAGGCTGGCAGCATTGGGCTAACTCCTTGACTTGTGTCTCTGTGTGCATTGCCTGTTATTGCTCTGCTCCTCCTGTGCCATGTGTGCGTGTCCACTATCCTTTGGACATATCCACTCAGTGAGTGACTCACTCAGCTTGCTGATGTTTGCTTTGACGGAACCGGTGCATTCATGCTGGCGCTACAATGTAACATGCACTGTGGCACGCTTCATGCACTGTTTGCACAATATGGTGGCCGTCACACCCTTACTTGTGTCTCTGTGTGCATTGCCTAGTATTACTTTGCTTCTCATGTGTATGGATGTCCACCACCTATTGTACATATCTGCTCCCTCAGCTTTGCTGTCTACTCTGGACACATTGCACAATGTCGTTGCCTTCATGCTTCGGGCTGCTGATTGCCTGCGAAGCCTGTGTGATGCGTTGAGTCGGGCGACCCATCATGTTTGGTCGCCCTACTCCGTTTGGCCGCACCCCGGGGGTTCCACGTGCGCCCTAGAAACCTCCTCCCTGATTGACTCGTCCGATACGTGTGCTGTTCAAGTCGATGGACGACAAGCACACTTTCCTCAAGCATGCAAAGCACCTTCAAGAAGTCAACCTCAGATATGACGATGATCTGACAAGATTGCAACAACAGCAAAGGCAAGACATGTCTGCAGACTTTGACAGCCTGAAGTCAAAGGGCCACAAGCCTTTTTACAGAGGATCTTCATTGAAGTTCCGCCACGCTGACAAGACACGCACATGCAGGAGGCATGGGGCAACTAGAGCTCCAGATGCCCAAGTTTAGTGCAACTTGAGTCTTTGTACTGACCTTTTAGCAGGCACATATACATTGGTGCTTTTGGCATCTAAGATTGGTTATCACCGTCTTATGTTGACTTTTACAGGCAGTTCTGGTTGTGCAAGGATGTACAATAA
>JAABUP010005323.1_pt1 | contig 19704 bp, 12 predicted proteins | sample 5559201 | NCBI WGS metagenome assembly JAABUP01 (sample SAMN10711887, study PRJNA513373) | rock metagenome | isolation source: Antarctica rocks | place: Antarctica
CACTCCCCCCTCAATTCATCGACCCTCCCCGGCCGTCCCTTCCCCCCATCGGATCCGCCCGGAGAGCCCCCACGATGCGCCCGATCGCCCTGATGAACGACCCGGCGCGGGCCTGGGCGGCCTTCGAGCCCGGCCCGGACCGGCCCTGGGACCTCCCGGCCGTGGCCCACCTCCACCGACGGGCCGGGTTCGCCGCCCCCTGGCCGATCCTGGTCCGCGACCGGGCGGATGGCCCTCCGGCCGCGATCGACCGGCTGATCGAGGGAGAGCCGACCGCCGGCGATGGCCAGTCCGCCGCCGAGTTCGCCGCCTTCCTCGACGCGATGGGCGACCGGATGGGGGCCTCCGCCGCGCCGGCGAGACTCCGGGGGATCTGGCTCTACCGGATGATCCACACCCCCCGGCCACTCCTGGAGCGGATGACGTTGTTCTGGCACGACCACTTCGCCACGTCGATCGCCAAGGTCGGCAACCCCTCGGCGATGCAGCGGCAGAACGCCCTGCTCCGGTCGCTCGCGCTGGGCGACTTCAAGGAACTGCTCGGGCGGATCGGCAAGGACCCGGCGATGCTGATCTGGCTCGACGCGACGGCCAGCCGCCGGGCCCGGCCCAACGAGAATTACGCCCGCGAGGTGATGGAGCTGTTCAGCCTCGGCCGGAGGAAGTACACCGAGGGGGACATCCGCGAGGCCGCCCGAGCCCTGACCGGCCGGTTCGTCACGGCCGACCGATTCTCCGAGCTGCCCGAGCAGCACGACGGCGGGATCAAGACGATCCTGGGCCAGACCGGTGCGTTCTCCGGCGACGACCTGCCGGCGATCCTGCTGGACCAGCCGTCCTGCTCGGACTTCCTGGCCCGCAAGCTGTTCCGCCAGTTCATCAGCGAGGTCGACCCGCCCTCCGACGCCCTGATCGCCCCCCTGGCCGGTGCGTTCCGGGCCTCGGGGTATGACATCCAGGTCCCGGTCCGGCTGATCCTCCGCTCAAACCTGTTCCACGACCCGGCGATCCGCCGCCGCCGGGTGAAGGGGCCCGTCGAGTTCGCCGTGGGGGCGATCCGGGCGCTGGAGGCCCTCCGGCCAACCGTCTCGGCCGACGCCCTCGGCGAGGCGTGCTCGCGGATGGGCCAGACGCTGTACGCCCCCCCGAGCGTGGCGGGCTGGGAGGGGGGGCCATCGTGGATCAACTCGACCGCCCTGATCGCCCGGTCCAATTTCGCCCTGGCGCTGCTCTCGAAGTCCGATCACGAGTTCGGTGGGCGGGCCGACGTCGTGGCCCTGGCCGGCCAGAACGGCGCGACCACCCCGGCCGAGGCCGCCCGGTTCGTCGTCGACCTCCTGGCCCCGGATGCCTTCGACGAGGAAGGGCGGACGCGACTCCTCGACCACGCCCCGGCCGGACCCGAGGCTGCCGCGGCGGTCCTGACCTCGCCGGAATATCAACTGGCCTGAGGGCCTTCGATTTTTCCTCGCTCGCCGGGAGCGGGGAGGATCCCACGAGTGATCCGATGAGAAAACCGATGCGACCCCATCGCCGCGACTTCCTCCGCTCGTCCCTGTCGGCCAGCACCCTGGTTGCGCTGGGGGCGTCGACCGTCCCCGAGTTCCTTGGCCGATCGGCGCGGGCCGCGGCGGGGCCGAAATCGAACGAGCGGGTCCTCGTCGTCGTGCAACTCATCGGCGGCAACGACGGCCTGAACACGGTGGTCCCCCACGGGTCCGACGGGTATCCCCGGGGGCGTCGGGCCCTCCGGATTGCGGCGGGAGAGGTCCACAAGATCACCTCGGAGATCGGGTTCCATCCCTCAATGGGGGCGATGGCGAAGCTCCTCGAAGCGGGGAAGCTGGCGGTGGTCCAGGGGGTGGGCTACCCCAATCCCGACCGCTCGCACTTCCGGTCGATGGAGATCTGGGAGTCGGCCCGGATGGAGGCCGACGCGATCGACACCGGCTGGATCGGCCGGTCGCTCGACGCCCGGGCGTCCGGCTCGGGCGACGACCCCCGGGCGATCCACATCGGCTCCCGGTCGCTCCCCCTGGCCCTGAAGTCGAAGCGGACCGAGGTCCCCTCGCTGGAGAGCCTGGAGCAGTACCGGCTCAAGTTCGCCGGGGAGGCCCGGGCCGCGCTCGGAGCCATCGGCAAGGTCGCCCGCCCCGACGGGCCGGGGGATGACCCGCTCCTGGGGTTCCTCCGGCGGAGCACCCTGGCCGCGTTCGAATCGAGCCGACGCCTGGAGGAGGTCGTCAGGCCGAAAGGGGGCGGGCCGGCCTATCCCGCCTTCGGCCTGGCCCGCCGGCTGGAGCTGATCGCCCAGGTCATCAAGGCGGGCTATGGGACCCGGATCTATTACACGACGCTCGACGGCTTCGACACCCACGCCCACCAGCTCGGATCGCACGCGGCCCTGCTGAAGGAGCTGTCCGACTCCGTGGCCGCGTTCACCCACGACCTCGAAGCCTCCGGGCAGGGAGACCGGGTCGCGGTCCTGGCCTTCAGCGAGTTCGGCCGGAGGGTGGCCGAGAACGCTTCGCTCGGGACCGACCACGGCGCCGCGGCCCCGGTCTTCGTCGTCGGCCCGGTCGCCAAGGCCGGGCTGGTCGGGCCGCACCCGAGCCTCGACGACCTCGACGACGGCGACCTCAAGTTCGGCGTCGACTTTCGACGGGTCTACGCCTCCCTGCTCGACTCCTGGCTCGGTTGCCCCGCCGCGCCCGTCGTCGGGGACGGCTTCGCCCCGCTCGAACTGCTCCGTAAAGCCTGAAACGCGAGGAACCTGGCGTCGCGGGATCCCTTGACGCCAGTTTCCTGGTCCCGATCGAGGAGACGAGCAGGGGGGGCAACCGAGTCGGGCCTTTGTTGAACCTGATTCACGAAAATACAAGGGACGATTGCCTTTCCTGGTACATCATTCGTATAGAAGAAGAGGAAACCCTCTTCTTTCGTGCGGCTTCCGCTCCGCGGAGTGACTCTCATGAATGGCCCACGCATCCTCCGTCAAGGGTGGGGAATGGCCGCCCTTTGCGGTTCCCTGCTCTCCAGTATCGCTTCGGGTCAGACCCCGCCGCCGCTGGAACCCCCAACGAATTCCCCATCGATCCCGGCCTACCCAGTGACGCCCAACGCGCCAACGGTCGATGCAGTCTCGCCCGACCTCGCCCCGATCCCGGCGGCGACGCCCGAGGCCACTTCGACCCCGGCCGATGATAGCCTGCCCCGGTTCGCGGCGCTGCCGCCCTCGGACGATCGCCCGATCCGCCCGGCCACCGAGGGCCCGCTCCACGAGGCGTTCCTCTCGCCCCCGAAGGACCGCGAGCCGACTTACGTCGACAAGGCTCCTCCGTCGCCTGTCAACGAGCGTCCCGGCGTCGACCCGCCCGGCGACAAGGCCGTCTGGATCCCCGGCTACTGGGAGTGGAATCCCGGCCAGAGGGATTACGTCTGGACCACCGGGACCTGGCGGAACCCCCCGCCCGGCCGGTTCTGGGTCAACGGTTACTGGAAGCGCGACGACAAGGGCTGGTATCGCGTCCCGGGTTTCTGGAGTGACCGCCAGACCGACCGGATCGATTGGCGGAAGGACGGCCCGCCCTCCGAACATCCCGAGGACGAGCCCGGCGCGTCTCCCGGGACCGACTACTTCTACATCCCCGGTCACTACGCCCCGGACGGCGACGGCGTCACCTGGAAGAAAGGCTTCTGGACCCAGGCCCAGGCCAACTGGTCGTGGGTTCCCGCTCAGTGGGTTCGCCAGCCCGAGGGATGGACCTTCCAGGAAGGCTACTGGGACCGGACCCTCGAAGACCGGGGAACCCTTTTCGCCCCGACTCAAACCTCCGCGACCGCTCAGGATGGCAACCTGGATTATCAGCCGCTCTCGCAGGTCGCTCCCGAGCAGTACGGACAGCTTTACGGCGCTCTCGGCCGTCCGAATTCTTACTATGATGGCTACCCCGGCTGCTATTACGACAGCTCGGGCCGTTATTATGGCTATGCCAACTACGGCAACCTGAGTTCCTACTACGGCTACCTCGACTATCCCTATACCTCCTCCTACGGCTATCCCTACTATGCCCAGCCCGTCGCCTTCGGCGGGGCCGGCGGGTACGCTAATTATGGAGGATATGGTGGATACGGTGGTTTCGGTGGACTGGGTGGTGGTTATGGCGGGTACGATGGTGGTTATGGTGGATATGGTGGCGGTTATGGTGGATATGGTGGCGGTTACGGTGGATATGGTGGCGGTTACGGTGGATATGGCGGCGGTTACGGTGGATATGGTGGCGGTTACGGTGGATATGGCGGCGGTTATGGAGGCTTCGGCGGAGGTTATGGAGGCTTCGGCGGCGGATACGGAGGCTTTGGTGGCGGATACGGAGGCTTTGGTGGCGGCTTGGGAGGGCTCGGTTTCGGCGGTTTCGGCGGCGGCCTGTTTGGCGGATTGTTTTCGGGATTTGGTTACGGATTCGGGGGTTATCCTTATGGCGGCTACGGCCTGGGCTACTACCCCGGATACTACGGGGGCTTCGGGCGGGGCGGCTATGGCGGCTATGGCGGTGGCGGCTATGGCCGAGGTTACGCCAATGGTTACGGCCGAGGGTTCAACAACGGGTTCAACAATGGCCAGCATCATCTGTATCCCAACAACCCGGGCCGTCCCCAAAGTTTCTCGGGGAACAACTTCGCGAACCATTCGACCATCAACAACAACAACTTCGGCGGCAACCGGGTCTTCCAGTCGCCGGCGCTGGCCCATCATAACGGCGGGTTCGGCGGCCTGAACAACTCCCTCCACCCGAACCATGGCGGGGGGGGCGTGATGGCCCCGGCTTCCTCGCATCCCTTCGCGAATCCGTTCCGCGGCAATAACGCGGCCTCCGGGTCGAATCATGGGGTGGGTGCCGGGTCGTCGCACTGGAATTCCGCCTTCAACGGCGTGAATCATTCGCCGACCGCCCATACGGTCGCCCGGCCGTCCTTCGCTTCCAGCGTCGGCGGGGCCAACGGATTGAACCACAACCTCTCCGGACTCAATGGCGTGAATCACGGGCTCAACCACCCCGGAGGCGGCAACCTCGGCGGCAATCACCTGGGCGGGGTCCACCCCAACGGCGGGCTCAACCATGCCGGAATGGGGAACCTGGGCGGCAACCAACTCGGCGGGGTCCACCCCAACGGCGGGCTCAACCATGCCGGAATGGGGAACCTGGGCGGCAACCAACTCGGCGGGGTCCACCCCAACGGCGGGATCAACCATGCCGGAATGGGGAACCTGGGCGGCAACCAACTCGGCGGGGTTCATCCCAACGGCGGGATCAACCATGCCGGAATGGGGAACCTGGGCGGCAACCAACTCGGCGGGGTCCACCCCAACGGCGGGATCAATCATGCCGGAATAGGGAACCTGGGCGGCAACCAACTCGGCGGGGTCCACACCAACGCGGGGATCCACAATCCCGGCATCAGTAACGGCTTCGCCCATCAAAGCGGTGGCCTCGGCGCCCCCCATCTCGGCGGCGGTAATTTTGCAGCCCCCCACGTTGGCGGCAACATGGGCGGTGGTTTCGCCCAGCCCCACGCCGGGGGTGGCGGCTACGCGGCTCCGCACATGGGCGGCTATGCAGCTCCACATATGGGCGGGGGTGGCTACTCGGCTCCGCACATGGGCGGATACTCGGCCCCGCATATGGGCGGTTACGGCGGCGGGGGACACGTCGGCGGCTTCAGCGGCGGACACATGGGCGGCTTCAGCGGCGGACATGCGGGCGGCTTCAGCGGCGGACACATGGGCGGCGGTGGCGGCGGACACATGGGCGGCGGTGGTGGCGGACACATGAGCAGCGGTGGCGGCCATGGTGGCGGCCATCACTGAGGTCTAGACCTGGGATCGTCCCGGAACTGGAAAAGGCCGGCCGCGAGTCACCCTCGCGGCCGGCCTCTTCCGTTTCCGGCGATGGGCCGGGCCGATCAATGCCGGAAGTGGCGGCGGCCGGTGAGGATCATGGCCAGGCCGTGCTCGTCGCAGGCGGCGATGGTTTCCGCGTCGCGCTTCGAGCCTCCGGGTTGGATCAGGGCGGTGACGCCCGCCCGGGCTGCCTCGTCGGGGCCGTCGCGGAACGGGAAGAAGGCGTCGGAGCCCAGGACGGACCCCCGAGCCCTCTCGCCCGCCTTCTCGACGGCGATCCGGACCGAATCGAGCCGGCTCATCTGGCCGGCCCCGACCCCGACGAGCTGGCAGCCCCTGGTCAGGACGATCGCGTTCGACTTCACGGCCTGACAGACGCGCCAGGCGAAGCCGAGCGCGGCCCGCTCCTCGGCGGTCGGCGGGCGCTTCGAGGCGACGGCCCCGGCCGAGGGGTCGGCCTCCATCGCGTCCCAGTCCTGGACGAGCAACCCGCCCTCGATCCGACGGAGGTCGAAGCCGGCGGGCGGCGGGGCCTCGGGGCCGATCGGAGACCCCATCGCCAGGAGCCGGACGCTGTTCTTCCAGGAGGGCCTGGTGGTCAGGAGCTTCAGGGCGTCGGGCTCGAACTCGGGGGCGACGATCGCCTCGATGAACCGACCGGCGACGCAGAGGCGCTCGGCGGTCGGAAGATCGACCGGTCGGTTGACGCCGACGATCCCGCCGAAGGCGCTCACCGGGTCACCCTCGTAGGAGAGCTCGAACGCCTCGACCAGGGACTCGGCCTCGGCGGCGCCGCAGGGGTTGTTGTGTTTGAGGATCGTCGAGGCCGGCCCGGCGAAGTGGCGGATCAGCCGGAGGGCGCTGTCGAGGTCGAGCAGGTTGTTGTACGACAACTCCTTGCCGTGGAGGATCCGGGCCGTGGCCAGGTTGGGGCCGGCGGTGCCCGGATCGACGTAGAGGGCGGCGCGCTGGTGGGGATTCTCGCCGTAGCGGAGGACCGACCGGCGCTCGAAGCGAGGGGCGAAGGTCGCGGGGAAGGGTTCCGACACCGCGCCGGGCTCGGACCTCGCCAGGTAATCGGCGATCGCCCGGTCGTAGCGGGCGGCCTGCTCGAAGACGGCCAGGGCCAGCGACCGCCGGAGGGCCAGCGTCGACCCGCCACTCCGCCCGAATCCTGAGAGGAAACCGGGATATTGATCCGGATCGGTCAGGACGGCGACGTAGGCATGGTTCTTGGCCGCGCCCCGGATCAGGCTGGGGCCGCCGATGTCGATGTTCTCGACGGCGTCCTCGAACGAGACCCCGGGGCGGGCGACGGTCGCCTCGAAGGGATAGAGGTTGACGACCACCAGGTCGATCGGGTCGATCCCTTGGGCCTGGAGCGCGGCGAGGTCGCCAGGAACGTCGCGGCGGGCCAGGATCCCGCCGTGGAGCTTGGGATGGAGCGTCTTGACCCGGCCGCCCAGGATCTCGGGCTGGCCGGTGTAAGCCGAGACCTCGGTCACCTCCAGGCCCGCCTCGGCCAGGGCGGTCCGGGTTCCGCCGCTGGCCAGGAGCTGGACCCCCCGGCCGACCAGCGCCCGGGCCAGTTCGACCAGGCCCCGCTTGTCCGAGACGCTCAACAACGCCCGACGCACCGGGACGATGTCGTCCATCATCTGCCAACTCCCCCAAAGCGAAAGCGGGTGGGCCGGGCCCACCCGCTGCGGTCGATCGACGGTCGCGATCTTCGGTCCGCCAGATTACGGCCTCGGTGGCGGATTCTCCAGCCGAATCCCCGGGCTGGCGAACAACCTTAAATTCAAAATCTCAGATGTCAAAATGTACAGTGGTCTTGAATCGGATCGAATTGAGCGCAACCTCGGTCGATCACTTCGGCTCGGCCGACTCGGCGGGGGCAACGGCCGGGGCAGTGGGGGCCACGTCGAGATAGCCTTCGGGCGGGATGTAGCCGAAGGGCTTGGCCTTGGGGTCGCGGAGGGTTCGGGGGGTCACCTGGGCGATCTCGCGGATGCAGACGACCAGGCCGTGGGTCGTGCCGAAATAGAGGCGGTCGTCGAACCGGTTGGTCGGCCCGAGGGCGAAGCCTCGGAGGTTGATCCCGGCCCGCCCGAAGGTCGTCGCCGGGTCGAAGACGATCTTGCCTGTCTGACGATCGACGACGAAGAGGTCTTCGTCGTGCGACTCCAGATAAAGCTTGGTCGCGCTGACCGCCAGGAGCCGACCGCCCAGGGTGGAGACGCTCCATCGCGGCAGGCCGGTGTTGACGTCGACGGCGGTCACCATCCCCTCGTTGTTGACGACGAAGACGTCGTCTTCGACGACCATTGGTTCCTGTTCGACCGGCGAGCCGGTGGCGAAGGTCCACTTGCCGACGCCGGTGAAGAGGTCCACGGCATAGAGGCTCTTGTCGGTCGAGGGGACCAGCAGGGTCCGGGTGTCGTGCGTCCCCAGCGCGGCGACGATCTTGCCGCCGGTGGCGAACCGCCAGAAGAGCGCGGGCTTGTCGATCTTGGACAGGTAGAGCTTCCGATCCTCGCTGCCGAAGGCGACCACGCGCCCGGCGATGACCGGCCGCGAGGTGATCCGGGCGTTGGTCTGGATGTTCCACTCGATCTTGCCGGTCTTGGAGTTGAAGACCTCCAGCTTCCCCGCCTCGGTGCCGACCATCACGTGGTCGTCGTTGGCGGCGATCCCGCTGGAGGGGATCTCGGTCAGCTCGTGCGACCAGACCTGCCGGCCGCTGGCCCGGTCGAGGGCGAAGATCCGGTTCGAGTTGGAGACGTAGACATTGGTCGAATTCACCGAGGCGGGCACGGCCTTGGTCGTCACCCGGCCAAGGTTGGCGCTCCAGAGGAGCTGGCCAGTCTCGGCGTCGTAGGCGTAGAAGTTGGCCGAGTTGGTCTGGGCGAAGAGCATCCCGGCGTCGATGCTGAGCTGGGTCAGCTTCTCGGCGCCGTTGAGCGGAACCACGCCCCCCCACTGGAGGTCCAGGTTGACGCGGGCGAGGGCCCGTCGCGATGGGATCGCCTCGCGGCCGTAGGGGACCTGGGCTCGGGCCGTGCCAATCGCCATCGCCAGGGCGAGGCAAGTCAATGTCAGTCGACGGGGCATGGCGTCCCTCTCGATCTCTGGTGGAGTCGGGTCCGAGGACCGGGCCGCGGCCGGACCCCGTCGACGCGCCGGAGGCGACACGCCCGGACGGTGGTCCTTCATCCTTGCCGACGCCCGACGGTTCGTCAAGTTGGGTCGTCCGGGAACTTCAGGGGGCTTCCCAGAAACGCTCGTTATTCAGGTCGACGGGCTCGCCGACCAGATCCTCGACCAGGTCGGGAGCGACTTGGTCGGGCCCGTCGGTGAGAGAGTCTGGATCGGCAGCCTCGGGGGCCAGGCATTTCGGGCAGGCATCGGCGAGGCCGGGATAAGGCTCGCCGCACCTCGGGCAGAGTCCGGCGCTTCGCCGGAGGGTGGGCAGGGCGGCGCGGAGGCTGGCCCCCTCGGTGGTCCCGCCGAAGCGGCCGGCGACCTGGGCTGCCAGGTCGGCGACTTCGGGCCGGATGGTCCCGGTCCGGAGCCTCTTGTGGATCAGGGCGATCAGCCACTTCGCGAGCGAGCGGTCGACCTCCTTGAACGGCTCGCCCTGGAGGACCCGGGCCAGCTCGTCGCGCGAGGCCATCGCCCCCTCGGGGTCGTTGGCCTGCTTGGCGGCCTCGATCCGGTCGCGGAGCCCGTCGATGGTGGTGGCGAGGATGGGCGTGGGGGCGGCCCCGGCAACCGTCGTCGCTGGCGCCCGTTCCAACGCGAGGACGATCCGTTCGAGGAGGGGAAGGCCCCGGGACTCGATCAGGTCGGCCGTCCTCCGGGACGCCTCGGCCTGGCGGGACAGGGTCTCGATGAGTCGCCCCAGGTCGCCGGAGGCTCCGAACGCTTCGGTGTCGCTCATGGGTCGGATCAGCCGGGTTCGACGGGACGGGAGGACACCCCTCCATTATGGCGGCCGGGGCCGATTCCCGCCACGGTCGGGGCCGTTCGAAATCGCCGGGGGCCCGGGCCCCGATCCTGCGTCGTCGCGAAAGCTCCGTCAGTTGCCGAGTTGCTTGGCGATCCGGTTAACCGGCATCGGCTCATCGGCGACCGACTCGTCGAACAGGTAATTCATCAGGAAGGCGTCCTCGCCGGTGTCCTGAAAATGCTCGCGGACGACCTCGGTGGCCCGGAAGCCCTGGATCCGGAAGAAGAGCTGGGCGGCCAGGTTGGTCTCGCGGACGTGCGAGACGATCCGGGTCCGACGGTGGCTGGAAAGCTTGCCGACGAGCTTGTCGACCATCTGCCGGCCGATCGCCTGGCGGCGGAACTCGGGATGGACCGCGAAGTCGAGCACGTTGAGCCGGTTCTTGTGCAGCTCGTAGATCATGAACCCGACGACCCGCTCGCCCAGTTCGGCGACCATCCCGATGCAGTTCCGCTGGCGGAGGACGCGGAGAAACTCCTCCTCGCACCAGGGAAATTCGAAGCCGGCGTGCTCGATCGCAAGGACCTCGGGCATGTCGCGACGGATCATCCAGCGGATATGGACGCGGACCTGTGCCTTGCTGGTCGGGACCGTGCTCATCGAGCCTCCTTCCATGGACTTGGCTTGGACGGACGGGATCGCGTCGCCCTGCCTGGCGGACGCGATCGGCGTTTTCGGACAGACCCGCATCATCCTGAGAGCGGTCGGCGAGGCGGATTCGGGAGGGGGCTTCGGGTCGGACCCGACCGGGCCGTCCCCTGGTCAAGGATCGGCCCCCCTGAGGCGTGGCGGATTCTAGCGAAGCCTCCGCCCCCTGCCTAGGTCGCTTCATCGGACCGACCCGGGGGGATGGGACGACCTTGCCGGGCCGGAGCCGGGTCGGCCTGATCCATCCCTCCGTCTGCCTAAGCTTATCGGCCGGGTGCGAGTCGGTCGTGAGGATTGCGACGGGCAATTCACCGCGAGCCCCTTCCTGGACCCGCGCGCGGGACGACCGGCCGGCGTCGAGAACGCCGGCCGGTCGCCAGAGGGGCTCGGTGATCCGGGAAGGGCCGGGGGGCTCAGAATCGACCGAACGAATAGAGCGGATTGCCCGGGTCAAAGTCGCGATCTTTCAATCCCACATTAATTTTCAGGTTAACATAAGTATACTCTTCCATCAACGGGGGCTCCTGGCCGGGCTTCGATGGCCAGTCGAAGGCTTCGAAGCGGATCGGGAGACCATGCTCCTCGTCGATGTAGAGCTTGACCTTGTGAAAGAGGAACTGCGGGCCCGGCCGGGAGTGGGTCGTCTCGATCATGATGCAGGCCCGGTCGCCGACGCGGGCCCCGTGGTGGAAGACGACGTGGGCATCCTCGGGGGTCAGTTCCAGGGCCCACCGGTCATGCACGGTGTCGATCAGCGAGCCGATGCCAGCCTCGGTGACCGGGTGCCGGTTCGCCTCCATCGCCCTGCCGCCCTTGGGGTCGAGCTTCACGGTCCCGGCGACGACCCGACCAACCCCGACCTCGTGGGCAAGAATCCTGTTGCCGTGCTTGCCGTGGACGTAGATCGCCTCGCGCCCGGCGGAGGGCTGGAGGAATTTGAAGTAAAGGCTCGCGGGGTTGGTCCGGGCTTTCATCTGCATGACGTGCATGGCGTAAACCTTGCCGTCGAGCCGCTCGCGCTTGAAGAAGGTGCAGGTATAGTCGCTGACCGACCGGTAGCGGGCCCGGCACTCGGCGATCATCCGTCGGGCCCGGGCGATCGAATCGGAGTCGGTCGTCGCCGGGTGGGCGGCCTGCCCCCGGGCGGGCGAGGCATCGAGAATGTGGCGGATCCCGTCCGCCTCGGCCGGGGCCGAGGCGACCAGGGCCCTTGGGGGCCGACCGTCGCCTGGGGCAGGGGGCTCGCCGGCGGGGACGAACCCGGCCGGGGCCAGGCCGAGCGCCAGGGCCAGACCCGGAATCGACCACCGGGCCCAACCCTCGGCAGTCCGGGGGCGATCGGGGCGGCGGTTCGGGGGGCGAGCGGGCGTATGGTCCATCGGTCGTCCTTCTTTTCCGTGAAGCGCCCGGGAGGCGCGGCGAGACCATTCCCACGGATCGCGGCGGACGGCGTCGAATTCGTCGATAGTGGGGCGGCGGAGATGGGAGATGCCGAAGGGATCGGCTGATCGTCCGTCCAAGGATGCCGAGCGAGGACCATCACCACCTCAGATGAAAGCAACTCCCGGGCCATCGCCAGATCGACCCGATCGGGGGTGAGCCCTGCAAGCTGGGCGACCGCTAGGGGTTATCAGGGCCTGAGGGGCGACCGATGACGTCGCCGATTTTGTCGAAATGACCGCGAGTGGTTCCGATCTTACACAGCCCCTCCGGGATCGAATGGCGGGATCCGAGGCGGCCGGGACGACGCGCCGGACGCTTGCCTTCGGGCGAGAACCTGGCCACCATGGGGGAGGATTGCTCCGTCAGCGAGGGCTTGCCGATGGCCGGGTCCGATTATCTCTGGGACGTGATCGAGTCGGCGCCGTTCGCCGAGAATGCTTATGTGCTCCGGCGTCGGGGCGGGGCCGAGGCGATCGTGGTCGACCCGAGCTTCGAGGTCGACCCGGTTTTCGAACTGCTCGACCGCGAGGGGCTCGCCCCGGCGGCGGTCCTGAACACGCACGGGCACGCCGACCACATCGCGGGCAACGCGGCCATGAAGGAGATCTTCCCGAAATCTCCCTTGATTATCGGCCGGAACGACGCGGCGCTGCTGTCCGACCCCGAGGCCAACCTGAGCGCCCCGTTCGGGATGCCGCTGACCAGCCCGCCGGCCGACCGGACGGTCGAACACGGCGAGCGGTTCGAGCTGGCCGGGTTCTCCTTCGAGGTCCGCGAGATCCCCGGCCACAGCCCGGGCTCGGTGGTCTTCGTCAGCCGCGACTCCGAGCCGCCGTTCGTGCTCGGGGGCGACGTCCTGTTCGCCGGCTCGGTCGGCCGGACCGACCTGGCCTACGGCGACGGCCCGCTCCTCCTGGCCGGGATCCGGGCCCGGCTATTCGACCTGCCCGACGAGACGATCGTCTTCCCCGGCCACGGCCCGACGACCACCGTCGGCCGGGAGCGGCGGGGCAACCCGTTCGTCGGCGAGAATCCCGGGACCTACCGGCTCGACTGAGGCCCCGGAGCGGGATCCGACCCATGGCCCTCTGGGCGATCGCCGACCTCCACCTGTCCCTGGCCCGTCCCGACCGCCGCGAGCGCTACGCCGCCCGGTGGCGCGACCACGCCGAGAAGATCGCCGAGCAGTGGCGCGAGGTCGTCCGCCGCGACGACCTGGTCTTGCTGCCGGGCGACCTGTCGATGGCCCGGAACCATCGCGACCTCCAGCCCGACCTGGCCTGGATCGACCGCCTCCCCGGGATCAAGGTCCTCTCGGCCGGGAACCACGACGCCTGGTTCAACGGCGTCGAGGCGATCCGGCCGATGCTCCGGCGATCGATCCTGGCCGTCGGGGGCGACGCCGTGGAAGTCGGCGGGGCGGTCGTCTGCGGGACCCTGGGCGCTCCTGTCCCGCCCGACGAGCCCGACCTGACGCAGCTCGCCACATCCGACCGCGAGCTGGCCGCGCTCGACCGGGCCCTGGCGCACGCCTCGACGATCCGGGCCAACGGGCAGCCGCTCTACGTCCTCTGGCACTACCCACCCTTCGACCAGCACCGCCGCCCCGGACCCTGCGTCGATCGGTTCGAGGCGGCCGGCGTGACCGCCTGCGTCTACGGCCACCTCCACATCGAGGGCCAGTGGTCGATGGCCGTGCAGGGGGACGTCCGGGGCGTCCGCTACCACTGCGTGGCCGCCGACGCGATCGGCTTCCGCCCCCTCCGGCTGGACCGGCCGTCGGCCGTGTCGCGGCGGTGAAGGGAGGGCGACTCGATCGCGAAGTGAAACGGGCGGATCTCAGACGATTGCTGATTTCAAACCATTGCAGATTCCCCATCGTTTTTGATGGGAAATCGGCCATCCTCCTTGTGCCTCTCCGACCTTCATCGGTTCGAGACGGGCTGGACCGCGGGGTCCTTGCGGCGGACGGTGTTGGGGTCGCTGTCGGTCTTGTCGAACATGGTCCGGATCAGGGTCCGGGACCGGAGCTTGTTGAGGTAGTCCTCGACCGCCTTCTGGTGGTTCTTCTCCAGGACCGCCAACTTGACCTTGTCCTGGACCTCGTCGAACCGGAGTGGTCCGGCCTCGCGCCTTGAATCAACCCGGACGATGTGGAACGAGGTGGGGGCTTCGAGGATCGTGCTGACCTGCCCGACCGGGAGCCGGTTCAGCTCGTCGTTGACGACGGGAATGCCGTAGCCCCCGGGGCTCATGTCGGGGTAGAGCCCCCCCTTGCTCGCCGTCGGCCCGTCGCTGATGGCTCTGGCGAGGGCGTCGAAATCCTCGTTCCGGAGCAGGCGGGCCAGGATCTCGTCGGCCTTCTGGCGGGCCGCGGCGCGGGAGGGATGCTTATCGACCCGGACCTCGATCTCCCGCCAGGAGAGGCGGGCGGGCTGGTCGAAAGACTTCAGGTGTTCGTTGTAGAAGGCCCTCTGCTCGGCGAGGTCGGAGGTCACCTTGTTCCGGATCTCGGCGCCGAGGAAGTCGCGGGCGAGCAACTTCTTGCGGAACGCCTCCTTCATCGCTTCGTACGACGTGCCCTGCTCGGCGAGCTTCCGCTTCAGCTCGTACTCGTTGGCCGTGGCGGTCTTGCGGAGCAGGGGGGGCAACTCGTCGTCGCGCCAGGTCTTGTCGACGAACTCGTTGAACATCGTCTGGGCCTTGGGATTCCTCATCCGCCGCTTGGCTTCCTGGATGATGACCGACTGGTCGATCATCCCGTCGAGGGCCCGGGCCGCGATCAAGTTCGTCGCCTGCCTGATCTCCTGCTCGGACATCGGGCCGGCGCCCTTGAGCTCCGCGAGTCGCGGGGCGATGGCCTCGCGCAGCTCGTCGAAGGTGATGACCTCGTCGCCAACGGCCGCGGCCCTCCGGGTGGCGAAGGGGAGTTCCCTGGGCCTGGGCCGGGTCGGCTTCATCTTGATCGCCGTGGCGTCCATGCTGACGCGCTTCACCTCCGGGTCGGCCGGCGGGGTCGGATCCGGAGCCGGGGGCGGGGCAACCGGCGCGGGCTTCACTTCGGGGGCGGGGACGGGCTCCGGCGAGGCCTCGGCCCCGAGCGGGTTCGGGCCGAGCGGCGGGGGGTCGCCGATGGTCGGGGGCGGGGGGAGCGAGAGGTCGGTCCCGGGTCCGACCTCGATCGGTGGCGGACCCGGGCTCGGGCCCGGGGGTGGCGCCGGCGCCTCGACCGGGCGATAACTCGGCGGGTTCGGAGCCGAGGCGCGGGGCCGAGGGGCCGGGGGCCGGTCGTCGGCCGGGGCCTGAGGCCGGGCGACCCGGGGCTGCTCGCCCGACATGGGTGCCGGCCGGCCTGCGCTGGTCGAGGTGGACGCCTCGGACTGAGGCCGGGGGACCTCGGGGACCTGCCCGGCGAACGGGGCCGGGCGTCCGGCCGGGATCGGGGCGGGGGCCTCCGCCTCGGCCGGCGGGAGACCGGCGAGGGTCGAGGGATCGGCCATCAGGGCAGGGGCAGGGGCCGGGGCAGGGGCCGGGGCAGGGGCGGTGGCCGCAGCCGATCTCGTTGGGCCGGGGCGAGCCGGGGGCGCGACCGGCCGGGGCGCGATCGTTGCGGCCTGGGTCGCGGAGAGGCCGGCCAGCGGGCGATTCGCCCGGAAGAGCCGGGAGGGTCGCCCGGCCGGATAGTCCGACCGGAGCGAATGGTTCAGCGGCGGCTCGGGTGTCAGCGAGACCGGGCCCGGCGCGGTCGGGGCCAGCGGGATCGCGGCGGGCGGCCCCGAGGCGGTCGGGTTGGTCGGGACGGCCCGGGACGGGATCTCGACCCTTCGGGGATCGACCGTCGTGTTGTTGATCGAGTCGGTGATCGAGCGGAGCGGCGTCAGGCCCACCGGCGGGAGCCCGCTCGGGTCCGGGCCGGTCTGGGCCGGGCTCGCCTGGGCCCAGCCGGCCAGGATGATACCGGCGATTCCCGCGACGATGCGACGGTCCATGGAGATCCTCCGTCCCAATCCTTCGGGAGCGTGGTCGACCTCGCGAGTTGCCGTCGACAAAGGGGGGTAAGGTCGCTCGGGGGAAGGCCCCGTCGATCGAGGGGGAGTCATGACCCGGGGGCGCGATCCTTCGCGCCTCGATGGACTTCCGGCCCTCGGCCGGGAGGATAGCCGGCTCTCAGGAAGCCTGCAAGAGCGGTTTCAGGGCCGGGGCCACGATCGCCCCCCTGGGGAACTTCGCCTCGGAGTCGAGCGGGACGTAAGCCGTCCGGTCGTCGACGACCCGGATCCTGCCGGGCCGGAGCCGGGCCAGCGCCTCGATCCGCCGGGCGCTCCGGTAGGTCAGGACGGCGTACTCGTCCTCGACGTGGATCCGGGCCAGTTCCCAGCGCCCGGCCAGGATCCGCAGCTCGGCCTCGATGAGCATGTTCTGGGCGGGGACCGGGAGCGGGCCGAAGCGGTCGACCAGCTCCTTGCGGAAGTCCTCCAGCCGCTCGGGGCTCCGGACCTGCGCGAGCCGACGATAAAGCTCGACCTTCACCTTGGGGCCGGGCACGTAGTCCCGGGGCAGGTACGCCCGCCAGGACAGCTCGATCGAGCAGTCGAACCTGGCATGGCCCGGCTTCTTGGTGAGCGACCGGACGGCCGACTCCAGGAGCGAGCAGTACAGCTCGTAGCCGACGCTCTCGATGTGCCCGGACTGTTCGCCCCCCAGGATGTTGCCCGCCCCCCGGATCTCCAGATCCCGCAGCGCGATCTTGAACCCGGCGCCCAGCTCGGTGAACTCCTCGATCGCCTTGAGCCGCTTGACCGCGTTGGGCGTCACGGGCCGGTCGGACTCCAGGAGGAGGTAGGCATAGGCCCGGTGCTTGTACCGCCCGACCCGGCCCCGGAGCTGGTGGAGGTCGGCCAGGCCGTACTTGTCGGCCTCGTTGATGAAGATGGTGTTCACGTTGGGGATGTCCAGACCCGACTCGATGATCGTGGTGGCCAGGAGGATGTCGGCCTCGTGGCGGACGAAGGCGAGCATGGTCCGCTCCAGCGCTTCGCCGCCCATCTGGCCGTGGCCGATGAGGATCCGGGCCTCGGGGACGATCGCCTGGATCCGGTCCTTGATCGTCTCGATGTCGTGGATCCGGTTGTGGACGAAATAGACCTGGCCGTCGCGGTTGAGCTCGCGGTGGATCGCCCGCTTGATCGTCTCATTGTCGAACCGGGTGATCCGGGTCTCGATCGCCTTGCGGTCGGGCGGCGGAGTCTCCAGGTTCGAGATGTCGCGGAGGCCCAGGAGGCTCATATGGAGGGTCCGGGGGATCGGCGTGGCCGAGAGGGTCAGGACGTCGACCGTCGCCCGGAGTGACTTGAGCCACTCCTTATCCTCGACGCCGAACCGCTGCTCCTCGTCGATCACGACCAGGCCCAGGTCCTTGAAAGTGACGTCCTTCTGGACGATCCGGTGGGTCCCGATCAGGACGTCGACCCCGCCGGTCCCCGTCCGCTTCAGGACGTCCTTGACCTCGGACCGGGGCCGGAACCGGCTGACGGCCTCAATGGTGAACGGGAATTCGGCCATCCGGGCCGAGAAGCTCCGGTGGTGCTGCTCGGCCAGGATCGTGGTCGGGACCAGCACGGCCACCTGCTTGCCGGCGTCGACCGCCTTGAACGCCGCCCGGATGGCGACCTCGGTCTTGCCGTAGCCCACGTCGCCGCAGATCAAGCGGTCCATGGGCTGGGGCCGGGCCATGTCGAGCTTGACCGCGTCGATGGCGGCGAGCTGGTCGGGCGTCTCCTGGTAGGGGAAGGCCGCCTCGAACTCGGCCATCCAGTGCGAGTCCTCGGCCGGGAAGGCGATCCCCGGCTGGCTGGCCCGGGCGGCCTGGATGTCGATCAGCTCGGCGGCCAGGTCGACCACCGCCTCGGCCACCCGCTTCTTCCGCTTCTCCCAGGAGGACGAGCCGATCTTGGAGAGCGCCGGTTCTCCCTTGCCGCCGCCGACGTACTTCTGGACCAGGTCGATCTTGGCGATCGGGATGAACAGCTTGGTCCCCTCGGCGAACTCCAGGAGGAGGGTTTCCTCGTCGTGTTCGTCGCCCCGCCGGACGAGCTGGAGCCCCCGATACCGGGCGATCCCGTGGTTGACGTGGACGACGAGGTCGCCCTCGTTGAGGTCGAGGAAGCTGTCGATCGCCCGCGACTCGTACCGCCGGCGGGTGCTCGGCCGGCGGACGTCGGTCCGGGCGAAGAGCTCATGGTCGCCGATCACCAGCGTCGATCCGTCGATCAGATGGAACCCCGCCCGGATCCGGCCGACGACCAGCTCCAGCCGCCCCGAAAGCGCGATCGCCGTCCCGGCGAAGACCTCGCCCAGCCGCTCCACCTCGGCCGGGTTGTGGCAGGCGATCAGGACCCGGTCGCCCCCCGAGGCGGCGTCCAGCTCGAGCTTGACCTTGTTGAGCTCGCCCGAGAACCGCTCGATCGACTCGATCCGGAGGTGGCAGGTCGCCTCCATCGAGTCGGCCGAGAGGGTGGAGAGGGCGATCGAGGGGCGTTTGATGAGCTTGGCGAAGGTCGATTCGACGGTGAACAACCCCCTCGGGTCCTCGGACCGGCCGAGGTAGTGGCGGCCCTCCTCGCGGAGGTCGTTCGGCTCCACCAGCGCGACCCAGGTCCCTTCGGGGAAGGCGTCGGCGGCGTGGCCGAAGGCGGCCGGGTCGTCGCCATCGAACCGGGGCGCGGCGGTCAGCTCGACCCATTCGAGCCGCCCGAGCGAGCGCTGGGTCTCGGCGTCGAAGGGACGGATCGACTCGACCTCGTCGCCGAAGAACTCGACCCGGATCGGGTCGGAGACGTCGGGCGGGAAGGCGTCGAGGATCCCGCCCCGGACGCTGAACTCGCCGGCGATCTCGACGACCTCCACCCGGGCCATCCCCTTCTCGATCAACCAGGCGGTCAGCTCCTCCAGGGGGACCGAGTCGCCCACCCGGAGCCGTCGCGAGGACCGGGCCAGAACCTCGACCGTCGGGACCGGCTGCAAGAACGCCTGGATCGGGGCGACCACGAACCGGGGGGGCTCCGGGCCTCGCAACGCCTTGACCACCCGGAGCCGGCGGCCGAAAACCTCATCGCCCGGTCCGGCCTCGCGCGGGAGCTTTTCCCAGGCGGGGAAGACCTCGGGCCTCACCCCGGCGAAGGTCGCCACGTCGTCGCGGAAGTCGTCGACGTCGCCGACGTGGGCCATGACGATCACCAGCGTCTTGGGAGCATGAAGCCCTAGCCCCGCCGCCGTGAGCGGGCCCGCCGACCCCCAGGCCCCGTCGACGGTCGCGCTCCGCCCGTTCTTCAAGGCGGCCAGGGCCTCCGGAAACCCCGGCGACCGCTGGATCAGCCGCGTCAGGTCCTTCAGCTCGCGGGGAGGCGGAGCCGCCTTGGACGCCTGGACCGGGGAGGGCTTCGACATGGAAAATCGCCAAGGGGTATCGCGTGCCGACGGATCGGGGAATTGTAGACGGGGGGATTTCTACCGCCAAGACGCCAGGAACGCCAAGCTCGGAAAGAGAGGGGGAGCAGAGAGGAGTCAGACAGAGAGTGGCCTGCCCCCCAAAAGCTGGTCCAGTCTTAATGGGAATCGTACAACTGGCAGAGAGCCAGGGAGCGATTCATGCGAAAACGACCGACTACTGAACGGATTGCCAAAACCCTCCGCGAGTTCC
>JAABUP010005324.1_pt1 | contig 19703 bp, 19 predicted proteins | sample 5559201 | NCBI WGS metagenome assembly JAABUP01 (sample SAMN10711887, study PRJNA513373) | rock metagenome | isolation source: Antarctica rocks | place: Antarctica
CCTCCGCGTCGGCAAACTCCTCTTGTCGGCCATCGCGATGGCCGCGCCCATCGGTGTGTTCAGCGCGGACTGGAACTCCACACACGTGTTCAACCCGAAGTGGACTCCCCACGCCAAGTTCCACAACGCGCAGACGATCACCCTGTCCGTCGTGACGGCCGGACTGACCCTGTGGCAGTTGTGGCGCCACTGGTGCCGTTTCATTCTCCCGGTCGTCGCCGGAAGCTACGCCCTCGAGCGCCGTCGGCTAGGCGTCGGCCGAGCCGGTCGCGGCCGCTGACGGGCAGGGCGCGGCCCGTCTCATGCCAGGTGTTCGAGCAACGGGGGCAGCACCAGCACCATGCCCATCGACCACGTGCAGTGGACGATGATCGGCGCCAGCACCCCTCCGGTGACTCGGCGCTGCAGCCCGACCAGCAGGCCGAGCACCACCGCCGCGAACACCAGCATGACGTTGCCCGTTGTCACGGTCGTCAAGGCGTAGATCGCGGTGGAGATCAGCAACGGATAACGGGCGCCAATCGCCGCGAACAGCGCGCCCCGGAAGAACAGCTCTTCCGCGATTCCGTTGATGAAGGTGATGATCACCACCACCGCCAGGGAGGCGAATCGAGCGTGGTCCAGCACCGCGTTCACGCTGTCGCGCAGGGGCGGAATCCGCGCGACGATCACCGCTCCGATGACGAAGATCGCCACCGCGGCCAGCCCCAGCACCAGCGGCTGAAGCACCGGCCGGACCAGACGCCGGCCACTACGGGTGCTGGCCCGCCCCAGGTGCAGCGGGCCGGAGGCAAAGGCGCCGATCACCCAGACGGCGGCCAGTGCAACGGTCGCCAGATAGAAGCGTCTGTCGCCGGGGGAGAGGTTCAGGGACAGGCCCAACAGCGTCGCGCCGATCACGATGGTGACGGCCACGACGATGCGGCGCCGGCGGAACGCCGAGTCACTCTGCCGATGGTCGCGGGGGACAGGGTCGACGAGGGAGGCGCGCAGGAATTTGCCCAGCTCGCTGAACGGCCCGGTCAGCGGCGCCCGCTGGTCGGGCTGCGCATCAGCAGCTGGTCGAGACCACTCTCCCGAGGGTAGACCTGGGTCGCCGAGACGATCATCAGCGGCGGGCGCCCTTCGGATTCGAGAGCAGCGATCAAGGCCGATGTGGTTACCGTGCAAGGACTTCGACGTGTCAACAGATGCGATGGCGGCCGGCCAGCAGTCCTGCGCTAGCTTCCCGTTACCGCAGTGCTGGCCATGCTGGAACGCTGAGCCATCTGTCGAGCTCGTCGAGGACGTTGCCGACGATCGGGCGGAGCTGGTTGGCGATCTTTGCCTGGCTCTGGCCCTCGTGCGTGCGGCGGCCGGCTTCGCTGATGATGATGTGGAATACGGCGGCGAGCGCTAACCCGTGGAGCTCGGCAATTCCCGGCGGGATGGCAGTGCTGTCGCTGATGGCGTCGGCTAGGGCTCTGGCTTGGCGGTCGGTCAGCTCCAACGCGAGCCGGTGGACGGTCGGACTGACGGCGGCCAGGTGGCCGAGTTCGCCGCGCCAGATTTCTGGCGGGACGGTGCGAATCGCGTCCACGGATTCGAGAACGAAGTCGCGGATGGCGGCGGCCGGGCTGGTGGTGGCCGATCGGGAGCGGATCAGGTCGCACAGCCGGTCTTGAATCTGCCGGTCGCGGTCCGTCACGAGGTGTTCTTTGGTCGGGAAGTAGTTGTAGACGGTCTGCTCGGCAACCTCGGCCTGGCGCGCCACGTCCTTGACGGCCACCTGCTCGTAGCCGTGCTCGGCGAACAGGCGGGCCGCGGCGTCGGCGATGAGTTGGCGGGTGCGGGCCTTCTTGAGGTCGCGCAATCCGGTGGCGGGCATCTCGGCAGTTTACGGGAGCGCTACAAAATTTGAGTGAACTCCAGTCGCACTCCGCCTCGCACACCTGGTACGGTCGTGTTGACCCCAATGTTGTAGTGGACAACAGGAGTTCGCCGTTGGGCGGAGCCGGGGAGTGGAGCCGGGGAGTAAGGCCTCGGAGGCGATGGCGCACCGACCACGGAAGGAAGCACTCAGGGCAGCTGTCACTGGCGAGTCCGGTACCCCGTCGCCGCGTTCTCACGATGTGCCGCTGGCCAGCACTCGAACCCCGGGCTGATCAGCTCACTTTTTTTCCATCTCGTTGCTTGCTTGATCGACAGGAGAATGACCATGACCACCTACGCCGTCACCGGGGCCTCGGGCCAGCTCGGACGCCTCGTGCTTGTCGAATTGATTGCTCGCGGCGTACCCGCCGCTGACCTTGTCGCCGTGGTGCGCAGCCGCGGCAAGGCTGCCGACCTTACGGAGCTGGGCGTGCAGGTGCGGGAGGCAAACTACGCCCACCCACCATCGCTGGACGCTGCGTTGGCCGGGGTGGACCGGCTGCTCTTGATCTCCGGCAGCGAAGCGGGCCAGCGGGTGGCCCAACACACCAACGTCATCACCGCCGCGAAAGCGGAGGGCGTCGCGCACATTGTGTACACGAGCATGCTCAAGGCCGATCACTCGACCAACCCGTTGGCCGGTGAGCATCGGGACACCGAGCGTGTATTACACGAAGCAGGGGTGCCGTTCACCTCGCTGCGTAACGGCTGGTACACCGAGAACTACACCGATCAGCTGGACCAATACCTCGAGAGCGGCGAAATCGTCGGCGCCGGCGGCAGCGGCATGATCTCGGCGGCGACCCGGCAGGACTACGCCTGCGCTGCGGCGGCGGCGCTGTTGCAGGATCAGCCAGACCACCGGACCTTCGAGCTCGGCGGTCCCGCCTTCGACCTCGCCGGCCTGGCCCGAGTGATCACCGAGGTTACCGGCACTCGGGTCACCTACCGCGATCTGCCGGTCGAGGACTTTGCCTCGGCACTTGAACAGACCGGCCTGGACAAAGACACAGCCCGCTTCGTCTCAGCCCTGGACGCTTCGATCGCGCACAGTGACCTGCATACAGACAGCCAGGACCTGACCCGGTTGATCGGCCGGCCGGCCACGCCCCTGGCTGACGTGGTCCGGGCCACGTACGCCCGGCAATCCGCCGCCGACCGGAACGCTGGGGGCACCATCGGATTCATCGGTGCCGGCAACATCGGCGCCGCCCTGGCACGGCTGGCGGTCAAAGCCGGCTACGACGTGGTGCTCAGCAACAGCCGCGGACCCGAAACCCTCGACGGGCTCGTCGAGCAGCTCGGCCGCCATGCCCGGGCCGCGGACCCAATGGCCGCGGCCGCGGCCGGTGACATCGTTGTCGTCACGGTCCCGCTCAAGGCCTACCGGGAGATCCCGGTGGAACCGCTGGCCGGCAAAGTAGTCATCGACACCAACAACTACTATCCCGACCGCGACGGACGCATCGCCGAACTCGACGACCAGAGCGCCACCAGCTCCGAACTGCTGCAAGCACACTTGAGTACGTCGCACGTCGTCAAAGCGCTCAACACTGTCTTCTTCAAGAACCTGGCTACATTGAGCCGCCCGCACGGTGCACCCGATCGGAGCGCGGTGGCCATCGCCGGCGACGACGAGACGGCCAAGCAGACGGTCATCGGGTTTCTGGACGCCATCGGCTACAACGCCTACGACGCCGGGCCACTCAGTGAGGGGTGGCGCTATCAACAGGGAGCCACCGCCTACTCCTACGGATCGTTCGATGACCCGCAACCAGCCGACGCGCAACGCCTCGCCGCTCAACTAGCGCTGGCCACCCGCCCTCACGACTCGTGACCCGCCCTCGCGACTCGTGAACCGAGCCCGGCAAGACCCTCGGTCGCGACAATTCAGCCACGCGTCGCCGAGTCGCCGAGCACAGCCGTCCGAACCGACGTTCGCAGCCCGCATCTGGCCGGAACAATCCTCATGAGGAGACAGTCAATGGCACCAATCACCACGATCGTTCACTTTCAAGTTCCTGCCGAAAACGTAGAACGGTTCTTTGCCTTCTGGCGGGATCACATCCAGAAGAACGTGGAGGGCCAGCCGGGGCTCATCGACGGCGTCTTCCACCGTGGCATAGATCCCGACGGGCCTCACCAGTTCATCAATGTTGCTCACTGGGACAGCGCAGAAGCCCTGGCATCCGGCCTTCGCGCCACTGCCGAGCAGCTGCCCGTGGCCCAGGTTTTCCAGGATCTCGGCGTCAAAGTATCCCAGAACAATTACGTCGAAGAGGTGCGATACACAGCGAACCCAAGTCCCGCCCAGCACTGAAAAATCGGTGGCGAAGGACCGTGCGCAGACAGAAGGACGGTGCGCAGACAGTCGGCCGCCGTCCGACGAGTTGCCGAAGACGGTTCTCGAACGCTCACCCGCACTCGCGACCCAGCAATCGACGGTTCTACTCGCTGAGCTTCAAGACGCCAAAGGAGCATGTGGTGGTCGACGCGAAAGTTCTTCGTACGCCCGACGGGCGCTTCGCCGATCTGCCGGACTTCCCATTCCCGGCAAGCTATGTGGAAGATCTGCCCGGATATAACGGACTCCGAGCCCACTATCTGGATTTGGGACCCAGAGATGCAGAACATACTTTCTTGTGTCTGCACGGTGAACCGACGTGGAGCTACCTGTATCGCAAACTGATACCCGTCATGTTGGACAGCGGTGCGCGAGTTGTTGCCCCTGACTTGATCGGCTTCGGCCGTTCCGACAAGCCTGAGAAAGACGCAGCATACACTTTTCATTTTCACCGGAGTTTCCTTCTGCGCTTCGTAGAGCACCTCGCTCTTCGCAACATCACCCTGGTCGTTCAGGATTGGGGAGGGACATTGGGGCTCACACTGCCCGTAGATCCAAGATTTCGCGCCAAGCTGAACAGACTGTTCGTGATGAACACAGTTCTACCCACCGGCAAGCCGCTCGGCTCGCACTTCTATGAATGGAGAGCGATGGTTCGGTCTACGCCCAACCTACCTGTGGGGCAATGGATGCGCGACGCAGTGCCAGAGCTCACAGACCAGGAGATGGCTGCCTACGATGCTCCTTTTCCCGATAACCGCTACCAAGCGGGAGCTCGGACGTTCCCGGACCTGGCCATGGTTGACCCTGGCATGGAAGGTGTCGCCGAAGCCCAGGCTGCCGTCAGGTTCTGGGCCGAGGAGTGGTCGGGCAAGTCCTTCATGGTTATCGGAGGGAAGGATCCGGATGTGGAATCGATGCAGGAGTTGCGTAGGAAGATTCGAGGCTGTCCGGAGCCGTTGCTCCTGGCAGAAGCGGGCCATTTCGTGCAAGAGTGGGGCGAGAAAGCTGCGCGGGCCGCCCTCCATTCCTTCGGAGATCTTCAACCTAAGAATGCAGGCTGTGAACGTTGATGCCGATTCGAGTTCGAGACGATCGGCGAAACCCGCAAGCGGCTTGAAGAGCCGGTCAACCGGTCAACCGAACCTCGGCCGGGGCCCCTTGTCCCGCTTCTGCATGGGGCTCGTCCTGCGCCATCGCGGGGACCGCGTGCCAGGGGTCAACGGGCACGAGTCGTTGTGATCTACCGGCGCTGTCCAGTACTCGCCCGTGGATTTTGTCCAATCGCAGGACGATGCGCCTATCCAGCACTGTGATTGTGGAATGTTTTCGACGTAGCCGAATGACGAAATCTTGCAGCTCGTCGGGTGATCGCAGGTTGACGATGATGACGAGATTGGCGGCGGACACCACGGCTGCACAAAATCTGTTTTCGGGCCAGGTGCCGACCAGCATTCCCGCCGCGTCCAGTTCCTGTTCGGGCACCGTCAGCCACAATAGGCCGGCCATCGGCCAGCCAGCCATGGGTCGGGCCATGTCTGTCCGGAAATGTAGGTGGCCTCGTCGGCGCATTCGTTCAACGTGACGCCGGACCGCTTGGGGCGTGGAGTGCAGTTCGTCGGCCAGCTCGGCGAATGTTCGTCGAGCGTCGCCCGACAGGGCCAGGAACAGGGCTCGGTCCGCTTCGTCGACCGCGGCGCGTCGCATCGGGCGGAGGCTGGCGGGGCGCACCTCGGCCGTCTGACCGCGGCTCAGAATGCGGAGCCGCCATTCCGGACCGCCGTACACCCGGGTGTAGAGCTGCATTCTGCTGCGTTGGACATCCAGTCCGGACATTCGGTCGGACAACGCCGAGAGTGCCGTCCCGGTCGGTGCGATGGCGATGACATATAGGTCGAACTCGCCGATGGTACGGCCGACAGTGAGGACGTCGGGCATCCCCACCAGGGCTGCGGTGACGGCGTCGACAGTTCCGGGGCGGCACCCGAGTTCGATGAACATGCCGCGGAACAGATCGGGGCCAACGGTTGCCCCAGTCCACGCGGCTCCACCGGCCGATAGTGCGTTCCACCGCCGGGCGACCGTCACCGCGGATCGGCCGAGCGCGGCACCCACCGCGGCCCAGGAAGCTCGCGGGTTCACCTGCAACGCATCCACCAGCTCGAGATCGTCCTCACTGAGTACATTCAACCGGTTCCCCCGATGGTTGCCCCATCCGTGTACGGATCGATCGTCCCACAGCAGTCTGAGAGAGAAAACATTCACCCAGACGCGCATGCACGCCCCCACCGGCAGGATTCTGGCGGTGCGCATGCAGCCAGTTCACGCCGAGGTCCGCTCGATGTGCCCGGCCGTCGAACCGACGTGAGGGTTTCCGCAGTGACCCGCCTGCTGTTCAGGGGCGCGAGGCTTATCGACGGCACCGGTAGCCCGGAGCAGTCGGCGGACGTGGCCGTGACCGACGGCACCATCGCGGCGGTGGCTGCCCCGGGGACCCTGTCGCCCCGCAGCGCCGATCATGTCGTCGACTCCGCGGGACTCGTGCTGGCCCCCGGGTTCATCGACGCACATTCCCACGCCGACGCAGTGCCGTTCCTGGACGACGTGGATGTCAGCAAGCTCAGTCAGGGCGTCACCACCGAGGTCACCGGCAACTGCGGTTTCTCCCTCGCGCCGTGCCCACCCTCGCACCGCGACGAGATTGCTGGACTGTGTGGTCGCCTGTTTCCCGATCTGGCCTACGACTGGTCGACGGTCGCGGACCTCTACGGCGAACTGGCCCGTGCCGGGTACCCCACCAACGTTGTGCCGCTGGTCGGGCACCACACCCTGCGCACAGCAGTGATGGGCCTGGAGGATCGCCACCCCGCGCCGCGCGAGCTCGACGCCACGCGAGCCGAATTGCGCGCCGCCCTCTCGGCGGGAGCATGTGGGTTGTCGTCAGGGTTGATCTACCCGCCCGGCATGTACGCCGACACCGACGAACTGGTGGCTCTGCTGGGCGTTTTGTCACCAGCCCACGTCTATGCCACGCATACGCGGGGCGAGGGTCGTTCGCTGATCCAGTCGGTCGATGAGGCCATAGAGGTCGCGGAGCGCGCTGGGGTGCGCTTGCAGATGTCTCACCTCAAGGCCGCCGGACGCCAGGCGTGGGGAATGATCCCAGCCGCGTTGGAACGGATCGACGCGGCCGCCGGGCGCGGCCTCACCGTCCACCACGACGTGTATCCCTACGAGGCGAACAGCACCTTGCTCGCCAGCTGCCTACCACCGTGGTTTCACGCCGGCAGCCTGCAGGCGACGATGCAGCGCCTGCGCGACAGCGATGCCTTGGCCCGCGCGGAAGCCGACATCGGTGAAGCCGACGGCGGCTGGGAGAACTGGGTGGACGGGTCGGGCTGGGCGAACATCATGATCGCATCAACCGCGAATCACCGCTTCGACGGACTGATGCTCACCGACATCGCGCAGCGCCGCGGCACCACCGCGTTCCAGGCGATGATCGACCTGCTCATCGACAACGACCTGCGGGTCACCATGAGCGTGTTCGCGATGTCACCAGCGGATGTGCGGGAGGCGCTGCTCCACCCGCGCGCGGTGATCGGGTCCGACGGGCTTCCGCCTGGACCTGGTGGCAAGCCACATCCGCGCCTGTTCGGCACATTTACTCGGGTCCTTAGTCAATATGTGCGGGCTGAGCAGGTTCTCACTCTTCCTGAGGCGATCGCAAAGATGACCTCCCTGCCGGCGCGGGTCTTCGGTCTGCCAGATCGCGGGATCGTCGCACCAGGTGCAGCCGCGGACCTGGTGCTCCTGGACCCCGGCGCCGTCAGCGACCGCGCTACGTACGCCGATCCCACACGACTGTCCGCAGGGATCGAAATGGTCCTCGTCAACGGGGTTATCAGTTTCACGGCCGGCAAATCGACCGGACGCCGTGCCGGCGCCCGGCTGAGAAGCCAGAAACCGATGATGAACTCCCACCGATGACCAACCCGCGGAGTCGGCGTTCAACGCCCCCGGGCTCGATGAACAACAACCACAGAGGAGCGAACACATGCATGTCGGCATCAAACACCACACCGCGGCCATCCAGAAAAGCATCGAAACCGGCCACCGATTCCCCCTGTCCCACTTCGATTCTCGCCGCTACATCCAGCACAACCTCGCGATCGGCGACGGCCTGGGGTCGTTGCTCGAATTCCTTGATCAGCTTCCGGCCGGCACCAGCCGGGTCAACCCGCTGCGCACGTTCGAGGACGGTGACCTCAGCTTCGCCCACCTCGAGTATTTCCTCGCCCCCCTCGGATCGGTGGTCGGGTTTGAGGTCCATCGCTGGGAAGACGGTCGGATCGTGGAGCACTGGGACAACCTCCAGCAGCTCCCGGACGGCCTCAACCCCAGCGGCCGGACGATGATCGACGGCCCGACAGACACCGCCGATCTCGATTCGACCGCCCAGAACAAGACACTCGTCGAGACCTTCGCACGACGAGTGCTCATCGATCGCGCGCACGACCTGCTCCCTCAATTCGTCTCGGCCGATCAGTTCATCCAGCACAACCCACGCTGGGGCGACGGCATCGACGAACTGCGCCGCATGCTCGCCGCAACCGACGAAGCGGTCGTCTATGACCACCTCCATCACATCCTGGGAGAGGGCAACTTCTGCCTGACCATCAGCGAGGGCACGGCAGCAGGGCGCCAAAGCGCCTTCTACGACCTGTTCCGCATCGACCGTGGCCGGGTGGTTGAACATTGGGACGTCGTCGAGCAGATTCCGCCGCGCGATCAATGGAAGAACGACAACGGCAAGTTCTGAGCCATCCTGCGTAGCACGATTTCGATTGAGATGAGGACTGATTCGCATGTCGAACACCGAAGCGCGCGACGAGTTCGCCCACACAGCCGGACCCTTCGCCGAGACCACAGTGATCCGAACACCCACCGATGGTCTGGAGACTGAACGCCGCTCGATCCCCGCGGGAACCGGTCAGATGACCGTGTACGTCGCCAGGCCAGCCGGCAAGGAAAACCTTCCTGTCGTTGTGGTCGTGAGCGAGGCGTTCGGGCTGCACGCTCACATCCAGGACATCGCCCGGCGGTTCGCACGGGAGGGCTACCTCGCCGTCGCACCGGATCTGATGGCCCGTCAGGGCGACCCTCAGTCCTACCGCGAAGTCGACACTCTCGTGACTGATCTACTGCAGCGAATCCCCGATGAGCAAGTGATGACCGACCTCGACGCCGCGATCGGCTGGGCGATCGGCAACGGCGGCGACCCAACGCGGATCGGCATCACTGGGTACTGCTGGGGCGGTCGCTGGGTGTGGTTGTACGCGGCGCACGCCACCATCACGGCGGCCGTGGCCTGGTACGGCATCATCGACGGGCGGCGGAGCGGCGCATACCCGGACCAGCAGCTGTTCCCGCGGCACCCGATCGACATCGCAAATGATCTGCGCACACCGATCCTCGCTCTTCACGGAGGTCAGGACGACGCGATCCCGCTGGACACCATTGATGCCATGAAGACGGCCATCGCCGAGCGACCGCAGAACACCGTCGACGCCGAGGTGGTGGTGTACCCCGAGGCCGGGCACGCCTTCTTCGCCGATTACCGGGAGACCTACCACCGCGCGTCGGCCCAGGACGCCTGGAAGCGCGCCCTGTCCTGGCTGCATGACCACGGCATGTGCGACCCACCGGAACCGCGATGACCCGATACCCACACATGTCGCTGGACCTCGACGCCGTCGAGAACAACATCAGCAAACAGATGACACACTCGCCGCCGTCGACGCGCACTGCCAGCAGGTGGCCGACGCCTTCAGTGCCCTCGCCGGCCAGTACGAGACTGACGCGCCGATCCTCACCATGGGCGGTTCCATCTTTCCCGACCGGGTGGTGACACACATGTCGACCGTGACAACCGTGCCCAAGACTCGCTCCATAGTGCGCAGCGGCTGCTACATCACTCACGACCACGGCATCTACGCCCGCACGTCACCGATTGCAGGACTCGTACCGGCAGTAAGCGTTCGGGAATTGTGCTGTCGACGCCGGAACCGGGGGTAGCGGTGGTCGGAGCCGGCCGACGAGATATACCCGACGACGCCGGCATGCCGGTAGTACTGGCAGCCGCCAGCGCCGGTCACATCCCTCGAGCTGGGGAACTCGGCCACGTCGACCGGCTGTTCGATCATCATGCTGTACTCCGAAAAGCCTTCGACCTGCAGGTTACGGACATCGTCAACTTCGGAATATCTCATCCCTGCTCAGCCTTCTCACGCTGGCCCAGTTACCTCGTGACCCGCAATGGCGGGGTGATCGAGAGGTGGCTCACACGTTTTGCACCCCACTGACGAAAGATCCTGGGGTGTCCGACGCTTCGTCCTCCGTGACCAGATGGCCAGGCGATCAACGTCTTGAGCCACCGGTAGCTTCGGCGAGCGATCATCCGCAGCAGCCGGACCGGTTCCGATTGACGATCGGGCAGTGGGACGCTCAGGCGGAAGCAGGTGCGTGCAGAGATGCATCGACGGCGGCCTCAACGTGCAGGCGGGTAGTCGGGAAGATCGGAACTGAGCTGTCCGCGGCAGAGATCAGCAGTTCGATCTCGGTACAGCCGAGCACCACGCCCTCGGCCCCCGCCAGGACCAGGCGCGTGATGACGTCGCGATAGACCTGCCGTGACTCCCCGCGTAGCACACCCAGGCACAGCTCGTCGTAGATGATGCGGTGCACCTCCGCTCGATCGTCCGCAGATGGCACGAGCACCTTGAAGCCGTGGCTGGCCAGTCGGTCGCGGTAGAAGTCCTGTTCCATGGTAAACGCGGTCCCCAGCAGCCCGACCGTGCTCAGCCCGGCCCGGGTGATCGCCTGCGCGGTGGCGTCGGCGAGGTGCAGCAGTGGGATGTCGACCGCGGCCTGAACTTGATCGGCGACCTTATGCATCGTGTTGGTGCAGATCAGCAGCAGCTCGGCGCCGCCGGCTTGCAGCCGCTTGGCGGCTTCGGCGAGCAGCTGGCCGGCTTCCTCCCACCGGCCGCTTGCCTGTAGTTGCTCGATTTCGGCGAAGTCCACCGACGCGAGCAACACTCGTGCCGAGTGCAGCCCACCCAGCCGCTCTCGCACGAGCTCGTTGGCAAGCCGGTAGTACTGCGCGCTGGACTCCCAGCTCATCCCGCCCAGCATTCCGATCACACGTGGGCCGTTCGTCATCACGACCCCATCGTGCCAGCGGGACGAGGGTTCCGTCCCCATGGTGCAGCCAGACGCAGTAGTCGATCCGCTTGCGGACGGCCCAGCGTTCGTCGGTGGTGTCGATTCCCAGGACACCCGGCGACCAGAACACGCTAGACGCGTTCTAGCGCCTGGAAGCGGCCGGCGGGCAGGCGCACCTCGATGGGATCGCTTGGCCGGACCGTTCCTCCGTGCAGGACGGTGCTCATGATGCCGGCCTTGCGGACGAGCGCACCTTCCTCATCGCGCTGCAGGACCACGTTCAATAAGCCGGGCCGGAAGGCGTTGATCTGGGCGCACGGGTTGCGCAGGCCGGTGACCTCGAGCACTGCTTCGGTCCCCAGGTGAAGGTGGGTCCCGCGCGGCAGGTCCAGCAGCGCGAGCCCGGCTGTGGTGATGTTCTCGCCGAGTTGACCGGGCCTCACATCGAAGCCCTGGTCCCGCAGTTCGGCGAACAGTTCGGCGTGGATGAGGTGGACCTGGCGCAGGTTGGGCTGGGTCGGGTCAGCAGCAACGCGGGAGCGGTGCTGCACGGTGATCCCGGCGTGAGCGTCGCCCTGGACGCCAAGACCGGTCAGCACGGTGATCTCTTCTCTTGCGGCTTTGCTGAAGCGATGTTCGCCAGCACTGCTGACGCCGACCACCACGGCCCGCTCAGTGTTCATGTCGCGATTCTGCTCTGCCCAACGTCGGGCCGAGTAGCGACGGCGGTGTGCTGTGTCAGGGCCGATCCCCTCGTGGCACCGCGTCTGGCCGTCAGGACTCTGCGGTGCGTCGACCGATCAGCCTGGCTCCGTTGTCAGCTGAGCCAGAATCGCCTCGATCTCACCGAGTCGCTGGCCGAGGCTGGTGCGGGCGCCGGGGTTGAGGTGGCCGAACAACTGGTGACTAAGGTCGGTGCGGCCGGTCGCCATCTGGTCGAGAAGCGCCAGGGACTCGGGGGTCAGGTCGATCAGGACTGCGCGGCGGTCTTGCGGGTGGGATTCGCGGGTGACGTAGCCGGCGTCGAGGAGGTCGTCGACAAGAGTGGTGACGTGCCGAGGGCTGTGGCCGAGCACGGCGGCGAGGTCACGCTGGCGGCACGGGCCGCCGCGATGCAGCGTCCACAGCAGGTGTGCCTTCGCAGTGGTCAGGCCGAGACCTCGGAGGTAACGGCTCATGTCGGCACCCAGCACGTCAGTGATCTGCAGGAGGCGGTCCAGCAGCTCCTCCTCGGTCGTCGTCACTTCTGTCCTTCCTGGACCTGCTCGAAGTACTGCCGATCACCGGGAGCGTCCTAGATGAGCGCGGCCACCGTGCCGGAGCCAGCGGCGGCGATCGCGAACCCTGAAGCAAGAGTAAGGCTGCGTCTTGCCGTCCCGGAGAGGAACCGATCGGTCACCCGCTTCATCACCGCTCGCGCCCGGGATCCCTTCCACACTCCTAGTCCGACCACCACTGCGACCGGCAGCGCGTACACCATGGCATAGCCGACCAGCGCGGCCAGCGCCGCTTGCCAGCTGAGTGGAGCGGAGGTGAGCCTCTCGACCGCGAGGAACAGCGGGAACGCGTTCGGCAGGTCCGCGACCGTAGCTACGATCCCCACCGGGACCGCGGTGAGCGGGCTGAACCAGGCCGGCAGGACGAACGGCTTGCGGGGACGGTCGCGCAGCCGTTTGACGCCGAGGTAGAGCAGCCATACCCGCGAGGAGGGCGAAGGTAAGGCGGCGGAGCCAGCGGGCGAGGTCGAAGATGACCGCCTCCGCGGCGGCCGCCCCGGCGTAGAGACCGACAGCCAGACCGAGGAAGGCCAGCACCGCCCCGGCCGCATAGGCCACCGCGGCCGCCGTCGGTCTGCGAGCGGTTAGCAACACCACCATGACCAGGAACAGGGTGGAGGTGTTGACCGAGTCCAGCAGCGCCAACCCGACCAACGCCGCGCTCAGGTCCACGGTCATGAGAAGTTCTGATCTAGAGACATAGTGAACAGTAAACACTAGTCCGGCGGGGTAAGAGAGTCGCGTGGCAAGAGATCGTGCTACGGCCGGCTCACCGCCCAGAGCAGGGTGACGGCAGTCAGCAGAGATGCCGGGACGGTGATCAGCCCCAGCCGGGTGAAGACGGCCAGGCTGGCCGGATGCTTGCCGCGCACCAGGATGCGCCGCCACAGCAGGGTGGCCAGCGACCCGGTGTAGGTCAGATTCGGCCCGATGTTGACACCGATCAGGATGGCCAGCACCACCGCGGCCGAGGGAGCCGCACCGGCGGCCGTCACCACTGCCAGCAGCACCAGGGTGGCCGGCAGGTTGTTCACCAGGTTCGCCAGCACGGCGGCGATCAGCGCGACCAGCACTAGCGCCGACCACCCGCTGCCCGATGGCAGCAGGTTCGAGATGGCTTGTTGCAGGCCATGTCCGGTGGCGGCGTCCACCACGATGCCCAGCGCCGCCACGAACACCACGAACAATGGATTGGCCTCCTTCACGACCTTCACCGGCGTCACCTGCCCAACGGCGATTCCGCGAACGGCCATCATGACAGCGCCGGCGGCGGCCACCACCCACGGCTCGATGGAGAACACCGGCGCCACCACGAATCCGGCCAGGATCAGCATGACCAGTACCAGCGACGTCAGCGGGGCCGGGCCGGCTGATCCGGTATCGGTCGCGACGTCGGTTCGCAGGTCCCGGCGGAAGACCCAGCGGAACGCCAGGTACTCCACCGCCATCGCACCCAGCCATGGCAAGACCATCAAACCGGTGAACCCGAGGAAGGACAGCCCGGAAGCCCTGAACGCCAATAGGTTCGTCAGATTCGACACCGGCAGCAGCAGTGACGCGGTGTTGGCCAGATGCGCGATGGCATACAAGTGCGGGTCCGGCCGGACGGTGAGCCTGCGGACGGTGGCGAACACCACGGGCGTCAGCAGGACAACCGTCGCGTCCAACGAGAGCACAGCCGTGGTGACCGCGGCGACGGCGAACACCAGTAGCAGCAACCGGTTGGCCGAACCCCCACTGCGGTGCGCCATCACGTCGCCGATCCACCTGAACACCCCGTCGGCGTCCGCCAGATGCGAGATCACCAGAATGGCCGCCAGGAAGCCGAGGGTCGGGGCCAGCTCGCCGATGGTCGCCCAAGCCTGCCGTGGCGTGACCAGCCCGATGGCCAGGACCAGCAGTGCAGCCGGGACCGCCGCGACAGCTTCCGGCAGTCGGCGGGGGCGAACGACAGCGAAGGCGAGCACTCCCAAGAGAACGGCGATGCCGACGACAGTTGCCACACCCGGCGTCACCGGTCAGCCGCCTGCCCCTGCACCAGACAGGAAAGCCTTGCAGTGCAAGCTCTCTCACCGGTATCCCGGCTGATCACGATCTCGAACGTCATCATCCGGCGGCCCACATGCAGCGGTGTCGACACTCCCCGAACGGTTCCCGCCGTCACCGCCCGGTGGTGCGTGCAGTTCAACTCCGTGCCCACGGCGATGGTGCCGGGTCCGGCCAGGATGGTGGCGTGGAAGGAACCAAGGCTCTCGGCGAGCACCGCGTTCGCGCCGCCGTGCAGCAGGCCGAACGGCTGCCGGTTGCCGAGCACCGGCATGGTCCCGGCGACCTTCTCCCGGGTGAACTCCACGAACTGCACGCCCATCAGGAGATTCAGTTCGCCGGCGACCCGATTCGCGGCGACCAGCACCTCCGCCGCCGGAGCGCCGGAGTCCATCGCCAGCCGGAGTGCGCCCATTCCGGTCCGGACCTCCGCGGGGGAGTAGTGATCGGGCACCGGGTCGGGTGCGTGGTCGGTCACCGATCACCTCCGGAGTCTGGGGTCGCCGAGCGGCAACGCTGTCGGAAGCTGAATCTAGACTCGCACCCGTGACCACGACGACCGATGCGGTAACGACCAGTGGCGCGCCGGCCGCCGCAGGGCCGAGCTCGGCCGACGGCGAGCGGCCCACCCTGCTGTTGCTGGACGGGCACTCGCTGGCCTACCGGGCGTTCTACGCGTTGCCGGTGGAGAACTTCTCGACCACCACCGGGCAACCCACCAACGCGGTCTACGGGTTCACCTCCATGCTGATCAACCTGTTGCGCGACGAGCGGCCGACCCACGTCGCCGTTGCCTTCGACCTGTCCCGGCAGACCTGGCGCAGCGAGGAGTTCGCTGCCTACAAGGCGAACCGGTCCGCTTCACCGGAGCACTTCCGCGGCCAGGTCGAGCTGATCAAGCAGGTGCTGGAGGCGTTGCGGATCCCGTCGCTGTCCGCGGAGAACTTCGAGGCCGACGATGTGATCGCCACGCTCACCGTGCAGGCCACCGGCCAGGGAATGTCGGTGCGGATCTGCACCGGCGACCGCGACGCACTGCAACTGGTCAGCGATCAGGTCACGGTCCTCTACCCCAGGCGCGGCGTCTCCGAGTTGACCAGATTCACCCCGGAGGAAGTGGAGGCGAAGTATGGCCTCAGCCCGGCCCAGTACCCCGATTTCGCGGCGCTGCGCGGCGATCCGTCGGACAACCTACCCGGGATTCCGGGAGTCGGGGAGAAGACGGCAGCCAAGTGGATCCGCGATTTCGGATCGCTCACCTGCCTGGTCGACAGGGTCGACGAGGTCCCGGGGAAGACGGGCAACGCCCTGCGCGACAACCTGTCCAATGTGCTGCAGAACCGCAGGCTCACCGAGCTGATCAAGGATGTCGCCGTCGGCGTGGATCCGGCTGCCGACCTCGGGGCGCAGCCGTACGACCGGGAGGCCGTCCACGCGATCTTCGACAACCTGCAGTTCCGGGTGCTCCGCGAGCGGTTGCTGGAGATCTTCGAGCAGGCCGACGAGACCAGCCTGGCGGGTGGGTTCGACGTCGACGGAGGGCGCCTCGGTGCCGGCAGGGTGCGCGGCTGGCTGGCCGAGCACGGGACCAGCGGACGCCTCGGCCTGGTGGTCCGCGGGACCTTCGCCGCCGGTGCCGGCGACGTTCACACGCTGGCGTTCGCCGCGCCGGACGGCGCCGCCGCGGTGGTCGACGTCAGCGGAATCGACCCGGACGACGACGCCGCCATCGCCGAATTCCTGGCCGACCCCGACCGCCCCAAGGTCGGGCACGACCTGAAGCCGGCCGTCAACGCACTGCTGGCCCGCGGCTGGACGGTCGAGGGCATCGCTTGCGACACCGCTCTGGCCGCCTACCTCGCCCTGCCGGGCCAGCGCTCGTTCGATCTGGGCGATCTGGTCCAGCGCTATCTGCATCGCACCCTGCAGGCCGGCGCCGGCGACGAAACGGGCCAGCTGTCGCTGATGGACGTCGGCGGGACCGAGGGTGCGGACGACACGGCCCTGATGGTGGAGGCACGAGCCGTCCTCGACCTGGCCGAGGTACTGGCATCCCAGCTGGCGGCCGGCGGTCAGCTGAACCTGCTCAACGACATCGAACTGCCGGTGATGACGGTGCTCGGTCGGATGGAGCGCACCGGGATCGCGGTGGACTCCACGTATCTGAACGAGCTGCACGCCACCTTCAGCGCGGCGGTCGCCGACGCGGCGAACCTGTCCTACGAAGTGATCGGCAAGGAGGTGAACCTCGGCTCGCCCAAGCAGCTGCAGGTGATCCTCTTCGACGAGCTGGACATGCCGAAGACGAAGAAGACCAAGACCGGCTACACCACCGACGCCGATGCGCTGACCGCTCTCTATGTCCAGACCGAGCACCCGTTCCTGCGGCACCTGCTCCGGCATCGTGACGTGAGCAAGCTGCGCACCACGATCGAGGGACTGCAGAAGTCGGTGTCCGACGACGGACGCATTCACACCACGTACCTGCAGAACATCGCCGCCACCGGCCGGCTGTCATCGACCGAACCGAATCTGCAGAACATCCCGGTGCGCACCGAAGAGGGCCGGCAGATCCGCAAGGCGTTCGTCCCGGGAGCCGGCTTCGGGCTGCTGATGACGGCCGATTACTCACAGATCGAGATGCGCATCATGGCGCACCTGTCCCGCGACGCCGGGCTGATCGAGGCATTCCGATCGGGTGAAGACCTGCACACCTTCGTGGCCATGCGTGCCTTCGGTGTCCCGCAGCAAGAAGTGACACCGGAGATGCGCCGGCGAATCAAGGCGATGAGCTACGGCCTGGCCTACGGCCTGTCGGCGTTCGGTCTGTCCGGCCAGCTGAAGATCAGCGTCGAGGAGGCACGCGAGCAGATGGACGCCTACTTCTCCAGGTTCGGCGGCGTCCGGGATTTCCTGCGGAGCTCCGTCGACCAGGCCCGCAAGGACGGCTTCACCGAGACGCTGCTGGGACGCCGCCGCTACCTTCCCGACCTCACCAGCGACATCCGGCAACGCCGCGAGTTGGCCGAGCGGGTGGCGCTGAACTCGCCGATCCAGGGCAGCGCGGCGGACATCATCAAGGTGGCGATGATCCGGGTGCAGCGGCGGTTCGAGGCGGAGGGGCTCGCCTCCCGGCTGCTGCTGCAGGTGCACGACGAACTGGTCTGCGAGGTGGCGGAGGGTGAGGTCGACGCGGCCACCGCGGTGATCCGTGAAGAAATGGCCGGCGCCTATGCTCTGGACGTCTCGATGGACGTGTCGGTAGGGCTCGGCAAGGACTGGGACGACGCCGCGCACTGATCGAACCTGTTGGCGAACTGGAGGTATCGCCGCGATGCTGCTGCCGAAACCGATCGCCGACGGTGTCCGGGCCGGGACCGTGACGCTGGCATTCCGGCGGTGGGACACGCCACGCGTCAAGGTCGGCTCGACCCAGCTGACGGCCGCCGGAGTGATCACCTTCGACGCCGTGGATCAGATCTCCAACCCCGCAACCCTTTCCGACGATGACGCGGTGGCCGCCGGCCTGCCGAATGCGGCGGCACTGCGTAAGCGACTGGCAGGGGGGCCGGTGAATCGGGGGCCCCGCGGCGGGAAAGGAGGCGACAAGATCTATCGGGTGCGGATGCGCTGGGCCGGCGAGGACCCCCGGATCGCATTGCGCAACGCCGTGCCGGATGCCGCCGAGCTGGCCCAGATCTCCGCCGCGGTCGCGGCGCTGGACGTCGGCAAGAAGTCGGGCCCGTGGACCAGGCCCATCTTGGAGTGGATCAGGGACAACCCCGGTGTGGTGTCCACAGAGCTCTCGACCTTGCTGGCCAGGGATCTGCTGCCGATGAAGGCGGGCATCCGCAGGCTCAAGGCCCTGGGTTTGACGATCAGCCTGGAGGTGGGTTACCGGCTCTCGCCCCGCGGCGAGACCTACTTGGCGGCCGTCGAGCAGGCGAACCCAGGTGCGATCCCACGTTCATGACGCGGGGCTGTGCCCCTGCGACGCCCTTGCCACCGTCAGGGAGCCGTTCGACGACTGCCGGTCTGAGGTCGACGTGATCTACTACCCGCGCTGCTCGGCGAACGCCCTGACCCGCGTTTCCAGCTTGCGTCGCAACAGCGTGGAGGCTAGCACCGCAAGCACCACCGCAACCGCCAACACGATGTAGCTGAACTTGGACAACGCCGATTCGGCGGCGGTGCCGAGGAAGTAGACGAGGTAGGTGGTACCGCCCGCCCAGGCGATCGCGCCGGAGATGTTGGCGACCAGGAACTTCGGGTACGCCAGCCGCAGAGAGCCGGCCAGCGGCCCAGCGAAGATCCGCAGCAGGGCGATGAACCGTCCGCCGAAGACCGCCAGCACGCCGTAGCGGGCGAAAACGTGTTCGGCGTAGGCGATCAAGTCGGGATTGACGCTCTTGGGGAACCGCTTGCCCAGCCAGTCGAACAGGCGGTTGCCGTACCTGCGCCCGATCGCGAACCCGATGCTGTCGCCGATCACCGCGCCGAGCACGCCCGCCAGGGCCACCCCGAAGGGACTGACGGCCAGATCATGGCGCGAGGAGAGAACCGAGGCGCCCACTAGCACGATCTCACCGGGCAGCGGGATGCCGAGGCTCTCGATGCCCACCACCAGGCCGACCAGCAGATAGACGGCGATCGGCGGTATCGTCGTCAGCCAGTGGGTCACGGTTCCCCTCCGCCTTTCCTGCTCGTCCGACTGCTCCGGCCTGCGGCTCGTGGGTACTGCGGCTCGTCAGGGACTGACACCAGTGTGACCTACGCCGTTCTGTCCCGCTGCATCTTCGGACGCCAGCGCCTCCGGCTCCGCGGCACCGCCTGGTGGCGCTCCATGAACTTCGTCGAGGCCTTCGGGAAAACGCATGCGACCGGAGGGAGCTGCCCGC
>JAABUP010005325.1_pt1 | contig 19702 bp, 25 predicted proteins | sample 5559201 | NCBI WGS metagenome assembly JAABUP01 (sample SAMN10711887, study PRJNA513373) | rock metagenome | isolation source: Antarctica rocks | place: Antarctica
CGGCCCACAACGACACCACCAAACCCACCGAGATGACGTCGCCGCGGCCGGCGTTGAGGATGGTGTTCACGGTGTTTCCGACCAGGTTGTTGGCGACCTCAGGGTTGAACACACCGTGCAGGAACCGATCGATCTGGCTGTGCAGCATGGCCAGGGTGTCGGGTCCGAACAGTGGGGCGACGAGTCCGGCCAGTCCCAGCAGCGCCAGCAGCATCGGCGCCGTCGAGAGTGCGCACCAAAAGGCGGCCTGCGAGCTCAGGCCGAACAGTGAATCACCCCAGGCCTTGGACAAGGTCCGGCCGGCGACCTTGCGGTACCGCCGGTGCCGAGCCGGCGGCTCGTCACCAGCCCGGAACTGGTGCCACGCCGCAATCACCGGCCGGCCGCTGTCGGCCTGCGGCGGATCGTTCGGCCCCTGCGCCCGAACCGGCGCGGTGACACCCGGCGAATTCCCAACGACGTCCGGCGCTGGACCAAGGTGCTTGCTGGTTCGAAATCGGCTGCTCACACCACAGAGGATTCCCGCCGGACGGGCCAGCCATGCCGACCGGTACGGCGCTCCGGCTCACCGCAAGTGTTGGGGGAAACCGAGCTGCTGGCCCGCCGGGCTTTATGGGAATGACCGATCACAGCGATCTCGGCACCCACTTGATCGGGTCCCGTCGGCACGCGCGTGAGGAGACCAGCAGCGGCCGCAGCCCGGCCAACAAGGCTCGCTCGGCGGTACGGGCGGCACGAGTCCCTCCATCTGATCGCGCACAGGAACCCGGTCTACCTGCCGGGAGAGATGGATGGCCAGACTGTCCACTCGGGGTTGCGGGAACCCTCCGGCCGCGTCATGCATGCATCGCATGCGGTGCACCGCCAGGTCCGGTGCACCGTGGCCGGAGGGTGACACAGACAGGGCAAAGCACCGACGAGCACCGTGTTCGGACCCAGCGGGTGTCCGTTGGGGCATCTGGTCGGCGCGGATTCCTTCATGTTGCCGGCCTCGTTGAACTGGTAGAACTCCGGCATCTGCTAACTACCTAGTTACTTTCATTGGTAGGGCGCCATTACACCGTGCTGGAACTCGTCCCAGCGCTGAATCGTCCCTGTGGCTCGTCCTTTTCGGAGTGGGGCTGTGGCGGTGAGAGCCGATTATTCGGGCCACGGGTACAGGCTGGCGCGCCGGATGATGCTCGGTATTCCGGTGACCGGGTCTATTTCGATGCCGCTGGATTGGTGGCTGCCGTTGGCGTGGGCGATTCCGGCCAGGACCAGGGTGAGCTGTTCCCGGTCGAGGGCTGAGATGGTGTCGCTGAGGTTGATCGCCGGTCCGTCAGTGCCGCCCAGGCCGATGGATGCGGTGATCAGCAGGTAGGCCCGTTCGCCGCTGGACAGCGCGCCGATGTTCCCGGGGATCGCTTCCAGGTCTGCCCAATGCCCGACGTGTTCCCGAGGCTGGATCCAAGGGTTACCTGGTGCTGCGGACCGGCCGTCGAATCCGCGGATGAGCAGCTCCACCGCGGCCGAGGGACCGGGCACGGGCAGACCAACGGTTAGCCTGCGCGGCCACCGTCGTGGTGGTGTGCTGCTACTGATCCCTGGTCAGTGCGCTGGTCCGGAAAGTGCCCGGCCGCCGTGACCTTCAAGGGCTGGCCGATGCTCGAGGCGTTGATGACTGTTGGATTGGGCGGTGCGGGAGTCGCTGCGAAGCATCGAACGAGAAGTTGGAGTATTTGGCCGCTGGTCAGGCGTTCCCGACTCTGGGCCTGGTCTGCCCCCGGTGACACGTTCCCGAGTCCTGGGCCGAGTAGACCGAGCTGTGCTCGACGATCGACCTTCGTGTTACCCAACCCTGCGCGACCGCAACGCTGATCGACCTCGCTTCGCTTTCGTGTGATGTCGGGGCCGCCGAGCGTTGCAGAGACCTATGCAGCGAGGGTGGCTGCTGCTCGGTGATCACCACGGCCGCGAGCATCACGCGGATAGCGGCCATGGCATCGGCTTCCATCAATCGTCAACTGACCTACTGCCAGCCGGCCGCGGCGACGCTTACCGGGATCGTTGCGGGGGAGTCGCATCCAGTCCAGCTCGTCGCACCACCAGCCCCACAGGGTTCGTTCCTGCTCGTACCGTGCCTGCCTGTTGGCCAGTGTGCCGATGACGCCAAGGTGGCGAGCAACGGGGGTCCGTCGATCCTTGTCGGTTCGCCGCCATCGGTGCACGTTGCGTACGACGAGATTCACGGCCAGCAGATCGTTCAGCAGTGCAGTGGTTTGTTCCGCTGTTCGATGTAGGCGCGCCGACAGTTCTTCTGTGTCCATCGCGCTGGTCGTCATTGCTGCGTACAACTGACCCGCGGCGTGCCCGAGACCGGCGGGGGTGAACACGTCATGTGCTTGGTCATCGAGGCGGTTTTGAAGTTTAATCTGCCACGAAGTGCGGAGCGGTGGGGGCGGCGGGACGCCTTGTGACCGTGTTAGTTGTGATGGCTGTGGATAACTGGTTTGACCTGGTGGGCTGGGCATTTGGTTGATGGTCCAGACATGGCCACGCCGGCCGCCGGCGGCCTTTGTAAGGGAGATCCAGCCGTCGCCGGCGAGCTGGCGGAGGCGGAGGCGGACAGTTTCCCGGCCAAGTCCGGTGATCTTGGACAGCCTTCGGATGTCGGCCTCGACGGATGCGGAGACGGCGGCCAGGGCCAGCACGCACAGTGCGTCCAGGACTCGGCGTGCTGCCGGACCGGTGCGTGTGCTCCACCGTCCGGGAGCAGCGTCGGCCCGGATCTGGACTGTTTGGATCTGGCCGGTGATGGCCGCCGAGCGGCCGGCGAATGTTGGATCGTCTGTGATGGCCGGGGCATTCTGTGGCGTCCGCTGCACGGCATCGACGGCTCTTTCCCATTGTCTGGCCAGGAGTCGTTGCCGTTCGCGTGGGCTGCGTAGGTCGCGCCCACCTGGCCGGCGTTCAGAACGGATGTGTTCGAGGCCGGATTGGTCGATGACGGCGACGATGTCGGCCAGGTGCCAGTGAGCGCGGACGGCTCCCAGCAGGATGGTGAACGTAGCCGCACTGGCATCGGCGGGTTCAGCTTGTAGGGCGCGTGCGCTGCCCGGGGGGAGTGTCCTTCGTTGGCCGGGAAGGTGCCGGTGACCGTCGGCGTCGACGGGCAGCGGTGTGGTGCTGATCTGCGGCTCACATCGGGGCTGGTGTGCCGGACCCACCGCAGCGATCACCGCGGTGAGCCGCGTCAGCTGCTCAAGCGTGACCGCGGGGCTCAGCGGCTCGTTTGTGCTGGCCAGGATGATGGAGTGGCCGCCCGAGCGGTGCGGCGCCCCTGGTGGGCGCATCGATCCCCACGCGGCGTTTTTCAACGCGGACAGGTCAAGGGTGGGAAGTGCCGCGGCGGCGTACTCGGCCAGGTTGCTGACCAGTTCGGCGGCGGCGGGCGCAGTGAGGGAGAGCCAGACGTGCCGACCACCGGACGGTCCTGATTGGGCCACAGTGTGCTCAATGTGGAGCTGGTTCAGCCAGGCGGTGAGCTGCTGGGTGTCCCTGATGACGTTGCCGTCACCGTGACTGAGGTCCAGGTCGAAAGCGATCAGATGGAACTGGCCGTGCCGATCGGTCAGCGGCACAGCCCACGGGAGCTGCGGCGCCGGACCGTCGATCGGGGCCAGCAACGGATAAAGGTTCTGCGGGCGGCCAGCGCCGTCGGCCACAGCGACGCGCACCACATCACGCGGGGAGACACGGCCGGTGAGGGCCCACCCCGCGGCGGCTTGGTCGTGTTCAGATGAGACTGCGGTGTGTGAGCGGGCCTACCGGCTGCAACCGGTCACGGTGACCCGCCGGCTCCAGGACAGGGAGCGGATCGAACTGGGCGGCCGAACTCTGAGCGTCCTGCATCTGCCCGGGCACACGCCAGGCTCCATCGCCCTGCTCGAGGAGATCACCGGTGTGCTGTACGCCGGCGACGTCATCTACGACGGGTACCTCGTCGACGATCTCCTCGAATCCGATACGTCGGCCTACCGGTGCAGCATGGCCGTTCTGGCCGACCTGAAGGTGTCCATCGTCCACCCTGGACATGGCCGCAGTTTCGATCAGACCCGACTCCGTGAGCTGGCCGCGAGGTACCTGGACCGCGCCTGAGCAGAGCAGCTGTCGTCGTTCTGGCCGGGTGCAAGCGACGATCTCATCAGGGCAGTGCCCGGTGACGGATGGCGGGATGACCGGTCGAGGATCCCGTGCCGGACAGGGCGACCGGTACCTGACGGCCCGGCCTGACCTCGGAACAGACCCGCACACCGCGCGAGCGTCTGACTACCTCGCGTCAGTCTTGCCCGCTCATCCGGGGTAACCGTGGAGGGATACTGGTCGCATCAGCCTGTACAAGGAGAAGAACATGAGCAGTACCGAGCCGACAACCCACCGGCAGCACAGCGACGATCACGCCAATCACATGCACGGCGTGAATTGTGGTCATGAGCCGGTGTCGCACGACGACCACTTCGACTACCTCCATGACGGACACCGGCACGCACAGCACGATGACCACTACGACGAACACGACGACTGATAGATCACGCAGTTCGGCCCTGATGAGGGGGCTGATCAGCGGGTAGCGGTCGCCGCATCGGTATCAGCACCTACCCGGCGGGGCTGCTGACGCGGGCGCCGACAACTGTCGGATGCCGATGCGGAGTCAAAGCTCCGATCGAAGGCAACCGCTCATCAAGCCCGGCGAAGGATCGGGATGGCCACGCTGGCTTGCTGGGGAGTCGATGAGGTTCTGCGCCATCAAGGCCTTCTTGCCCGCGTGGTGGTCGGGCAATGGGCTGCGCCGGCCGGCGACGCCGACGCCGCCTCCGGGCGGCTAACGGGCTGATAGCGCGGTCCGCAGTCCCAGCCCGACCAGAACAGTCCCCGACACGCGGTCCATGGATCGCCGGAACGCCAGCGAACGAATTGTTCGGCGCGACAGATTGACCACTAGCAGCCAGATCATCAGCCATCCGGCCGCGACTGCGACGTGAGCCAGCCCGAGCACAAGCATCTGCGGAAGCACAGGATGACCGATGCGTAGGAACTGGGGAGCGATGGTCAGGTACACGGCTGCGGCCTTGGGGTTGAGGACATTCCCCAGGAACCCTTGCAGGAGGTCGCTTTGTCCACTCCACGGGAGAAACCGCTTCCCCCCGTGATCACCCCGCCCAGGCTGTGCGGGTAACGAGGACGGCCGTGTCCGCCATACCGTCCGCAAACCGAGTCCGATGAGGTAAACAGCACCGGCCAATTTGACGGCAGTGAACGCCTCCGAAGAGCGCATGACCAACGCAGACAGACCCGCACCGGCGAGCACCGCGTGACAAAGAATTCCGCCAGCCGTACCGGTGATTACCAGAAAACCGCTGCGCACGCCGCGATCAATGACTCGCAGGGTCACCAGCGTGAAGCTCACCCCAGGGGTCAGGCAGATGGGTAGGACGGCCAGGGCGAATCCAAAGACCGACCACCAAGTCACGTTCATCTCCCACCTCAGGTGCTGAAACCGTACCCGCCGAGTTCGGGGGCGCCAGCTTTGTATCACCGGTTGCCAGGGCGCTCGGGCCGCCCGTCCTGGTTGTTGAACCTGAGAGTCTCGGCATCTCGACCGTGGCTGGCGGACCCCACATCAGCGCCACCTTGCCCGTGCCGAACCACCCGGACCGTCCCGCAGCACGATCCCCCAGCGGAGCGATGCGGCCGCTGGTTGAGACGAGGGGCTCCCGGGCGTCCACAATCGCCTGATGGATCTGGTCGAACGGGTGCGTCGGGCGTGGTCGGTGGTTTTCGAGGTGCAGGATGCCTTCGTGCCGGGCACCACTCGTGTCGTCGCGATTCCGGCATCACGGATCGCACCGCCCGGTTGGTGTGGCCTCGTGGCCTTGGGTGATGCGTGCCTGATCGTCACCCCGGACGAGGACACCGCCTCACGCATCGGAGATTTGGTTCAGACGGTTCCCGCGGCGAGCGTCCCTGACATCGGATGGTCACAAGTCGGCGCCCGTGACGTTCTGGGCCCCGCAGCGCTGTACTTCACGCTGACGCACCCGCGGATACCCGCGGCCGGCATCACGGTCGAACGTGTTGCGGCCGGCGGTCGCCAGGTCGTCGAACTCATCAGCCGCGCTTCACCGGACGAGGCGCAAGAAGCCGACGTCGAGGAAGCTACGGTGACATTTGCGACCATGGTGGCCGGCGAAGCTGCGGCCGTGGTGGGCTACCGCATCTGGCCGGGGAACATCGCGCATTTTTCCGCCCTGACTGACCCCGCACACCGGCGCCACGGCTACGGTCAGGCGGCCGCGCGCGAGGCCGTTGCTCATGCCTTGGCTGCCGGACTTTTGCCGCAATGGCGCGCACGACCCCTTGCTTCTCAGCGGTTCGCCCAGTCATTCGGCATGCAGAGGGTGGGCACGCAAGCCAGCATCCGCATCGCTTCTTGAGCGGTTCTACCGCCATCTGACGATTCGGGCACCAGGACCCGTCCGGTCAGGGATCCGCTATTAAGCCGCACTCAAAGCGGCGGATCCGATCGTTGGGTTCGCGATGATCGGCTCATGGCCGTGCCGGTCGACTCGCGGTCAATTACTCCGACCCTCGACGTCGCCCGCGCGCCAGGGAGCACTGGGGTCGCCGAGCGTTTCGAGCATTAGCTGGCACCAGACTTGGGCCGCGCCGACGACGAGCCGGGCATGGCGCGGCCGCAGCCAGGTAGGAACACTCTCGGCTCCGTGATCCACTCCGACCTGATTGCGTATCTCGGTTACGTTCTGGGCCAAGCTGACGAGGGATTGCAGTACGCGCCTCAGCGATCCGTCTTCGGGGCTCGCCGATTTGGCCGCCAGACCAAGCGACTCCTGCGCTCTGTTGACTAGCGCGGGTACCTTGTCCGCCTTGGTGTATTTGACGCCTCGAGCCGACAAGACGCACTTCGCGGTGGACTCAATCAAAGCCTTGGCCGTGCTCACCGCCAGCCGAGGATCGGACTCCACCGTGTCCCCGAGCCGGGCCAGATGATCGAGTATTGCGGACGGATCTGAAAGTGCCGCGAGAGCGTCACGGGCGAAGCCGAAGGACGATGGACGAGCCGGGTCGGTTACGACGAAGGACCAAGGATCGATCGTGAACCCTGCCGACTCGAGCGTGTTCTTCCACTTGGCCCTGAGGGGTGCGAGGTCGTAGTACGCATCCCCTTGCTTCTGCTGCTCGATCTCCTGCATGAGGTCGCTGTAGACGGCAACCAATTTGGCATGGTCACTGGGACTATTGAGGTCGAGCGTTGCAAGGTGACGGCGCACCCGGTCACGGCGAACGCTGGAATCGTTCGAGTCGGGCTGGGGCGGCCCCAGCTCGACGCCATTGTCCTCGAAGAGGGCATCAATCTCTCGAACCGCCGCATCAGTCAGGTAGTCAAACAGCAGTCGCCGAACCTTAGAAGTGAACTGGGCCACGGCCGAACGGTAACCGTTACGAAAGGGCCCACCTCGCCAGGGCACGGCCATGACTGACACTGATCCTTCCCAAAGTGGCCTGTAGATACGGGCACTGCGTGCTCCCGCACGGTAGAAGACCTCACCAAGGCACCCGAGGCACTTAGCCACGACTCGTTCCAGCGCGTCGCCCCGGCCAGGCCCGAGTGCCCGCTGACATGCCCTGCATCAAGGCGACAGCGATCGATGCGCCCCGATCTCGACTGTCTGGACGTTCCGTTGGGCGAACGTCCTGCGGTGACGGTTCGGCCGTTGAGACCAAGATCGCCCGATCGTCATTTGGGGATCCTGTTCCGGTGCCGCTGGTTACCCGGCGGCCTCGGCCGGTGGCGGCGCAGTGGACATCATTCGTCGGGACGTAGCTACGCGGGCCGTTCCCACTCAGTCATCACGCCGGTCGAGATCCCACGACTGGACGCCATCGGGTACGACCCGCCGTTCCGCACGTCGGTCTCGGTGACGACGTCAGTCACTCCGCGGTCACGCAGAACGCCTGCGACAGCGGAGACGAGGGCCGCGGGAAGACGAGTGCGACGCCACGCAGCACGGACACCCAAACAGCCAAGCCGCGGCCAAGGTCGTCGGTTCCAGACTCGGATCAGCCCGTCCTAGGAGCCGGTCTGTGCCTGCACCGCGACTAGGTACAGGGCCGGGTCGAAGTCCGAATCGTCCAGCGTCTCGGACAGGTCGGCCAGGGTGCCCCGCCAGGCTCGGGTTCCGGGAATGTCTGCGCGGATGGTGTTGTCGAGGTCGACCACCCGGTTGAGGTCGCAGCCATCCACCGGCCGGAGCCTGTGGGTGTTGGAGTGGATCGGCCGGGCCGAGGTCGAGGTGAGCGGGATGCGCCAGATCGCTTCGGTGCGAGCCGGGATGAAGGCTGAGGCCTGCAGGATCCCGGTTCGTTGTGGGTCGAGATCGGCAGGTGTGTTGATCAGTAGCGGCGCGGCAAGATCTGTGCTCACCTGCTCAATCAACCGGGCCCACAGCTCTGGATGATCCTCGGGCAGCTTGACCAGCCATTTGCCGTCAGGCCGCGGGAAGGCTCGAACCTGCAAGCCCGCTGAAAGCCAGGCCCGCTGATCCTCTCGCTCCGCCACCACCCCTGCACCCTCGCAGAGCAAGACCAGAGAATCCCAACGACTTTCCGAGGTCGAAGCTGATGGCTCTTCCCGAACTCCACGGCACGACTGAAGGACAGTGCCGACGCAGGGCCACTCCTCTCTCGGCGGGTTCGTCGCCACTCACCGCTAGCCGATCGGCTGCGGGAAGCGTCAGCTCGGGATTATTTCGAAGTGGGTGCGGCCGTGGATGCGGTAGATCCGGAAGTCGCTGTCCAGGGTGAAGATGCGTCGTTCGCCGCGTTCTTCGGCGAGCGCGACGAGGGTGGCGTCGGCGAGGTCCATCGGGCGGTCGGCGTACTTGGCCATCAGCGCCGCGCTGCGCTGGAGCGCGGCCCGGGATAGTTCGACGATGTCCAGACGCCCGCTGAGGTTCAGCTTCCAGAGAGCTTGCTGGCCGGCCGCCCCACCTGCTCGACCCAGCAGGTACATGGCCTCGGTGAACGCGGGCCAGGTGGTCAGAAGGGGTAGTGGCAGGGCATACAGGGCGAGCGCACAAATTTCGTGATCAGCCTCGTCGGCGTCGATCAGTGCTACGAGCGGCCCCGCGTCGGTCAGGGTCACGCCCTCGGCTTGGTCTTGGCGAGGATGTCGGTGAGTGCTTCGCCGGTCCTGCGGGCTTGGCCGCCACCGCCATGCACGACGCCCAGCACGTCGGCGAAGTCGTCGCGGTCACCGATGCGTAGCAGCGTGTCGGCGCGCGCCGCGGCGGCCCGGCGGATGAACTCCGACAGTGACTCACCGGTGACTGCCGCGGCACGCTGCAGCCGCATCTCCAACTCGGGATCCAATCGAAGAGTCTTCACATCTGGCAATGTATCACGCCGAGCGGCAGATGTGATACAACGACGGTCCCAGCTATGGTTCGGCTTGCGGACGTCCCGCCCTTCGGACAGTTACGGCCGCCTTGCCGCTTTCAGTAGTGGCACTTCCCAACCGCGTCGCGCCCGGACCGGGAGAATGTAGCGTGCCCGGAAATGTCCGGGTCGGCACGCAGGGTGGGTGAAAGTATGGCGCGATACGTTGATCCGACCCAGATCGCGATGGCCTTGGCTCGGGCGAGTCTCGAATCGTTGGAACCGTATCCAGGTAGCTCGACGCCATGGCGTTGCCGCTGCTTGACCTGTGGCGAGGAAGTAACACCAACCTGGTCGAATCTGCAGCGGGGGCAGGGAGGTTGTAAGTACTGCGCGGGCTCTGGTGTGCCACCGGCGGTCCGAATCCGGGTGATGCGCAATGCCGGCGCCGATCCTGAAGGGCCCTACCCCGGTCGGAACAACCTCCCGTGGCCAGCTCGCTGTCTGCGATGCGGCCGCCTGGTCGCGCCGCACTACTCGAACGTCCAGCGTGGTCAGGGGGCGTGCAAATATTGTGCCAGACGTGGTGTGGTGCCAGGTGAGGCCGAGCAGTTCATGCGTGATTCGGGGCTGCAACCATTAGAGCCGTACCCGGGTTCCGGCAGCCCGTGGCGCTGTGTCTGCAGCCGCTGCGGAGCGTTTACCAGGCCTCGGTACGCGAACATTCGGTCCGGTGAGGGCGGATGCGCGGCCTGCGCAGGCAGGGTCGTCGATGTCGATGCTGTGGTCGCGGAGATGAAACGGGCTGATGTCACCCCCCTCGAGCCATACCCCGGGGCCAACGTTCCGTGGTTGTCCCGCTGTGACCGGTGCCAGCGCACAGTAACACCGCGGCTGGGTAACGTCCGTGTCGGTCAGGGCGGCTGCAAATTCTGTGGCCACGTGGCCGTCGACCCAGAGGAAGCCGCTCGGCGGATGCTCGAACGCCAACTCCTCCCGTTGGTCCCCTACCCAGGAAGCGGCGAGCCATGGAGGTGCGAATGCACCCGGTGCGGCCGCGAGGTCGGGCCCCGGTGGGACGACATCCAGCAGGGCGGGGGAGGTTGCCCGTACTGCGCACCGAACGCACCGATCGATCCGGCCATGGCGAACCAGCTGATGCAGACAACGACCTGGCCCCGCTGGATTCATTCCCCGGGGCCGGGCGACCGTGGCGATGCCGGTGCAAGACATGTGACCGAACGGTGACCCCGTCATTCGAATCCGTGCGTGGCGGGTCAGCGCCGTGCCGGTACTGCTCCGGTCACACGGTCGATGCTGACGAAGCCGTCCAGATCATGAACGCCGCCGGGTTACGGCCGCTGGAGCCCTACCCAGGTTCGGCATTACCTTGGCGAAGCCACTGCGAGGTCTGCCGCAACGAGGTGACACCGAGGTGGGCCAACGTCCGCCACCGAGGCAGGGGCTGCATCTTCTGCGCCGCATGGGGCATCGACTACAGCGCCCCCGCGGTCCTGTACCTCATTGAGGACACTGCCAGACACGTCCGCAAGATCGGCATCGCCGGCCTGACCACCACTCGACTTGCCGTCTGGGGTCGCCGCGGATGGCATGTCTCCAGCACCTGGGACTTCCCGACGGGAGCTGCCGCCTACCGCGTTGAACAGGCTGTCATCACCTGGTGGCGACGCACCCTCTGTCTGACTTCGAAACTGGTCGACGAGGACGGCTGGACCGAGACGGTCGACGCCGATTCGGTCACCTCAGAGCAAGTCGTGAGTTACGTCGATGTTTTACTCTTTGGCTCAAAGCCGGTCGAGGCGAGACACCCTGCGCGCGAACACGAATTACCCGCCGACAGCTGATTTAGTGGCTGCCGGCAAACAGCGGCCAAAGCCGTCGCATGGAGCGCCCTCGTGGACCGGTCAGCGATCGTCAATCGACGCGATCGTGATCTTGGACGTTGGCTGCCGCCGAGGGCATTTCCGGTCAACCGGTAGACGGCTTGCGGGATGGCGGCCCTGCTGTCAGACGAGACCACCAGGCGGGGTCACAGTACCGACGCAAAGGACGGTCGATCACGCAAAAGGGGTGACAGCCACGACGGGACAGATTCAATTGGAGCTCGGCGGGTTCGATGATGGGCGGGTGGCGGCGATGATGAGCAGGGTGGCGGCTGTTGTGGCGGCGCCGGTCCACGCAGCGGTGCTGTAGCCGGCTTCGCGCGGGAGGAGCTCGGTTGTGTAGCCGGCGAGGATGAGTCCGCTGAGGGCGCTGCCGATGGAGAAGCCCTTCGGACAGTCATTTGTTCACCCCACGTTGTTGGTTGGCCCGGTACTCCCGAAGGTGGCCCACGCCGCAAAGTAGCCGGTGAGTAACTGGTTGCTCTTCGGCACTTGAGAAACATCCGAACGGAAAGTCCCGCTAACGGGGGCGCCGGCTGGGGCTGTGTTGGTCCTGCGGGCGTAACGGCGCGTCCACGAGGGGGTCTGAGCCGACCTGATCACCGCTGATGACGGAACGATCATCACTATGCCGCCGGATGGGGTGCCCCGATCCGGTGGCGCGGGGTGTGGGGGGTCTATCGCAAACGAGGGATTCTGGTAGATCACTACCACGCCGGCCCAGCCGGTACATCACCGCAGGTCAGCCACTCACAAAATCAGACCCCACAATCAACCCCACAAAACGGAGGTCATCGCCGGGTTTCGATAGGCTCCCTGACCATGGCAGACCTGATCGGGTACGCGAGAGTCAGTACCGCCGACCAAAACCCCCAACTGCAACTGGACGCCCTGGCCGCCGAGCAGTGCCTGAAGACCTACACCGACACCGCCACCGGTACCCGGACTGATCGGCCACAATGGAACGCTTGCCTGGCCGATCTACGACCAGGTGACACCCTGGTCGTCTGGAAGATCGACCGGCTAGGACGCAACCTGCGCGACCTGGTCGACATCGTCGCCACCCTGCGCGAACGGGGCGTCGGGGTGAAGTCGTTGACCAACGGGATCATCGACACCACTACCGCCCACGGCACCCTCGTCTTCGGCATGTTCGCGTTGATGGCCGAACACGCCCTGATCACCGAACGGACCCACGCCGGCCTCGCCGCCGCCCGTGCCCGCGGCCGCCGCGGCGGCCGCAAACCTAAAATGACACCCGCACTGATCAACAAGGCACAGCGGATGTACGACTCACGTCAATTCACGATGGCCGAAATCGCCCAATCCTGCGCCGTCAGCCCCATGACGATCTACCGCCACATCACCACCACCAATTGACCGACCCGCTAGCGCTAATGGCTGCACGGATCCTCCTCGACCCCCAAGCAGGCGCGTGCGCTCGAACTCGGGGCTCACCTGGCGGTGGATTCCGGCGCACGGTTGCCGGTCAAAGTAGACGCGGTGATGGAGACGGTAGGCGCGTCGACCTACGCGCACTCGGCGCGGGCGCTACGACCCGGCGGACGCATCGTCATCTCTGGAACAACGTCCGGGCCCAACCCGCCCGCCGACCTCAACCGGTTCTTCTTCCTGCAGCTCGAGCTCGTCGGTTCGACGATGGGTACCAAACAGGAGCTGCAGGACATGGTCGCATTCCTAGCGGCGGTCGGGTTGCGTCCGGCGATCGACCGCACGATACCGCTTGACCATGTCGCGGACGGGCTGGCAGCCATGGAGTCCGGCACCGTCATCGGCAAGATAGTCGTCACGCCATGACCGGGTTGTGGAGGTCGTGTCGGGTTGCGCGAATGCGACCTGACCTCGGCATCACGCTACGCACGCGCGTGTGGGCCACCTGGACCAAGTGGCGCGTGCTGAACGCTCAGCACGCCTCAATCTGTCGGCACGACGGACATGGTGCGCTGTGCTGGCTGTGCAAGATTGCCGAATATGAGGCGGACGAGCACAACAACGACCCGGCGAGGGATCGGCCCGCCTCGTAGCGGCGTGCTGATCCTTCGCCGAGGCACTCAAGGACAGACCGTTCGAAGTTGCTGAGGGGTCGAGCGAGCGTAGCCGCTCAATGCTCCGTGCCGAAGGCCTCGCGGTCAGATCGTTCGAAGTTGCTGAGGGGTCGAGGAGCCACGTTGCCGGCGAACAGCTCGTGCGCCAGGTGCATCCCGAAGTCGGCTTGAACCGCGCTGCGCCAGGGCCGCTTGGCGACTTGCGAAGTTAACCGGCGGATGACCCGGGGCTGTTCCATGATCTTGCCGGCGATCTCCCGCGCTCGCGGCAACACCTGGTCGCGCGGAACCGTCTCACCGACAAGACCCCAGTCCAGGGCCTCCGCTGCCGACAGCCCGTCGGTTCGAAGGTACATCGTATGGTTAGCCCGTTTAAGCCCGAGCAACTGTTGGTACACAAGGAACTGTCCGTCCCCGGGAACCACACCCAGGGCGAAATGGGGCTCGAAGAATCGCGCGTCGTCGGAGGCCACGGTGAGATCGCAGAGCAGTCCGAACTCGGTGTGGAAGCCCGGTCCGTTGATCGCGGCGATCGTTGGGATGTCCACGCACCACAACAGGTTCTCGATCAGCTTGGTGCCGTCGGCGTACCAGACGTCGTAGTTGGGGGTGATGACCTGCGCCATGCTTTCCACGTCGCGCTTGGTCAGCCAGCTGTCCCCCGTGCCCGTGATGATCATGACCTCGTTGTCGGGGTCCTGTCCAATCGCCTGGAACACTTGCGACAGCGCACGATGTAGCTCCAAGCTCCACAGCGCCTCTCGACCTTCGGTGTGGAATCGCACCTCCAGCACACCGTCGGCGCGCTCCATGACGAAGTGCTCGGCGAAACGCTCGCGGTACTCGGCGAGCGGCACCCAGGGTACGAAGCTGGTCTTGGGCACGGCATGCTCCTCTAATTCGAGTGGTTTACGACGTCGCCCCGCGACGTCGAGCTGCTTGCTGCTAGATACTCAGCTAGGGCCGGCGCCGCGGCCTCGCATGAGCGCTTATCAGGACTGGCACAGCACCCCGCCGTCGACGGGGAGAAGTACTCCGGTGACATACTCGGCTGCGTCTGAGGCCAGGTAGACGGACGCGGCTGCCACGTCCCAGGGCTCGCCGAGCTTTCCAGTAGGGCAGATGCTCGACTTGTCCGCGATCAGGGCTTCGTCACTCTCGTAGAGGCCCCCGAGTGTGGCGCGCAATATCGGCGTGTCCATCCGTCCGACGACCACAACGTTGGCCCGCACGCCCGCGCGCGTACTGCAGCGCGACATTCTGGGTGAAGTTGTTGAGCGCGGCTTTGAAGGCGGAGTAGCCGATCATTGGTACACCGACCCAGCGTTGGCCGGAGATGGACGAGATGTTGGTGATGACACCGCTGCCTTGCGTCTCCATGACCGGCAGCACGTGCTTGCACGTCAGGAACGCACTTCCGACGTTGACCTTCATGGAAGCGAGCCAGGTCTCCTCGCTCATCTCCACCGGCCCGCCGACGTGGGCCACGCCCACATTGTTCTGAAGCACGTCGATCCGGCCGAAGCGCGCCATCGCGGCGTCGACCGCGCGCTTGACTGATTCGCTGTCGGTTACATCGGCGACGACGGCCTCGCAGGTGCCGCCCTCGGCTCGGATGACGCTTTGCACGTCCTCGGCGGCGTCGGCGTCGACGTCCACCGCTACGACCTTGGCGCCCGCCCGGGCGAAAGCGATCGAGGTCGCCTTTCCGATACTGAGGCCAGGCCGCGATGACCCGGCGCCAAAGATCAGGGCCACTTTGTCTTCGAGAACCGCGGGCGTCTCAACGCTCAAGGTCGTCCTTCCGTCGATAGCGCGCAGACCGCATCCTGATGGCGGGCAGATCTGCGGGATCCGTGAACCCGTCGATGCGCACTCTTGCACGAACGTTCAACTTAGGCAATAGTGACGTGACGTGACGCGCGCAAGCACTGGCGGGGAGCCCCTTCCGAAAGGCTCCGACGCCCAAGGCGGACGATTGCCGCCGTTTTGTTTGTGTCGCATATATTGCACGAGCGTACAAACGGAAGTCTGATGAAAGTAGCAACGGAGGTCTGATGAAACTGGCAACAGTGCGTGGCGCCTTAGGCCCGCGAGTGTGCGTAGTGGTCGAGCAGGACCGCGTGCTGGATCTGCAGGCCGCTAGTGAGGCAGCAACAGGGACAGCGGACCCTATTTTCGCGACAATGCTGACCCTGATCTCTGCCGGGACCGACGGCTTACAGAGGGCTCACGACGTGGTCGCGGACTCGGCCGGTCGGGTCGAGATGACTCCGTTGGCCGACGTGAAACTCCTGGCACCAGTACCCGAACCGGCGCAGATGCGTGACGCGCTCTGCTTCGAGCTGCACTGCTTGCAGGCATTCCGCAAGGCGCGTGAGTTGCGGGCGTCGCAGGCTGCCGACCCCGAAGCGGCGATGCGGGACATGGAGGCGCGCGGCGTCCTGTCCGTGCCGACGGAGTTCTACGACTTCCCGATTTACTACAAGCAGAATCGCTTCTCGGTGTCGGCCCCGAATGAGGACGTCGTCTGGCCGACGTACTCCAAAACGATGGATTACGAGCTCGAGTTCGGCGTCTTCATCGGCAAGTCTGGTATGAACATCCCTCGGGAGAACGCGCTGGAGCACGTGTTCGGCTACACGATTTTCAACGACTTCAGCGCACGTGACGCGCAGTTCGCGGAGGCGGGCGGAGGCCTCGGGCCGGCGAAGGGGAAGGACTTCCGGGGCGGAAACGCGCTCGGACCCTGGATCGTGACCGCGGACGAGATCCCGAATCCGTACGACCTCGAGATGGTGGTCCGCGTCAACGGCGAGGAGCGCGGCCGCGGCAACTCCGCGTCGATGCACTGGCGGTTCGAAGATCTCATCGCGCGAGTCAGCGACTGCGAGGAGCTACGGGCGGGCGAGTTCCTCGCCTCCGGCACCGTCGGCAACGGTTCCGGTCTCGAGATTGGTCGGTTCCTGGATCACGAAGACGTTGTCGAGCTCGAGGTCGAGCGGATCGGCGTGCTGCGCAACCGCGTCCTGGACCCGGCGCGGCTCGCATGAGTGCCACCGAACTGGCCGCGGACCGGCTGCCCTGGCTCGCCGACGTCGCACAAGCCTTCTCGGTCGAGGACAGCTTCGAGGTTCTTGCCGGTGACCCGGTTGATGGCTACAACGCGTGCATCGAGCTATGCGATCAGCACGTGCCTGGCGACGGGGTGGCTCTTCGCTGGTTGGGTCAGGACGACAGTGCCGAAACCGTTACGTACGGGCATTTGCAGCTTCGGGCGGCCCAATTTGCGGACATGCTGATCGAGCGTGGAGCCCGACCGGGAGACCGCGTCGCGGGTCTGTTGCCCAGACGGCCTGAGCTGCTCACGGTTCTGCTCGGCACCCTACGGGCGGGTTGCGTCTATCAGCCGGTGTTCACCGCGTTCGGCCCGAAGGCAATCGAGACACGCTTGGACGCCAGCCGCCCAGTGCTGGTGGTGACCGACCGCGCGAACCGACCCAAGCTAGACGGCCTCGACTTGCCGGGGGTGCTCGTGATCGACGAGGAGCACGGTCCGGAGAGCTTCTCGCTGGCAATGAAAGACCGACAGGGCGTCGCACCAGTCATGATGACGAAAGACGCACCGTTCCTGATGATGTTCACCTCCGGGACGACCGGCACGCCCAAGGGCGTACTGGTGCCGATTCACATGCTTCGCACGGTGTGGGCCTACATGCGCTACGCCGTCGGTTTGCGCGACGACGACACCTATTGGAACCTCGCCGACCCCGGCTGGGCCTACGGTCTCTACTACGGACTGTGCGGCGCTCTGCTCGTCGGGCACACGGCCACCATGAGCGAGGCACCTTTCACTGTCGAGCGGACCTACGAGGTCATCCGCCGCTTTGGAATCGACAACCTGGCCGGCGCACCGACCGCCTACCGGGCAATGGCCGCCAGCCCGCTCGCTGTACCCGGCTCCCTTCGCGCGATCAGCAGCGCCGGCGAGCCGCTGGATCCCGAGACGGCTTCCTGGCTCAACCGCGCCTTCGGCGCTCCGGCGCGCGACCACTGGGGTCAGACCGAGCTCGGGATGGTCATATGCGACCACAACGGGCTCGCCCACCCGCGCCGCGCAGGCACGCTCGGCTACACCATGCCGGGGTGGCGGGCGACCGTTCTCGACGCGGACGGCAAGGAGCAGGCCGCCGGCACACCGGGCGCGCTCGCCGTGGACCGCCGGTCGGACCTGTACTGGTTCGCCGGATACGATCAACGCACTGACCAGCCCTTCGTCGGCCACTACCACTTAACCGGCGACAGCGCGGTGATGAGGTCGGACGGTGCTTTCCAGTTCGTGGGGCGAGATGACGACGTCATTACCTCCTCCGGATACCGCATCGGACCGTTCGAGGTCGAGTCGGCGCTGATGGAGCACGAGGCCGTCGCTGAGGCGGCGGTTATCGGGCGCCCCGATCCGGCGCGCACCGAGATCGTCAAAGCCTTCGTTGTGCTCAAGGCACCGACGGCTCCGTCTGATGCGCTCGCCGAGCAGATCAGCCAGTTCGTCAAACAGCGCCTGGCCGCGCATTCCTACCCGCGCGAGATTGCATTCGTTGACGAGCTGCCCAAGACGCCCAGCGGAAAGGTGCAGCGTTTCCTGTTGCGCCAGCAGGAGGTGTCGCGTGATCGTCCGCCGTCCACAAGCGACCGGTGATGACCTGACCGTTACGCCGATTCGACGCATCGTCTCGCAAGACCTACGGAAGGACGCCTCCCATGACAGAACCCTCTGCAACCGACTTGGCTCGACGGCTGGCCGTGGTCGAGGACCGGCTGGCGATCTACAACCTGCTGGCCTCCCACCCGGTCAGCGCCGACGCGGGCATCGAACAGGTGTTGCGCGGCATCTACACTCAGGACGCCACCTTTGACCGTGGCGAAGAATTGCACGGGGCGACAGGCATCGAGAAGATCGTCGCGTTCGCGCAAAGCCCCGCGCACCACGAGGCAATGCATGGTGGGCTCGCGCACTTCAACAGCCCGCCGTTGGTGGAACTGCGTGGAGACACCGCTATTGCGACCAACTACATTATGCTGATCTTCCCGGACACCCAAGGTGATATGCGCGAGCTGCCCAACCACGGGCTCACCACAGGTTTCCGGGTTCACCGGGTCGTGGCGAACCGCTGGACTCTGGTGCGCGACGACGGCCGATGGCGCATAGCTGCGCGGTCGGTGTCCCCGTTGGACGGCAGCGAGCCAGCGCTGAAGATCCTGGCGCGAGCCGGCGAGGTGTACTCAGGCGGCCAGGACTCTGCCCCCTCCCGGGCTGGCGTCTGAGGTCGCGGCCGCTCAGCGATGGACACACGCCGTCGGGCTCTACCCGCGTTTGGCTATGATCCGATGGCCCGCCTGCTGCGGTTACGGACCTCGACGCGCGGGCGCGACGGATCGACAAAACCGGGCGCGTCTGCGCTGGACAGGGAGAGACGTGCCGGACACGAACGCCACGCGGACGCGGATCCTTGATGCCGCCGAGCGTCTGTTCGCCAGGTCCGGGTACGACGCGGTCTCAGTTCGCGAGATCATGCGCGAGGCCGACGCTCAGCTCGGGCTCATGAGCTACTACTTCGCGAGCAAGGAGGCGATGCTCGAAGCCGTGGTCGGGCGCCGCAGCGGCGTCCTCAACGATCGTCGCCGCGCGCGCCTGGCGGCGATCGCCGGTACTGGCGACAGCTCGATCGAAAGAATCGTCGACGTTCTACTGGCTCCCTTCTTCGATCTGGTGAGGGATGAAGGCGAGGCGTGGGCGTCATACGCAAAGCTCAACGCACAGTTGGCTCAGTCGCCTCGCTGGTCCAGGCTGATCAAAGAAAACTTCGACGAGGTGGTCTCGCTTCTCATCGACGAACTCGAGCGAATCGTGCCCGAGGTCGCGCGAGCCGACATCTTGCGGGCGTTTGTCATTACAATCGGCGCGATGTTGGCGGTCCTCGCCACATCTGGCCGCATGCGCTCGCTGTCGAACGGGTACGTGTTGGACGATGACTTCGAGGCCATCAGGCCACAGCTCTACCAGTTCATGTCTGGTGGCCTGCGACAGGCGCTCGGTTTGTCCGACCAGAACGCTCGCTAGGCAGCAAATCGGCCCGTGGCCGTTATCCAGTCCGGTAGGCCCGACGTACTAAGGACTCGTGCTGAAATAACATCGTTTTCTGGGGTTTGATCGGCTACGGTTCTGCTATGGCGGAGCTGGTGGACTCGGTGGCGCGACGGTATGCGGTGCTGCGTCCGCATCTGAACGAGTTT
>JAABUP010005326.1_pt1 | contig 19696 bp, 26 predicted proteins | sample 5559201 | NCBI WGS metagenome assembly JAABUP01 (sample SAMN10711887, study PRJNA513373) | rock metagenome | isolation source: Antarctica rocks | place: Antarctica
AATGCAGCATAACTTACAGGCGTTCCAGCTAATCGTTCTTGCCAGGTACCTACCAGGTGTGCCTAAACCCTAGTCCTGTGAGCCAACATGCACTAACATGAGACACTAATTGCACCCAAGGGGTGTGCGCTGACAGGGCGAGTGCCATAGACGCAATTGCGAGGCAGAAAACCTCAATGCAGCATAAGAAGCGTGAATGATGATATGACAAGACTGATAATGCGCAAGACATTGCAGCTTAGGCTGCACTTGTGCCAACAATAGCAAAAACCCAACATGACTTTACACAGACCTTATAAACTACTCTGCATATGTCAACAATGGCGCCAAGAGAGCAGCTTTGAACAGCTGCATGATTGGCATTCAAGGTAAGACTCAATGCTGACCTGCAGATCTGACCAGGCATTAGTCATGGAGGCAGTGCCCCTGAAAGATAAAACAATGACGTTTTGGCTCCAGCCCATGAGGCAGCGTGTGTCCAGCTTCAGCTCCCAAACAAGCTCACTATGAACCAAATCGTACAGCTGCATTGCTGCTGGCAAAGTCATGGTTGTTCTGCACTCTGGACCTGCCATCTGGACTTCTTGCACATTGTTTCCATGCCCAGCATCTGCTTGCCCATCTTCTTGCCCATCTTCTTGCCCGTCTTCTTGCCCATCTTCTTGCTTTGGGGAAGAGTGCTGCTGAATGAGCCCCTGCATCAACAATGCTGGTATCATTGGGGACACTGAGTATGTCTTGTGTTTGCATACTCCCTGCTCATTAATGTGTGCCTTGCCTTGTGCTATGCAGGAAAGGTATCAAGGTATCATGTTGCTTGTCAAGATGATCAATGGTAATGATTTAAGCATGATGACTTTTCAGATATAGCTCAACATGGTGAAGTAAGCTGTCAAAGCGCCAAATATTTAACATGTCACGCCAAAAATTTGACATGTCATAACAGCTGCTGCACAACATGCAAGACTTGCTGCATTCATTACCCTCTTGTAGTCATAGACTAGGCAGCTCCAGTACAGCATGTGCATCATGGTCTCGAAGCAGAAGATGGGCTGCTGGCTCATGTTTTGGGAATCTGCCACCATCAAGGCTTTAGCGGCCATCTTTACTGGCTTCTCAGCTTCTGTCCACGCAAACTCTTGCTCCCAAGCCTGCAAAAGAAGGCTCAGAATGTTGGAATTCGAGACATGAATGGTACAGGCTTGCTGCAATCAATGATGTATGCGTGATTGCTGCAACAAAGGATCAGGCAACAAAGGCATTGCAAGCTGGCAGTATCTGTGCGTTGAGCACATGGCATGCCTGGTACATAGCTGATGCCTGATGCATGGTGAACTGCTGCACTTAAGTGCTTTCCAAGGATGCTGACTATGTGTTCCTGTTTAGGGCGTGCTTGGATGCAAACTGTGGCTCCTGCACAGGCTGTCACCCAAGTCTCATGTTATCTTATGTATGCATATACAACGCCAGTGAGCTGCACGTTCACCCGTTTCATCGCAGCATTGTCTTCAGGCACATGTGGCATGCACAGGAAGTTCCACACAAAAGCATTGGCTGTCATCACGACCTGCAGACATGTAATGCTTTTGCTCGAAATCTACCAGAAACGCATTTGCACACTGCGCGCTCAAGCATACACCACAGGTTACAGCATGCACTTACTGGCAAGAATAAGGAATTTGATGTATATACGAGCGGGGGGGGAGGGGGAAAACAGGGCATAACAAAGCACGCCCCATGCACTGACGGTGGACAGACGCTACAATTCATTTCAGCGCAGGTCATCTTCGACAGACAAGCATATCCTTGTCATCTGGTCATGTGCAATGTTCTTACCAAACAATGCTTGGGCATGAGTAATGATATTTGCTTTCCAGTTTTGGTGACATGCATGTCAAGGCAATCACTGTAACGCAGATCAAGCTGCATTTTTGCACAGCCCACTTTACAAGGATCACCCAGTTGTACTTATTTGTGAGAAATTGAATCAGGCATGTGGTGATGCAAGAATGCTGTAAGACATACCTGCATTGGCATGATGCCTAAAGAGAGAAACTGAAAGCTTGCACAGCTGTCCACATCCACCAGCCAGAGCAGGATCATGCACAGCCCAAACAGGATCATGACTACCACACGAAGTCTCAGCTGCAGTAACACAGCTTTGAAGGCTACAGGTGTAGTAAACCACAGCACACACAGTATAACTTCACATCCTGAAAGGTAAGATTGCCTCCACCATTTGCGAACACACACACATGGCAACAGTGTCACAAAGGCAGAAATGCCATGGGCAAGCAGAACACACAGAACATAAAGCACAATGTAGAATTGGATTCGTTACCTGCAATCTGTAGAATACACTTTCCATCTGAAACTGCTCATAGGGCAAGCGCCTGTGTTGCCTCAGTTTCCACACAAACATTGTGCAAGTGGTGGCAAAATACAGAAGTGACATTGTCACAGTTAAGTAAACGCAGATCCGGGTTATGGGATCGGTTTGTGAGCTGTCGGAGCACTTGTCTACTATCACCCTGGCCTTGCATGCAGCAACTGTCACCTTGAGATCTGTCCGGTCAATGTCTGCAAGATAGTACACAAGCAAGAGTTGCATGTTTGAACACTGTCATAAATGCTGTTGGAGCAAAACCTGAAGAACGTAATATGCACACAACGGCAGGCATGAAGCTGCTGCATAGCAGCAGTCAGCAAAGGTAACAGCTACTTATGGTACTTTCATCGCTCAAACTGCCGCCAAGACCCACAGCAAGACCAACTGCAAGACCAACAGCAAGACTAACAGCAAGACAAGACTTGACATCCAATCAGCATGTGCAGTGCATGCAGTTTATGTGCTGTTGGCGTTTAGTTTAAGGGCAAGCAAACCTGGTGCAGCATTACGAAAAAACCCAAGGCTGACAGCAACCTCCATCAAAACCCTCATCAAGCAAGGCCACTGCAACTTCCAAGGGCCAAACAGGAACAGCTTGGGCTTAGGCCTAAGCTCGATCAAGCGCCCTCCGTGAGCATGTACCAAGAACAAGAGAAACAACTGCAAGTGGCACCAATCGTTGAACGGAACAGCATACTTCATTACCCATGTAGTCTGCATGTGGAATGCCGGTATTACATCAGAACTGCACATTTACATAAGAACAGATGCAGCGTCATTGGCCACTGTCCCAAATGCGTATGGGCGCTCACAGCTGTGGCATTGTAGCAGTGACAAGGAAACAAGGATTTGTGCCTTTGTTTTGATGCAAGCTATCCAACAGAAGCATGGTAAAGAAGGTCATACATGGCAAATGTAGCTTATAAGGTAATCATACGGTAACTATAGAGTAACTACCGTGTTCCAGCAGCTCCATCGGACCCATGCACAGATGGTGATGACAGGAGAGAAGTAGAAGCATGGTTTGAAGAGCAGCCAGATGTTTGGAATCACATAGAACACCAAGTTCAGCCACTGCACAGCTCCTTCCAGTCCAAACAACATGGCCAATCTTTTGCGCTTTGCCTCCCTGTGCAGGTGCTTACAAGTAGTCATTTCTTGAGATGCAACGAAGCACTGATTAGTGCTGCGCTCAGCAACATCAGGGAAAAGGGCATGACTGAGAAGCCATTTTGTATGTCCCAGGTCTGCTTTCCAAACAGAGACTGCAAGTGTGAGACTTACCACAGCTTCTTGTGCCTGCGCGCCTTGAACACACGGCATGCAAACACGGTCAATACCGCAGTCATCAGTACCAAGCACAGACCTCCAACAGATACGTTCCAGACATAATCTGTGTTCTGTTGAAAGCGATGTGTGCTGGGATCCTGCACACGATGCAAATCGTGCTTTAGCCATAGTTGCATCCACCAAGCATATGCACACAGTCCTTGTACTTGCAGACTTTGGGACTGCAGGCCATGTATTTACGAGATTTTCAGCACCTTTGTCAGAAGATTAACGAACTGCACCAACAGAATGATGAATCCGGCAAGTGTCGTAGCAAAGATGACATACATAGCAACCTGCAGCAAAGTCACGGATTTGGTGAGTTTGCAGCCCTCAGCAGCCGAACCACATTTGCAACGCCAAAAGACAGATGCCTACTCTTGTGTCGTGAGTGTTCAAGAAGTCGAAACGCAGAACAACTCCCGTTGCACTCTCAGCCTGGGTCGGAAGCTTGGCCAGGACTTTCGCAGCTTCCAATCGAACCATGCCGTCCGTCATTTTGTGCAATTCCTGGCTGATGAGGGCTGTTGATCAGCCGTTGCTTGCGGGGTAGCATGTCTACATCGGAGAGGCTACATCAGAGTGTATGGTTCGGTCATTTGCTAGAGTTGCATTTGAGCTCCCGCTATGGGCATGCACTTGATCGTCCATCACAATGCTTTCGCCACCAGAAATAAGCTCGAGAGGTTTGCCGAAAGCCACGACACAGCTTGCGAGATCAAGCTGTGAGGTGGAACTACTATCAGCGACTGGCTTCAGAACAGCGTGCTCGAAATGCGGAGTCGAAGGCTCACGCCCTGAGCGCATGCTGGTCCATGTCGCATTGTTGCTCCGTCTTCGATGGTGATCTGTGGTCTCTCAGGCATCAGGCATCAGGCATCAGGCATCAGGCATCCCACCGATGACTGATGACCCCTGACTAATGTTGCTGATCCCATCTATCTTCTTCACTTCTCGATCGACCTCGTGCACCAGACTGTCATCAGACTGGAATTGATCGCGCAATGGACCGATTGCGCGGGGGACCCGTTACGCATTCCGAGCAAGCTGTTGAATGCTTTTAGCAGCAGGTTCTGGTGCTGGTGGTTATGCTCTCTTGAGCTAAGTGACACGGTGCCGGTGGTGTTTACATATGATAAAGCTATAGCTATTCTGCTTGCACAAGCTGCGCGCGATCATACCTCCAGCTCGAGCACGACAGGTGCTCGGCAAGCCCGTTCTTTCAGCTGTAATAAAGGTTCGCTGACGCCGATGTGCGTTTGACTGCGAATGTTTTGCAGACCCGGTGTATAATCGGGATACTTCCACACCCGCCTTTCAAAGCTGCGGACATGAGACAGCTCCTCAGAGCAGCAATGTTCTTGCTGTTGCTGACGTATGCTCTCGCCGGAGACGAAGAAGACGCCAGGGAAGCTAGGTTCCCCACCGCACTTGTCATACATGGTGTGTACAGAGCAACCATGGGAACAGACATCACCCTATATAAGCTTGCAATCACAAGCTATCTGTACGCTTTCTTTGGCCAATTCGACAAGACTCCTCGAGAACCGTTGGAAGCATACATCTGGGTCGATGCCAGCAGCTATGAGGATCATGTAGACATATTAGAAGGTGTCCTGCACAACCTGCAAAGATTGATTGAGGAGGTCAGTCGTGACTATTATTGGGTCAGGTTCTCCTTGCGCTTCAGCCGAGGTATAGCAGAGACCTACCACAGGTCTCTGAGGATGTGTGAGGAGGAAAACTGGTGCAGCTACCTTATGTTTGTGGAGGATGACTGGATGTTTGAATACACAAACATCAAACACTCTGCAATGGAGCTGTTGGCTCTGTTTCAAGGTCATGATTGGATCAACTATATCAGATTCAACAAGCGCATCACCACGGGCATCCTTTTTGACAGCCCATGTGTGGTGCAAGATACCCGTGTCCCTATTCCGCTAACGCACACTGCAGGCTTCAGCAACAATGCACATCTATGCAGGGTTAGCGCAGTGCAGAAGCTGTTTGACATCACTCACGATGCACGGCAGGCAGCCAACAACTGGGGTCTTGAGTGTCATCAGGACATGAGCAAGATGGGCATGTTTGCCTTGTGCCACAATCTTGTCTATGCCTGTCCTGCCGACGTTCCATTTGTTCAAGACCCTGCAGTCTGTGACTACAAAGAGTATGTACAAAATCATGGCTGTGCAGATACAAACTGGGCAACTGAGACATTCCAGCAGGTCAGTGCAACTTCTTGTCAAAATGACCAGGGCAGGTCTCCTAGGTATGATCATTGTGGTTTATATATTTATGGAGAATTTCAGGGACCTCAAACTACATTGCATCTGCAAGGCGATGGCAGGATGTTTGATTCAACATTGTTTTGGTCTCATCCAACTTCAGCTCTGAGTGACACACCGCTGCCATATCTAAAGCCTTCCAAGTTGTCCAGTGGTGCTTTCAGCTTTTTGAGCAGACTTCAACACATCATGCAAGGGTGACAGCGTAGACCCTTCATGCAGTCCTGTCAAATTTCTGTTGAACAGACAGTTGGCAGCTTTGATGCTTTCAAGACTATAAGAGATGATGTAGATGTATTCTGCTATATGTATTGAGCTATATTTTATGAACACATTGAGTTGAAACTGATTTGATACCATGAACGCATTGAGTTGAGATTGCATTTCAAATAAAGTTCATGCACGTTGGCTCTTGGATACTTGGCCCTTCATACCTGTGCCGACTTCGACTGACGCAGCCCTAGTATAAATGCGTTTCAAGGAAGAGGCAGCGAGTCAGTACTTAATGCAATGCAATGCTTCAGCTATGCTGCATGTGACATTGTAACTTATCAAAACTCGGCAGTGACTCATGCCCTGACTGATGGATGACTGATTGCTGGTCTCGACGCACCTGCGAATGTTGAACGCGCAGACAATACGCGAGTCAGTACTTACACAAAATCTGCTCGTCTACACACTCTGCAGACATGCAGGGCAGAGAAACATTTCTGCGTTATGCTCTGGACGTAGGCCAGGATCAGCAGTTACAGGTGATCTCTGACCCAGACAACGTCTTGGGCCAACATATCGGAAACGGAGTATGGACATCAGCCCACGAGCTGGTGTCTTTCCTCTGTATACAACATCCGTCCGCCTTGAGACATCAACGCGTGCTTGAGCTTGGGGCAGGTCTAGGTCTAGCTGGTCAGGTATGGAGGTTGACTGAGTTTGCCCTGAGAAAGTCAGATCGCTGTCACATTTGACCAATGTTTTCTTTATGCACAGGCAGCAGCTTTGAGCGGTGCCAATGTTGTGCTGTCAGACATGGCAGAAATGATGCAGCTCATGCAGATTAACACTGAGGCAAATGAACAAATTCTTCTAGACTGCCCAGGTACAACAGTGCTACCTACAAATTTCCTCTAGGCTTACCTTCTGACCTTCTGTGATGATGAAACATGCAGCTACAGGCCTGACTGCCGTATCTATGTCCTCTCCCCTGCTAAAGCTCTGGCTGCAGAATTGCTGCCAGTTGCTGTGTATAATCACGCCTTGCAAATTTGCATTGGCATGCTTACTGAAACAAACTTGCACAGGGTGCTGCAGGCAGCATTCAGGCACTGTGCATATTGCAGTGGGGCTGCTGTCTATCAGATCATCCCTATGGCCCAGCCAAGCTGCAACCTGACCTGATCTTGGGATCTGACATCACATATGACTCTGCTCAGTTCCTGCCATTGCTGCAGACCATTGCAGCGTACGCTGTCGTCAAGCACGATGTTCAGGTAGCCTTGCTACTCTGCCTCTCCTCTTCTTCCACGTGCTTTCACCACATGCCAGATCACAAGTCAAAGGGCAGTTTTGCATGCTTACTGTTATGCACGTCATGAAACGCAGCAGCTGCCATGGCATGGCACTTTTTTACGGCACTGTATATGCTGTATGAACAGCGAATCTGGTCCCCTAAGGCACAATGTTATATGTGCGTGCAAGGCATAATGACTTTAAGCAAGCGCATGTGTATTGATCCATCATGCTAGGTGCATGTCAGCAAGGCCCTTGCTGTCGAAATGTTTGCCAATTCCCAAAGCATAGCGTCTATTGGTTCTTTGATATCACACTACCTGCATGCAGTCAGTCCCTTACTATATCATGCCAAATGTGAATTTGAGCTTCACCCAGGGCTGCATGCAGTCAGTCCCTTACTATAGCGTGCCACATGTGAAGTTCAGCTTCTACCCAGGATTGCATGCAGTCAGTTCCTTACTATGTCATGCCAAAAGTGAACTTCAGCTTCTACCCAGGATTGCATGCAGTCACTCCCCTATCACATCATGCCAAATGTGAACTTCAGCTTCTACCCAGAACTGCATGGAGGTCAGGTTCCCTGATGTTTCACTACTTGCATGCAGTCAATGCCTCATCATGCCAAACTTCAGCTTCTACCCAGGATTGCATGCAGGTCATCTTGGCCATGCCGGACAGGCAAGAAACCTCAGCGTTCCTTGAGACAGCATCTAAGCATGGTTTCGTTTGGCGGTGTTTACGCCAAGTACGTAAGCCAGATCTTCTCACACCAGTTTCGATTTATCAGCTGGTGCTTGGACCCAACCCATCCCAAGATGTCCTCAAACTCCAAACAAGTCCTTGTCCATCCTCAGTGTCAATCCCTGGGACTGATGGACCGGTCCCTGCAGCTGCTTCGTTGGCTTCTGAGGCAGGCCAACATGATGCTGGCTGCGCAGCAGCTTCACAGCCATGCCCATTGTCAAACGCTGGGGCTGATGAAGGGACTCCTGGAATTTCACGCAGTCCTGGGACAATAGCTTCCCCAGGCCAGCTTCCAGTCCAGTCTGGCACTGTTTCATCCCCAGCATCTGGTGCTAGCCCTGGGACTGTCTTTCCCCCACAGTCCATGCCTGGGGATGGTAATCCTGCAGCAGTTCCATCTTCAGGACAGACATCACCCAATGTTCTGCTAGTATTGGACTTTGACTGGAGCATGATAGAGGAGAACAGTGACACCTTTGTTGTGAGCGAGCTGGGTGGCTGGGAGTCTTTCCAGAGGTGACATCATGTCATCCCTGCAACCTGTTGTGTCAACAGGCTATCATGTCACTTGTTTTGTTGCAGCAAAGTCAATCACTGTTCCACGATGTGCAGGTGCATTTTGACTGATGCATATGTTAGTACATGCTGCGTAGTTCTGTTAGTTTCTGATACACATTGCACCTAGCAAGTGGACAGGACAGCATGTTGTACGCTCATGTTAAACGTCTGAAGTTCAACAACTGAACATTGTTTTGTTTGCATGCTGAATTAAAGATTCCAATCTCCCAGCCAGGGGCCCACTCAATTTGCTGCAATGTAAGAAATGCTGTTTCCCTCTGCACTATGTGAGCCAAGAGGTGGTGGTAGAGGCAAGCCTCAAGCCTGCCTCCATCAAGCTTGACACTCACCTCCTCCCTCACAAAGTGCAGAGGCTTGCACCCATGCCCTACATCACAACAAACTGAATGACCCCAGGCTCAAGCACAAGCAGAATGCCAAGGGCCAGCTTGGTAACATGGATATTTTCCCAATCTGTTTTGTGACAACAGGTTTTGTTCTTGAACAACAACCTTTTTCTGCCAAAAAAATATGGCAGTGCTGGCTGTGATCAGGCTGAAGGCACAAGGGCTGCCATGGACTGAGTTGATGGATGCGGCTATGGTGGCAGTGCACAGCCAGCAAGGCAGAACAGGTGCAGACATCAAGGCTGCTTGTGGCAGGGTGCCAATGCACCACAGGATGCATGAGGTATGCCCTGTCACGCACATTCGTTCAGTGACTTTCTCAGCGTCCTGGGCAGCCTGGCAACGCAATCCCAAGTTTGCGTGTTGGTGCAAAAGAGTGTTCGTGGCGACCCTGTCAGTGTCAGGTGCATGTCGCACGGCTTGCGTGTTTTTTCCAACAGCTTGTTGCTCACGTGATAGAATATCACATGCTACATGATACGACAGCTATCAGGTATGTTGGGTGTGCATTGTTCGGACAGAATGTGCGTCATGTTGCAACGTGACACAAGCCATCGTAAAATTTTGATATTACATGGTCTTTTAACGTAAAGACTGACATGATCCTGGAATATCAGGCTTGCATTTCTATGCATGATGCTTGCAGGTTCTGCAAAAAGCATCTGCCAGCAGCAATGTACACATGGCCATTGTCAGTGATGCCAACACAGTCTTCATTGACTGCATATTGCAAGCTCAAGGCTTACAGGTACAGCATGACACACGCATTGGATCTGTTCTCTGGGTGCTGCAGCCAGCAAACTCAGCGATTGTCCAAGCATGTTGGCATTATCTTGATGCCTTGCACTGAGACCCTGGCTGGCACTGCTGCAGAGCATTACTCATCATGTCCTTCATGCATCATTATGATTGACCAAGACTGTCTGTTTCGCCATATGTTGATTCGCCGCATGAGTAAGACGGTCATGTATTGCAGACATTCTGTTAGTTGTTTGTCAACCAATAGGCAGAGCAAGTGCCGCTGCAACCAACACCGTGCAACACCTGTGTCATTGCTGCTTGTGTTGAAACAGTTATGACGATGTCCCATAGGGGTGCTTCAATGATGTCATCACCAATCCAGCTAAGTTTGTAGATGGGGCTTTGAGGATCAGCCCCTACCATGAACAGCCACATGGGTGCACAGCTTGCCCTCCTAATCTGTGCAAAGGCTTGGTGAGTACTGTCATCATGATGCTTTTGCTAAGCAGCTTTTGACCTGATCCCTTTTCAGCTCCACACAGTGGGACTTTAGTCCGGTGTTCCCTGCACAAACACTCATGCAGTGTCAGTCGCATCAGGGTCTGCCTGGTTTCTTGTGGCAGTCCCTAAGTTGGCAATCCACATCAGGCACCAAGTTTTTGGTCTGCAAATGCATCATCCAAGCTCTCTTGGCTGCTTGCATTAATCATGAGCAATGAGTACAACTGCAAGAAGCTGTTATGCCTCATACAGGTGATTGAGGAGCTTCTTCTTCGGCACAACTATCGCCAAGTCATATACCTGGGGGATGGCAGAGGTGATTATTGCCCCTGCACCAGGCTGGGCCCCAATGATCACATCTTGGCTCGGCAGAGATACCCTGATGGCAGTGAATGCTCCCTTTTGCGGCTCCTTACACAACAAGGACTTCCAATTAAGGACTGTAGGCAGCGCCTTTCATCATCCCAGAAGCCTGTGGGTGATGATTTTTCTGCCGCTGGTTTAAATGGTGAGGCATATACACAAGGAAAGGAAGCCTTTGCAAGTACGGCTGAGACATCAGATGTGTCATTTGCAAAGAAGAGTCAGGGTCCGCAGTCAGATGCTGCTGATGTTGATGGTGCCAGGTGTCAAGGTATACATACAGCTGATGACCAGTCACCAGTCACAGAGCAGCAATCAACACTATGCTCCCTGGCTCTTGATGAAGAGGCAAAGGACAGCTCACTCTGGCAGCATGCTTCTGTTTACAGCTGGAGTGCTGCTGCTGATGCAGCAAACTTGATACAACTGTTGCTGAAAGCACCTGCCCAAAACTAAGGTGGTGGCAAGGCCATCTTCTGCCTCACAAGTTTGATCTTGATTGTCGGGCTGAATGAGTTGTTGCAGTGTTCTGTGTGAGCAAATGGTGACCACTGTCAATCACAGGCATGCTTATGAAAGGAAAAAGGCATGTGTGCACTTGGTCAGCAATGCTGTACACGTTGAGAAGTGGCATTTGTACATGTTCAAGCAGAGAGTAGAACGGCCGAAGTAGGGGTTGGTTGCATCAATCCAACACTGTGTGTATTTCGTAGCAGGTGATGGTATTTGCACCCTGAGTCAGGCCGTAATCTATCAGCCCTGCTAGTAAGCGCCCCCTAACTGCAAGCATTTTCCACGTCCCTGTAAGTCTTTGCGCTGAGCATGGGCCTGTGGGCGCCATTATCAAGCGATGCGAAATGCTTCAAAGCAACAGACTTCTGAAGATGTGACTCTTGAGCCGGAGTCCGACGGTTTAGCCGAGGCAGTCGCCCGGTCAAACCGTCAGCATGGCACCGGCACCTGGAACTCGCTGTCTGTGCTGGCGTCTGAGTACGCCCATGCTGTGCTCGATGCCGTGCCAGGCGATCGGGTCGGTGACCGCAAGGGTAAGGTGGAGCACGAGTGGCAATCCGTTGAGCGACTGGATTCTCAGTCCACAACACAAAGTGATCCCAACTCTCGGACCAGCCGTGATCTGCCAGTCGTCAGGACTGTGCACGAAACACATGCTTCTTCACGCCAGGATCCGATAGCAGACAGCAGTGATGTCGTCCGCAACGAGGCTGCAAGGGTCAAGGCAAAGTTTGCTTCAGTTGACGCAAGCACTGAAGTAGTTCTGCGGTTCGACTTCATGAACGAGTATGATACCAGGGTACATCACGGCACCTCTCTGTTTTGCAGCAACGCATAAGCAACTTTGCCAATGTTGAAGCAATTTAATGCTATGCAGGTTGCCAGTGGAGCAATCCTTGCGGCCACCTTAGTTGGGTTAGCTGTGCTCACTGCGCAATTTACCAAGAAAATTTCAGAGGTAACCAGCCTTTCAAGCACCCAACTGCATGCTTTGATCTCAGTGCATGTCTATTATGCTGAAAGCCTCAATGACAATATTATGGAATTTGATATTTGTAGGATTCTAGTACAGCCCGCTTCAAACACAACGCAACCTCAATATGGAGCATATGTATTGGGGGTGTGTGTCTGGTTGTGCTCTCTGCAAACCTAGGGGTCTTTGCCTGGCGAGTCATGCAAGCACGGCGGCTTAGAAAGACCTGGTAAGAACCATCACCGATATGTCTGCATATATCGGCTTCACACATGAGCTGACACCTTTTTTTGTCAGTGGTTCCCTGAACCAATAGCCCACAGAGGAACCACGCAGAGTTGCCATGCCGGGTTGCAAACAGCATTTACATGTATTCACCTGCTGCTCACAAGTTTGACTGCTGCTGTCTGCAATGGACAAGGTCAGTGACGCAATAGACCGTATAGAGATGCGCAAGACAGACTGCTTTAAAAAGACAAGACTTGTCCCGCATGTACCTAGCTCATCATGAGCTGGAAAGCCTTGTTGTTGTTATTGTAATTAGTGACGCAAGCAGTTGAGGGCTGGTCGTGCATGTGATCAATGAGTGTCCATGAGTGTAGTGCTATAAAAGTGCAGTACTATAATAGTGTAGTGCTATGTAATGCACCCATATGACCATTGCTTGATATTGTGCAGGAAGATTAGGAGAAAACGAAATGCAACCCTGTTCTTCATCGAAGCGGCCGTCCAGTCAGTCAACCTGGTGTTTTACATAGTTCCCAACATCTACTTGCTGAAGGAGCCCTGCTATTTTTTTGGGCGTGTCGTCTTTTGGTGCGGTTGGGTTCGCTGGACCTGCTGGAACACAGTAAGTAGTTTCACTGCCTAAATGAATGTCTTGGTTTCTGCTTATTTTGGGGTGTTCTTCCCCCTTTTTTGTGATTTCTAGCACAAAGGAATGTGCACATTTGCCTCTGCTGAACACAATTTGGCAAAATCTGGCGATGTCTCAAGTTTGCTTGCCAGTCTGGCAGCCAGCGGAGCAACCTACCTGCGCACTCCTGATGTGCATGAAGGCCCCATGCTTGATGTACAGAGCAACTGCATGATACATTGCAGCAGCTGGTCTATCATCACTCATTTGCCTCAGGCCTGCCATACCCTTGGTGACAGCCATCTGCAAATGCTTGCTGAGGCTGTCTGACTTCAGCAACACAACATACAACCAGAGATGTCTTCACACACACACAAGTCATTGTTGGTAAAGCAACCTTTGTTGTCTCCCAATGCATGATCTGTCACCCTATAGTGCTGTTTGAGTCAAGTGGGCATTTTGACCTGCAGTTGTTTTTACTGTTTCTGGTCCATGCATATGGATCCAGAACCTGGAAGGTGCCGCAGAGGAGTAGCAGGCGCCTTTTGGCTCCTGGCGAGGCAGCTTTTCAGCCCCCAGAGGGCCAAAGCAAGTTGATCATGGACGGGCCCTGGCACCTGAATTGGCCCTGCCTCATACCCTGGCTCCTCATGGAAGCTGCACACAGCATTGCCTGGCTGCGCAACGCTACAGCTTCAGGTAGCTCTTTGGAAAATACCACGGAAGCTCCTATATCTGCATGATGTGTCATAGTGAGCAACATACAAAGTGCCACCTTTGCCTGACTGGTGCTGGCTTCATAGTATAAAGCAAACTTCAGAAACAGAACTGCTATGAGCGTTCCCTAGTTTGGATGAGATCTAGCTCCGGGCTGCCGCCTTAGGAGGCTCCCGTTATGATCGCTGAAAAGCGTAATCCTTTTTTTTTTTTTTGTGAAGATATCTTTTGTTAGATGACAGTGTTGCTGATGAGTGCATTGTTATTGTCTGAAAGCTGTATCTAGCTGTATCAATGCGAATGTGTCCGTTTCTGCATCTTTTGCTTGCTTCAACAACATTCAGCTGAGCATTAGGCCACCGTCAAGATGGCCACTGCTATGGCTGAACCAGTGTTCAAGTGTTCCCTGCTCTGCTGCAACTGCAAATGATTTGCTCGGACACACCCTTGTTTTGGCTGCACATGGCGTAGCCTGTTGGCGGGATTGCCTTCGGCTCAGATACATACTGCATGCCATAGCATGTCAGCTGCATGCTCAAGTTGCACACAGCATGCCAGACGTGGCATGATCGCACCTCGTCCCAGCTCATGTCAGGCATCAGTACATGTTGTGCACAGCTTGTCTTGTACTGACAGACCTTCCTTGTGTCTGTCAATCTTCTTGGTAGTATTGTTTGTGAGACGTGTTGCTTGCATGTTTATGAAGCAAGCGCCAGAAAAGTTACACAATTGGCATGCTGTCACATGTCCCACTGCTTTAGTGTCATCTGCAAAGAACACGGAAGGCTGCCTGTTCAGGGCTGGGTTGACTGAACGTGGGATTGTCAACCACATAGCCATGCACATGTAGACAAATCGAGACTGAATCTGTTGGGCACTTCGCTCTTTGATGCGGATCTCACTCTGCGAGAAGAACTATTCTCCAAGGCAGCAGGAGCTGTCAAACGATTTGACTTTGTCAGCATAGACACCTTGTGCAACTCAGATTGGGACAGACAGATGACATGGGTGTGCAGGGTTCCATGTGAAGGGCATTGAGACGGTGGTACAGCTGTGCAAGGCAGGGGGGACATTGCCAAAGTGCAGGGCTGACCGGACCACCAAGATCTCCATCGACATGATTGTGGCAGTGGCGATCCTCTACTTCGCCCTCACATGCTACATACTGATATACAAGCTGCGAAAGTACAAGAAGCAGCCTTATGAGGAGATTCAGGTCGCTGTTGTGTTCTATCGCTTGCAGGTGACTATGTTACCTAGCTTCCCCTTGCTAGTATGCATCAAGGTTGCTGTCAAGCTTTGTCAGTGCTATGTGTGCCGAGATCGCATGAAGTGCATGGCTTAGATGAAGTTCTGTGCATGCCAAGCAGCAACTGCCGTACGTGCCTGCCTGCTGCAGAGTTCACAGCCTTGCTTGTGGCATGCGTTGAAACATTTGGTACATTGCCCGACTCAATGTCTACTCTGCATCACTCAGTGTAAGACACTTGCTGCATGCATGCATTCTTGCTGTGATTGCTGCCCTGCAATATGCTTAATGCATCCATTCCTAGCTTGGTGCGACTGCTTCTTTTGCGATGTACTTGCTGGTGGTGGTGTGATGATTGGCTTGCAGGAAAAGAAAAGAAAAGAAAAGAAAAGAAAAGAAAAGAAAAGAAAAGAAAAGAAAAGAAAAGAAAAGAAAAGAAAAGAAAAGAAAAGAAAAGAAAAGAAAAGCAAAGAAAAGAAAAGAAAAGAAAAGAAAAGCACAGAAAAGAACAGAAATGAAAAGAAAAGAACAGAACAGAAAAGATAAACGAACAGAAAGCCACTAATGTTTTGGTGCTGCAGTTGAGGCTGCGGACCACTGTGATGACCTTCTTTGGCTTGTCCTTGATCCTGCTATGGCTAGTCAAGCTGAACAGCTGTGCCAGCTTCCAGTTCTCCTGGCTGGGCCTCACCCCCATGCAGGTATACTGCTGCCTGCTCACTCACACACATTTATCATCAGTTGTGCATATGCTGTCGGCACCCAAGCGCATGCAGGTATACTGCTGCCTGTGCGCTGACACACACCTACATTCCCAGTCCATCTGTGTTCGGATTGCATTCAAGTGTCAGTTCGTGTCATTTCTCACTGACACACATACATCATCACATGTGCACATGCTGTATGCACAAAAGCACATGCAGAGTCTTTGCAAGGTACTGCAGCTTCATGGATTGTCATACTTGAGCATGAGGTCAACTTGCTAGTATCCCTCATAGCATCTAGGCTTTGCAACGCGCAACCAGGAAAGAAAGAGCTTAGAAAGCAAGAAAGGTTCGCGCTTTCTAGCCTTAAGCTGCGCGGTGCTGCACATACCTGGTTCTAGGGGGGCAGGTGCATGGCATTTCATTGAAATTGTCAAAGGGTGGCTGAATGCACAAATAATGGATCAATCACTGCATGCATGCATGCACGAGTGAATGAATGAATGAATGAATGAATGAATGAATGAATGAATGAGTGAATGGATGAACGATGAATGACTGCATCAACAAAACCATAGATATTTGGTTGGTTCTTGCTCAACGCTTGAACAATGCTGCCTTTATCTATCACATGCGTGCTGCACATGCGTTACTTGAGCTTCTCTAGCATTGCTGAATGCTGCAAGCTGCTGCAGGTTGTCATGACGGCCAATGCTTTTGTGTGGAGCTACATTGCCATGCCACACACTCCACAAGAACATGCGGTAGCCATGCGGGTAAGCTCTCCTGGAAACTCATAATGCACCTTAGTTGGTACATGACCCGTGAGCGTGCTGACTCAGCAAGCCTTTGTCAGGTTTCGTTTTCACTTCCTGCCTCATTTCATTGGTCCACAAATTCATGCTACTGCAAGCATGGCGACCAATGCATCAGACTGGCACGCTGTGGTTCTTCGTTTGTTCAGCTGACGTTTTACACACTTCCCACTTGCTGAGTGACATGGTGCTCTGCATCTTGCAGCATGATTCTGTGCATCAGTCATCTGAATCAAAAGCTTTGAGATGTTGTCCTGAAAGCAGCTTCACACTGTGTCGGCACCCACTCATCCTACATCAGCTGGCATCGTGACAAATCACCTTCACGCCACCTTCACGCCACCTTCACACCACCTTCACACCACCTTCACACCACTCTGCCACCATCCATTCAGGCCCAAGTGCAAATGTTACACGTCCATTGTTTTGAGCTGTTGGCTGTAGCAGTTCCTCAGACTGTGTTGTGTTTCAGGTTTGGGAGCAGGAGTTTGCATGGATAGAGGCTGACAAGCCTGTCATGGTGGCAGCCAGGGCCCTCACAGTGCATGGTGACCACAAGCTGAACAAGCAGCCCATCTTCTGCTTCGAGACCATGATGCACATGCTGTACTGGAGCAGCATTGTGTATGACTACAAGAGGGTATGTTGCTGCGCCACCAGGGGTAGACATGATACTGTATCTACGGGTTTGTGCAATGGTCTGGAAGTTGTTGTGCCTGTTGTATCACGTGCAAAAGCTAATTGGAAAGTCCACCTGGTCTTTCTTCCTTAGCGTCTCCTTGCATGTCATCTGCAGCTTTTGGGTTTGCAGCTCAAGCAGTCAGGGGCATAAACAAATATGCTGCAGCTGGATTCTAAATCAGACACCTCTGCTGACCCAAAAGCACCCTTCAAAGTCAGTTCTTCAGTATTGATCATGAGTGATACAGCCCTGTTGACTTGAAGTCATAGCTCAAAGTCCTCTTTTGGTAACAATCATGCCTGATACTTCATAACACACCGTGACTTTGTTGTTGGTAATGATTGTAATTCAGCCCTTTGAGGCTTGAAAGCGCAACTCAAAAAGCTGTGTGCAGCAATCCATGATGAGATTCTTCTTGCAGGGCTCTCCTCAAAGCCAACAGAAGCCATCAAGGAAGCGCATGTCCCCAAGCCTTGTCAAAGGGTCCCCAAGCCTGGTCAATGGGTCCCCAAGCCCGGTCAATGGGTCCCCAAGCCCGGTCAGCGGGACCCCATCACATCAACCTGAAAGGACCACCCTGAACCTGCGCACTGCCCTGGGGCTGTACAACCTCACAGACAGTGAGCTGTTCTGGGAGGTGCAGCTGGATACGCGCTGCCTGATGGGGTGGAGTGACAGCACCATTGTGGTGGCTTTCAGGGGGACTGCCTCCATGAAGAATGCCCTGTCAGATCTCCAGGTCAGTGTCATACTGCCTGTCTGCTTGGCACTGCATTCACACAGAAAGAGCTAGAAGACGTCTGTCACTCTGCGTAGCTGTGTCTGTCTGCCTGTGTGTGGCCGTGCGCTTGCGGTGGGTTTGCTTAATTGAAGGCAACTGCCTGCATGAAGAACGCCCTGTCAGATCTGCAGGTCAGTGTTAGTATGCCTGTCTGTTTGCCTTCTGTCTGTGCACTCGCTGATGGGCCTGCTCAATTTGTCAGGGCAACTATAGCCCTGCAGGATGCCCGGTCAGATCTCCAGGTTCGTGTCAGCATGCCTGTCTGCTTGATACTGCCAGTATCTCTTGCATTTTCATTGTAGGAGATAATTGTCACTCTGCCTAGCTGTCTCTGTCTGCCTATGTGTCTGTGCACCCGCTGGTGAGCCTGCTCGTTTTGTCAGGGCAACTACGTTCATGTCGAATGCCCTCAGATCTGCAGGTCATTGTCAGTATGCCTGTGTGTCTACCCCTGCGAGTGTCTCTCTTTGTGAATGCAGGACACATCTGGCAGTGCGTCTCGCTGTGTTTGTCTGTACATCAGCCTGTCTGTCTGCCTGTGTGTTGCTGCACTTGCATGCTCATCCTGTTCTGCTATCTTGTCAAGTCATTTCAGATAGTGGAGTCACCCATGAGTCACTCGCTTCAGTCATCATCATCAATAGTCTCTGTGCTGACTCAGCATAGAGCAGATGTCATGCAACAGGTCTGGTGGGCAGAATACCACTCCCTACAGACACCAATATGCTACAGACGCTACGCATGCAGGGCCCACATGGCAAATGATGTGAGTGCGATTCTGACTGGTGTGGGTTGTCACAGGCTTGGAGGGTGACCCACCCCCCAGCAAGGGGCCACACCTTCTGTTGTACGCGCCCAATGGTGCATGTGGGCTTCATGAAGAGCTGGCTGGCCGGCGGCTTCAACTTCAAGGTCCTCAACCGCATCATGCAGGTTGTCAACAGCCGCAAGGCAGGCGCTGAGAAGCTCAAGATCCTGGTCACAGGTGAGGCCCACTCCTGCTGCTTCTGAACCTGCTCAGGTGCTGAATGCCCACTTGTTCTGAGCTTTCTGTTGTCCCCGGTCGCGAGCATTGACGCGCAGAGCGTGGACTCACAGCCGAGCTGTTGTCTGAACTTGCTGAGGCAAAGTCAACATATGTTGCTTCTGAGCTTGCTGGGCTGCTTTCTTGCCAGCTTGTGGTGAAACAAGAATCAGACATCATGCAAGTAGCTGTTTCTGCAAACTGTTGCAGAAGTGCTGTCGGCCATGGCAATTTCTCACATTCGCTTTTGAGCACATCATGTTGTGGAGGACTGCTGTTGCTTTGGACTGGGCACATGCGCTGAGCTCTGCTTGTTGGGACCATAGGCCTGGCAGACATGTTGAGCACTTCATGGTCTCGCTTTTACTTGATGAACGCGATATCACTGATGCGCCTGCTCTGCCCTGCACATTCCTAGCTCATCATGAGCCAGAAAGCGTATACAACATCATTGCTCTGATTATCACTGTTGTACTTATTATCATGCTCTCTTCCATCCCGACATGTCTATACAGTTCAGATAAATCATCCCTACACTGGAAATCTAGATCCA
>JAABUP010005327.1_pt1 | contig 19693 bp, 18 predicted proteins | sample 5559201 | NCBI WGS metagenome assembly JAABUP01 (sample SAMN10711887, study PRJNA513373) | rock metagenome | isolation source: Antarctica rocks | place: Antarctica
TATGTCTCGCGTTCGCTTGGAAACATAGTGGAATTGCGCTCAGATCGGTATTCCTTTTAGATAGTTGCGTGACAGGCTTAAGTCCGACAGGCTCCTAGGAACTGTTCAATCTTGAGCGCCCTTTGCAGATCGTCGGTGCGGCGTGCGATCAGCTCCAGGCGGCAAGCGTTGTAAACCAACGGCGCGTCCGTGCCGCCGGCCTCCCCCGACATGCGGAAGTCGCACTCGTTGTCGGCAAAGGCCACCCAGGCGCGCTCGGCCCTGCGCAACCCTGCCTGACGCCCGGAGCCGACGGCATGGAGAAGTTGCTTGTAGAGCCTGTTCAGCACCGCCTCGCGGCGATCCAGTTCGGCAGCGTCGCAATCCTTGAGGCTCATGGTGTTCCCACCTGCCTTCGCCTGACACTGCCCGTAGGATTGCGCGTGGGAGGCGGAGGTCGAAAGGACCAACGCCGCCGCCCAAACAGCGAAGCCCAGGCTGGCCAAGCCTCGACGTGTCATGGGTTCTCGCCTTCCAACTCCCTCAGGGCGTCATGCTGCTCGGCGGCATAGCAGGTTTTCAGACCAGGCTGGCCCCGCACGTCAACATACGCATTGCGAACGGCGTAGAGCACGTATTCTCACCCGACACCAAGACTGAGTCCATCAAATTGATTGCCCATCCCCCAGCTTCAGGGCGGTTGCTTGCTCTTCTCGGCGGCGCGCGGCCACAACCATCTCTCGCACAATGTCCTTCAGCAAGTTCTCCGTATCCGCATTGAAGGACCAGTCGCCATCGCTGGCGTTGCTGAACTCGTCCACGACTGCCGGCCCCAATGCGCGAGCGCCTCTGTCAACGGCCCGGTGATCTCCTGCGCCGGCGTGCCCTTCTGCATCAGGTCGGCCATCACCGTCCCAGCTAGGCTGATTGCCTCGGCATGATCGCTTACGTCAATGAGATCGGAGTTGAACCAAAAGTTGAACAAGCTGGCGAAATTCTGGATCAGCAGGTTTCCATGTGTTTTCATGGCGACCTCCTTCAAGGCGTCACAGGCTTGTCTGTGAAATGCCCGCCCCCCTAGTGGTCCAGGTCCGGCGACATGCCATACTTGCGCAGCCATGCGGCCCTCTCGGCGGGGTCGTCCGGGTCGAACCGCAGGTCCACCTGCACGCCATCGAACTCGCGCATCAGCACCTTGAGAAAGGAGCGGTTGGGAACCGTGACCTGCAGGACATCCGGCGCCGTCCACATCAGGCGCGGCCTTTCGTCCTCGTGCGCGCCCGTGTCCACCCCGAGCAGGTCGGCGGAGCGGGCCGGGCCGCGGGTGGAGACAAGATGGACCCCCGCGACGACGGCCCCCGTGCCAAACCCGAACAGGCACACGGCCTCGTCTATCCTGGCCTCCCATGCCCCATCGGGAGAGGGCACGCGAGCGACGATGGCGTGCTCGCAGGTGTCCTTCCCGTCTCCGTCTCCGGTCACGGCCCATACGGCGGCAAGCAACGTAAGCAGCACGGCACCCAGGCCGAGCGCCATGCGCCGGCCGCGGCGGCGTGCGGGCTCAGGCGTTGGCCGCTCCCGCCCCATTCAGGGTCCGGCCGCGGCGTGGATGCCGCCGGACTGGTAGAGTTGGAAACCCAGGTCAGTGTTGGCGACGTTTCCATGTGTTTCCATGACGACCTCCCTCAAGGCATCACAGGCTCGTCTGTGGGATGCTCACCTCTAGGGGTCCCGGTTCGGCGACATGCCATACTTGCGCCGCCATGCGGCCCTGTCAGCGGGGTCGTCCGGGTCGAACCGCAGGTCCACCCGCACGCCATCGAACTCGCGCATCAGCACCTTGAGAAAGGAGCGGTTGGGAACCGTGACTTGCAGAACGTCCGGCCCCGTCCACACCAGGCGCGGCCTTTCGTCCTCGTGCCCGCCCGTGTCCACCCCGAGCAGGTCGCCGAAGTGGGCCGGGTCGCGGGTGGAGACAAGGTGGACCCCCGCGGCGACGTACCCCACGCCAAACCCGAACAGGCACACGTCCTCGTCCACCCTGGCCTCCCATGCCCCGTCGGGAGAGGGCACGCGGGCGACGGTGGCGTGCTCGCAGCTATCCTCCCTGACACCGGTTGCGACCCATACAATGGTTACAACGGTAAGTACAACGGCAAGCAACGTAAGCAGCACGGCACCCAAGCCGAGCGCCAGGCGCCGGTCGCGGCGCCGTGCGGGCCCAGGCGTTGGCCGCTCCCGCCCCATTTAGGGTCCGGCCGCGGCGTGGATGCCGCCGGACTGGTAGAGCTGGAAGCCCAGGTCCGTGTTGGCGACGTTGCGGACCGGCAGGTGGATGTAGGTCTTGTCCATATCAGTGCCTGGCCGGAAGCGGCTGTATCTTGCAGCGTAGGCGTCCTGCATACGCAGGATCTCGTCACGCGACACGCCGGAGGACGCCGAGTAGAGGCCGATCGCGACGGTGGCGTAGTCCACGTACTCCGGGTAGTTCTTGCCGCCGGCGCGCTGTGCGTCCCATACGCCACCCTGTTTGAGCTTATACAGTCTCATAAGTTCAAGCGACAGGATGGCCAAGTCCGCGCCGCCATTGTCAGAAACAGGACTGTGGGTTAGGGCGTCGTAGTAGCTCCTGTCCGCGGTCCCCTGGTTGACAAAGAAATGCGGGTCGAGCCTGGCCGGACGCAGCATCTGCTGGCCCTCGTAGGGTCCTTCCGGGATCAGGACGGGCCTGCCCTGGTCGTCCACAACCGGCACGGGTGCGTTCGGGTCGTTGGGCTTGCCCGCTGCGGCGCCCACGGCGGCTCCTGCGTCAGCGGTTGCTGCCGTGCCTGCGTCGGTCGGCGGTGAAGCGCCCGAAAGCGGAGAACTTGCCAGCATGGCGGTGGCCTGGTCCGGCGCGGTCGCGCCAAAACCCTCCGTATTGTTGGCAGAGCTGCCCCAGCCGCTATCGGCGCCACTGCCGCCGCTCAGCCCGGCGTCGGCCTCTTTCGCCGTCGGTCCTCGACCCTGGAGCGCACCGACGCGCAGTGCGCGAAACGCAGCCAGCAGTTCGGAAGCGGGTCCCCCTCCCTCTACAGCTTGGTTAGCTGGCACGACTTGGCCCGGTTCTGGAAAGGGGGGCGCGTGACCCGGGCCTGTTGCTGCCAAGCCGTCGCGGTCTCCGGTCCCCTTGTCCGCCCCCGGCGCGTCCTGCCGGGCTGCGCCCGTCCACCCCCGTAGCCGCCGCATTCGCCACATCCGCCCGTTGTACCCGCGCGATGCGGGCGCGGCCGGCTACGAGATGCGCAGCCGGATGGTGTCGACGCCGTATGGCAGGTCGCCTGCCGAGCAGCCCTCGGGCGGCAGGCCCATGGACAAGGGGTCGCCGGACACCGAAGCCTCCCGCCGGTCAGACCAGGTGAACGGAATGACGATGGTATCGACGCCGTATGGCAGGTGGTCGGCCGAACGGACACCGGGCAGCGGGTCCTTGGGTGAGGGGTCGTCAGATATCGGAACCTCCTGCTGAGACGCCGGCCCCGTATCGACTTCCTTGAGCAAGGACACAAGTCCTAATCACGCCCAATCCAACCACCGCGCCTGCCCTGCCGCACGGCCCCATGCCACTCCTCATTCCATGGTCGAGCATCTGCGGCCGATGTTGCAGGCTGCGCATCTCAGGTAAGGTGCAGCGTTTTGAGCCGGGGCTCACGATTAAATGTAGTGTGACACCCTGGCAACCTGGGCCGTTTAGGAAGATGCCCTAAGCGTGCTCAGGCTCCAGTCGGTTCCCTTGCCTGCCTCAGTCCCAGCCAGCGTGCGCCGGGGCCGATAACTGCAAGCCGCTGCCCCTAGCCCTCGCAACCTTCCGAGCGCAGGAACTCCGCTACGACATCCTCGGCGATGCCGTCCGAGGTGAACGCCTCGCCAATGCCGCGGGCGAGCACGAAGCGGAGCCGCCCGCCGAGGTTCTTCTTGTCGCGGCGCATGTGCTGGACCAGCCGAGCGGCGGAGAAGCGCCGGTTCAACATGCCGGTCTCGCTGGGCAGGCCAACCTGGTCCAGGTGACGCGCCACCCGCGCCGCGTCGCCCTCGGCGCACAGGCCGAGCCGCGCCGAAAGGCGGAACGCCATGCCAAGGCCGACCGCGACCGCCTCGCCGTGCAGCAGCCCGCCGCCATAGCCGACCTCGGCCTCCAGGGCATGGCCGAAGGTGTGGCCGAGGTTGAGCAGCGCCCGGCCGCCATTGGCGCGCTCCTCCCGCTCGTCGTCGCCGACCACGGCCGCCTTGAACTCGCAGGCGCGCAGCACCGCTTCGGTCAGCCGCGCCACGTCGCCGCCAACCAGCGCGCCGCCGTTGCGCTCGCACCACGCGAAAAACGCCGGGTCGCCGATCAGCCCGGCCTTGACCACCTCGGCGTAGCCCGCCCGCATCTCGCGGCCCGCCAGGGTGCCGAGCGTCGCGGTGTCGGCCAGCACCAGGCGCGGCTGGTGGAAGGCGCCCACGAGGTTTTTGCCGAACGGCGTGTTGACCCCGGTCTTGCCGCCGACGCTGCTGTCCACCTGGGCGAGCAGCGTCGTCGGCACCTGCACGAAGGGCACGCCGCGCAGCACCGTCGCGGCTGCGAAGCCGGCGAGGTCGCCCACCACGCCGCCGCCCAGCGCGATCACCGCGGTGTGGCGGTCGATGCCGCACTCCAGCAGCCCGGCCACGACGCGGCCGTACATCTCCAGGCTTTTTGACGCCTCGCCGGCCGGAACGACGATCGGGTGGGCTTTCATCCCAGTCTGCGCCAGGCCGTCCAGCAGCGCGGGAAGGTGCAACGCCGCCACGGTCTCGTCCGTCACCACGGCGTAGGCCTTGCCCGCCAGCACCGGGGCGAGAAAGGCGCCGGCGCGGGCCAGCAGGCCGCTGCCCACGACCACGTCATATGACGCCGACGGCAGGGCGACGGTCAGGCGCCGGGGCGGGTGCCAGGCCTGGATGGCGGCGCACACGTTCGCCGTCGTGGCGTCCGGACTCTCGTCGGCGCAGTCGCACACGAGGTCTGCCTCCGCGTAGACGGGATGGCGCTGCGCCATCAGGCGCTGCAACGTCTCGGCGGGATCGCTGCCTTGCAACAGCGGCCGGTCGGTGCAGTTCGAGAGCCGGCGCAGCAGGATGGGCAGCCCGCAGCGCAGCCAGATCGACACCGCGCTGCGCCGCATCGCCGCGCGCGTCGCAGCGTCCATAAAGGCGCCGCCGCCGGTGGCGAGCACCAGCGGCCCGTCAGCCAGCAGCCGGGCGACGGCGTTGCGCTCCACGTCGCGGAAGTGCTGCTCGCCACGACGCACGAACAGCTCGGCGATGGTGCAGCCCTCGGCCGCCTCGATCTCGGCATCGGCGTCGCGGAACGACAGCCCGAGCCGGGCCGCGAGCCGTTGCCCGACACTGGTCTTGCCGGCACCCATCAGGCCGACCAGCACGACACTGCGGCTGGCGAGCTGCGCGGGGCAAATGTCCGAGAGAAGGGCAAGGCCGTTCAATGCTTAACCTAAATATCAAAAGTTAATAACGCGGCCGATAGTCTCGACGCGCTCCTCGCATAGTCGATTTGATTGGACGGCGGCAAAATATAAAGTGGTGGACCTAAGACACAAAACAGAGAGACCGCCCAGTTGCAGCATTGCGCGCGGACCGGAAAACCGCCGCGCCGTTCGATGGATGGCGAGAATTGCAGGCTCCGCCGGAAGGATTTATCCGGCCGGAGGCGGCATTTTCGGCTATCGATGCCCGGAAATGGCGAAACCAGGAGTGACCACGATGGCTGCGAGCGCCCAACCCCCCGCACTGATGATCATTCCGCCGCGCCGCCCGCTCCATGGCAAGGTGGTGCCCCCTGGGTCGAAGTCGATTACCAACCGCGCCTTGCTGCTCGCGTCGCTGGCGAACGGCACCAGCCGGCTGACCGGGGCGCTCAAGAGCGACGACACGGCGTTCATGGCCGTGGCGCTGCGCAGCATGGGCGTGTCGGTCGCGGAGCCGGACGCGGCGGGCTTCGTCGTCAGCGCGGCCGGGCGGCTGGTGGCGCCGGCCGGGCCGCTCAGCCTGGGCAACGCCGGGACGGCCACCCGCTTCCTGACCGCCGCCGCCGCGACGGTCGACGGCGACGTGGTGATCGACGGTGACGCGCACATGCGCAAGCGGCCGATAGCGCCGCTCGTCGCCGCCCTGCGCCGGCTCGGAGTCGACGCGGAGGCCGGCAGCGGGTGCCCTCCCGTCCTGGTGCGCGGGCGCGGCGGCTTCGCGGGCGGCCGGGTGGAGGTCGATGGCGGCCTGTCCAGCCAGTATGTCTCCGCGCTGCTGATGGTCGGCGCCTGCGGACGCGGCCCTGTCGAGGTCGCGCTGACCGGCCCGGCCATCGGCGCCCGCGGCTACGTCGACCTGACCCTCGCCGCCATGGCCGCGTTCGGGGCGGAGGTCGAACCCGTTGGGCGGGCGGGCTGGCGGGTAGCGCCGACCGGATACCGCGCCGCCGACTTCGCGGTGGAGCCGGACGCCTCGGCCGCGACCTACCTCTGGGCGGCCGAGGCGCTGACCGGCGGCGCGATCGACCTCGGCTTCGCGCCGGAGGTCTCCAGCCAGCCCGACGCCCGCGCGTGCCATCTCATCCGCATGTTCCCGCACCTCCCGCCGGTCATCGACGGCTCGCAGATGCAGGACGCGGTGCCGACGCTCGCCGTGCTGGCCGCGTTCAACACGGTTCCGGTCCGCTTCACGGGCGTCGCCAACCTGCGGGTCAAGGAGTGCGACCGGCTGGCGGCGCTCGCGGCCGAGCTGTCGCGCATCGCGCCGGGGCTGGGGCGCGAGGACGGCGACGACCTGGTTGTCGCCGCCGACCCCACGTTGGCCGGCACGGCGCGCCCGGCCCGCATCGAGACCTACGCCGACCACCGCATCGCCATGAGCTTCGCGCTCGCCGGGCTGCGGATCGACGGCATCACCATTCTCGACCCCGGCTGCGTCGCCAAGACCTACCCCGGCTATTGGGCCGATCTTGCTTCACTTGGAGTTGGCCTGGCAAACAGCGCGTGAACACCGCGCCGGCAACGCGCCAACGCGCTGGACGCGGCACGGCAATACCAACATAGTTTAGCGACAGCTCTTTTGCTGCAATGCGATCTTGTGCTTTGCCGCGGGCATTCGGCCCTCGTCTCCTGCGGCTGGATTTCACCAAGGGGCATCAGGCTATGGCTCTCGCCGCCACTCATCCCGCGCCGTCGCTTAGTGAGTCGCCTGCGTCGCCGCTCAACGGGTTGCTTACATCCTTGCCCGCCGGCGAGCTTGATGAGCTGAAAGCCCGCCTCGTTCCGGTTTCGCTGGTTCGCGGCCAAGTGCTGGCCGAGTGCGGCCAACCCGTCGACCACGCATATTTCATCGAGCGCGGGGTGATGTCGGTCGTCTCGGCGCCAACGGACCAGGGCTGGGACGACGGAGTTCAGGTGGCCATGATCGGCCAGGAAGGGATGGTCGGCGACCTTTCGCTCGTGGACATGCGGCACCCTGCCTGCGCGCATTTCGTGGTGCACATCCCCGGCGCCGCGCTCCGCCTCCCGAGCGCCGAGCTGCAACGGCTGTTTGAACGCAGCCCGGCGCTGCATGCGGCCTGCGCACGCTTTGTCCGGTCCTTGATGGCCCAGGTGATGCAAACCGCCGTCTGCAATGCGCGGCGGAGCGTGACGGAACGCTGCGCACGCTGGCTGGCCATGACGCACGACCGGGTCGACGGGGACGAGGTGCAGGTCACGCACGAGGCGCTGTCGGCGATGCTGGGCCTGCACCGGCCCGGCGTCACCGTGGCGGCGGCGGCGCTGCAGCAGGCCGGGCTGATCCGGACCAGCCGTGGCTGCTTGACGGTGCTGGACCGGGCCGGCCTGCACGCCTTTGCCCAGGGCAGCAAGCCTGTGTCCCAGGCCGCGTCGCCCCGCGCCCGTCCGCAATGGGCCGGGCACGGCCTGCGGCCACCGGCGACGGACTCGGTGCTTTGAGGCGGGACCAGCCTAGCGCCGCCCGTGCCAGCGGGCGCCGGTCCGCCAGCCCAGGGCGCAACGCAACCCCCGACACCGATCAGCTTTGACAGGAACCGCGGCACCCATGTTCCAGACCCTCCAGCCACAACCGCCCGATGGGCTGCTCGCCCTCATCGCCTTGTTCCGCGACGATCCCCGCAGCGGGAAGCTCGACCTGGGGGTCGGGACCTACCGGGACGAGACGGGCGTCACCCCGATCATGCGGGTGATCAAGTCGGCAGAACGGCTCCTGATCGAAAGCCAGCAGACGAAGGCATACCTTGGCCCGGAGGGCGACGAGCGCTTCGTCGACCTGCTGAAGCCCATCATCCTTGGCACACCGGATGCCTATGCCGGGCGACTGGCCGGCGTGCAGACTCCCGGCGGCGGCGGGGCGTTGCGGCTGGGGGCGGAGCTGATCACCGCTGCCCGGCCCGGCGCCAAGATCTGGGTGGGAACGCCGACCTGGCCCAACCACCGACCGGTCTTTGAAGCCGCGGGCCTTGAGGTCGCCGAGTACCGCTACTTCGACCCCGCCACGCAGTCGCTGTGCTTCGACGAGATGCTCGCGGCGCTGTCGGGGGCCGCGGCGGGCGACGTCGTGCTGCTGCATGGCTGCTGCCACAACCCGACCGGCGCCGACCTGGACGCGGCCCAATGGGAGGAAGTCGCCGCGTTGCTGGCCCGGCGCGGCCTCGTGCCGTTCATCGACCTTGCCTACCAGGGACTCGGAGCCGGGCTCGAGGCGGACGCCCAGGGCGTGCGCAGCGTGCTCGCGGCGGTGGAGGAGGCGCTGCTCGCCTACTCCTGCGATAAGAACTTCGGCCTGTACCGGGAGCGCACCGGAGCGCTGTTCGTGCTGGCGCGCAACGGCGCTGCGGTGGACACCGTGCGCGGCAACCTGCTGGCGCTCGCCAGGGTGAACTGGTCGATGCCCCCCGACCATGGGGCCGCGGCGGTGCGCGCCATCTTGGAGTCGGCGGAGCTAGGGCGCGCATGGCAGGCGGAGCTTGCGGGCATGAACCGGCGGATCAACGCCGTGCGCCAGGCGCTGGCGGCGGCGGACCCGCGCCTCGCCTTCTTGTCCCGCCAGCGCGGGATGTTCTCGCAACTGCCGATCGCGCCGGCTGCCGTCGCGGCGCTGCGCCGGGACCATGGGGTCTATATGGCCGGCAGTGGCCGCATCAACGTCGCGGGACTGCGGACCGCCGACACCGGCGCCTTCGTCAGCGCCCTCACAGCCGTAGGCGCCCTGTCGGCAGTAAATCCCTCGGACCAGTCGAAGCAAGCGGCTTTCGTATGAAAGCAACCTCCATCTAAAGTATAGATCACGATTAAGTCATATACTGTCGATGGTGACTAAATCATGGCGCGGCACTCTCCCCTATTCCACTGTGCCCCCCAACTGCCAGCCTGAGATGATAGGAGCGCTACTTTGAACGAGATCCTGCCCAACAGCCTGCGCAGCGGCGCCGATAGCCGCGGCCGGTTCGGCACCTTTGGCGGCCGTTTCGTCGCCGAAACGCTGATGCCCAATGTGCTGGAGGTCGAGCAGGCCTACGACGAGGCCCGGCGCGACCCCGCCTTCGAGGCCGAGTGGCGCCGCCTGCTGAAGGACTACGTCGGCCGGCCCAGCCCGCTGTGGTTCGCCGAGCGGCTGACCAAGCACCTCGGCGGGGCGCGCATCTACTTCAAGCGCGAGGAGCTGAACCACACCGGCGCGCACAAGATCAACGCCGTGCTCGGCCAGATCCTGCTGGCGAGGCGCATGGGCAAGACGCGCATCATCGCTGAGACCGGCGCCGGGCAGCACGGCGTCGCCAGCGCGACCGCCTGCGCGCTGTTCGACCTGCCCTGCCTGGTGTTCATGGGTGCCACCGACGTGGAGCGCCAGCAGCCCAACGTGTTCCGCATGAAGCTGCTGGGCGCCGAGGTGAACGCGGTGACATCCGGCGCCGCGACGCTCAAGGACGCGATGAACGAGGCCCTGCGCTACTGGGTCGCCAACGTCGAGGACACCTACTACTGCATCGGCACCGTGGCCGGCCCGCATCCCTACCCCACCATGGTGCGCGACTTCCAGTCGGTGATCGGCGACGAGACGCGCGAGCAGATGCTGGCCATCGAGGGCCGGCTGCCGGACGCTATCGTCTGCGCGGTGGGCGGCGGGTCGTCGGCCATGGGTATTTTCCACCCGTTCCTTGATGACCCCGAGGTGAAGCTGTACGGCGTCGAGGCTGCCGGGCGCGGCCTGGACAGCGGCGCGCACGCGGCGGCGATCAACGGCGGCCGTCCCGGCGTGCTGCACGGCAACAAAACCTACCTGCTGCAGAACGGTGACGGCCAGATCACCGAGGCGCACTCGATTTCGGCTGGCCTCGACTACCCCGGCATTGGCCCGGAGCACTCCTGGTTGCACGATATCGGCCGCGTCGACTACGTGGCGGCGACCGACACCGAGGCCCTGGAGGCGTTCCAGCTCTGTTCGAAGCTTGAGGGCATTATCCCGGCGCTGGAGACGGCGCATGGCCTCGCCTACATCGCCAAGCTGGCGCCGACCATGCGGCCGGACGAGACGATCGTGCTGAACCTGTCGGGCCGCGGCGACAAGGACATCTTCACCGTGGCGCAGCATCTCGGGCAGGCGCTGTGAGCGGCGGCGCCGGGCGGATCGCCGCCCGCTTCGCCCGGCTGCGGGCCGAGGAGCGCGGGGCGCTGATCCCATTCCTGGAGGCCTATGATCCCGACGCCGCAACCTCCATGGCGATCCTGCGCGGCCTGCCGGGGGCTGGGGCCGACCTGATCGAGATCGGCGTGCCCTTCACCGATCCCGCGGCGGACGGGCCGACCATCCAGCGTGCCGGGCAGCGTGCCTTGCGGGCGGGCGGGTCGATGCCGGGCACGCTGGACATGGTGCGGGAGTTCCGTCTCGAAGACGACGAGACTCCCATAGTGCTGATGGGGTACCTGAACCCGATTTTGTCCTATGGCCCCGATCAGTTCTGCAGCGATGCCATGGCTGCCGGCGTGGACGGCATCATCGTGGTGGACATGCCCGCGGAGGAGGCCGACGAGCTCGCATCGCATGTCGACGCCTCTGGGCTGGACCTGATCCGGCTGGTCGCGCCCACCACCAACGATGCGCGGCTGCCGCTGGTCCTCAAAGGGGCGGGTGGGTTCGTCTACCATGTGGCCATCGCCGGCATCACCGGCACGCTGTCGGCAGCCGCCGAGGACTTGGCGCTGGCGATCCCGCGCGTGCGCGCCCATACAAGCCTGCCCATCGCCATCGGCTTCGGCGTCCGCACGCCCGAGCAGGCGGCCCAGGCCGTGCGGGTGGCCGACGCAGCGGTGGTGGCGAGCGTATTGATCGAGACCCTCGCGGCATCGCTGGACGCAGAGGGCCGGGCACAGCCGGATACCGTGGGCCAGGTACTGGATCAGGTGCGCGGCCTGGCCAAGGCGGTGCGTGAGGCTCGGGTTAGCGTTGAGGCGCCGGCGTTCGCTTAGTTTGGCCTGGCTAGGTTTATAAGGCGGGGTAGGATGGCGTTGGCGCCGGCTTTGAGTGGCGACGCCAACTATCTCGATAAACCTGGTATTTTGATGCGCAGCTCCGATAATCCGGAATTGGCACTGCTATAGGGCGGTGTTCCGAATGGCTCGGCCAGCCTGGGCCTGTGTTTCCTGCTGACCCGACAGGGGAAGCCGTTGCCCGGCTATTTGGTCCCATGCCGCCGCGATCCATCCTCAGCCATCGCTCGACGAACCGCCTCCGCTTGTGGCACTCCGGGCCTTCCTAGCCGGTTCACCGCCGCGCGGCTGGTGCGTCCGCGTCGCTCGGCATTTGGGGACAATTTCAATGCGATGCAGGATTGCAGTCGGCATCCCAACTGTCGGATGGGCTGCTGTGCTGCGCAAGACCCTGCGCGAACTCCGGTTGCAGACGCGGCCGGCGGACGCAGTGATCGTGTGCGGCACGAAGGCTGCCGATGTCGAGGGCGCCGAGGGTGCAAGCCCCGGCGTGAGGCTGCTGGAGGCTGAGCCGGGCCTACCGAGACAGCGCAACGCGATGGTTGCGGCTGCCGGGGACATAGATGTCGTGGTGTTCTTCGATGACGACTTCTTGCCGGACCCGGCCTACCTCGCCGTCATCGAGCGCCATATGCTGGCCGATCCGCAGCCACCATGGTCAACTCACGATGACCAAAGCTCAGCAGGCCCTATGGCATCAGTAGCTGTCTCAAGTTCTGCGCGGCATGAACAAGAACCGAGGATCGCTTCACGAGGTGCCGCGGCCTTGCCACCCCTCCAAAACCCGTCAAAAGGAGGATGTTCGGCAAACCCCTTTGTGTGACATGGACGCCATCCATGTCGAACGCCAGGCCTTTCAACGCTGCATGCTGGACTGCTGCCCAGATAAGCAGGCTCGTCGCCCCGTCCATGGAGCCGCGTGTGCGGGTCGACGTGAAGCGGATGACATTGCGCGTCTTGTCACGCATCTGTCGCCATATCGCCTTTTTGGAGGCGGGAGGAAGCTCAACTGTGAAATCAACGCTGGTGGGAAGTCCAGCCGCATCGAACGCTAGCGTGTCGGTGGACTCCATCATGGAGCCTGAACGCGGCATGGGACACCTTGGGCAACTGACCGATCAAATCACGGGTTATGGCGAGCTTCTTTGACGAACGGGATAAATCGCTTTCGGTGAACTCTGCAGCCAGGGCGGGCCCAAGGACGCGCATTACCAAAGGCTGGCCAATCGCCTTCAACCCGACGAATTTTTTTGTGAGGAGACACGGCAGCCGGCCTACGACAACTCCCCCCATCGAAACCGTGGCCTCTTGGTAGACCCCGTCGCTGGTGGCCTCCATCCACTAGGGTTCATGGAATATTGTCGGAACAAGGCACCTCCTCGACGTGTGAGTGGACCGAACCAGGCTACTTCAATGGAAGCGCCATCAGCGCCTCGTCGTAATACTGCGTCCCGATTTTCAGCGCCCGCCGCTCCAAGCCATACTGGCTGAAGCCGGCACGGGTGTAGAGGCGCACAGCAGCCGTGTTGGAGGTCACAACCGTAAGCTGAACCTCCTCCACGGCGCCTCTGGCCTGCTCGGCCACGCGCGCCACCAGGGCCGCCGCCAACCCGGTTCCCCGGACTTCAGGTCGGATGTACATCCCCCACAGCACGCCCTTGTGCCTTAGCTTGGCGGTGTCCGGCACAAGAAGGCCCACCGTTCCCACAAGGGTCGAGCCGCCCAGCCAGCCGCCGAACACTGCACTGCGCTCGAGCCGCTCCGCAAACCATGCGGGAGGCTTGGCGGCTTCGTCTTCCCAAGCGGCGCCGAACGCCTCGGGATGGCCACGAAGCCCCTCCAGGCGCAGCTCGCGGTAGCTCATCGTGTCCGAGGCGTCGAGGCGGCGCAACGTGAAGGGTGGCTCCAAGCTATTTTCTGCATTCATCATCGCACCAGTCCGCATAACGGAATTGGCCCAAGGCCAGAGTCCCACGCCGGGTCAGGGCAATCGCATTTCGGCCCAGCTTCTGCCGGCCCGCCGCCTCGCAAATGGCTTCGGCGTCGTTGCGGTCGTTCTTGCCGCGCTTGACAAAGGGTTTGACGTGGTGCGGCGGCACCAACTTCACCCGGTGGCCCTGCGCGCCCAGCACCCGTGCCCAGTGATGCGAACCGCCGCACGCCTCCGGCACCACTTCCGTCGACGCCTGCTTGGCAAAGAACCCAAGCAACTCCGCCCGCTCGAGGGTGCGACGAATGACCGGCTGATCCCGCTGATCGATCGCGTGAACCGTGAAAACAGCCTTGAACGTGTCAACGGCAGTGCGCTTGATCTCGGTCATGTGGGCGGCCCCTCCGTTTGGCTATCAACGGAGCCCAAACATCTGGCACTCGATGCCGCAGGGCCGTCCACACCAACAATGACGGGTGCTCTTCGAGTGGTTTCCAGTCTGAGCTACTTTGGACTAGCGCCGGCCGAACAGGCGCTCGATCTCGGCGCGGCTGAGTTTCAGGAAGGTAGGGCGGCCGTGGCTGCACGTGGCGGCGCGCGGCGTCGTTTCCATCTGCCGCAGCATCGCGTCCATCTCGGCCTGCTGCATCCGGCGGCCGGCGCGGATGCTGCCGTGGCAGGCGAGCCGGGCCAGCACGGCGTCGAGCCGGGCCAGCAGGGCGGTGGCCTCGCCGCCCTCCGCCAGCTCGTCCGCGAGGTCGCGCAACAGCGGCGCCGGGTCCGGGGTGCCAAGGGCGGCCGGCAACGCGCGCACCAGCAGGGCGCCGGGGCCGAACCCCTCGAACTCAAGGCCGACCGACCGCAGCTCGTCGGCGTGGGCCAGCAGCCGCGCGGCGTCGGCCGGGGCGAGGTCCACCACGGCGGGCAGCAGCAGCGCTTGGCGCCGCACGCCGCCGGCCTGGTGCTGCGCCCGCAGCGCCTCGTGGGTCAGCCGCTCGTGCGCCGCGTGCTGGTCGACCAGCACGAGGCTGCCGTCGGCGGCGACCGCCAGGATATAGGTGTCCAGCACCTGCGCCACGGCGGCACCCAGCGGGTATCCGGCGGCGGCCGGCACCGCATCCGGCAGGCCACGGGCGGCAGGGGGCGCGGCGAGCGGCAGTTGCGCCTCGGCGAAGCCGGCGTAGCGCGGCCCTGGGCGGCGTCCCTGCGGCACCAAACGCAGCGGTGGGCGCGCCGAGGCGTCAAGCTGGGGTGCAGCAGCCCCGCCTGTCATTGCCCCGCAGGCCAACGCGCGAGTGATGGCGCCGATCACCAGGGACCGCACCCCGGCGGGGTCCTGGAAGCGCAGCTCGCTTTTGGCGGGGTGGACATTCACGTCCAGCGCGTCAGCCGGCAGGTCGAGGAACAGCGCCGCCACCGGGTGCCGCCCGGCGGCGATCACGTCGCGATACGCCACCCGCAACGCGGTCTTCAGCACCGAGTCCGACACCGGGCGGCCGTTCACCACCAGGCTCTGCGCCGCGCCGGTGGCCCGCGAGACTGTGGGCAGGCAGGCGAAGCCGCTGAGCCGCAGCTCGCCATGGGCCTCGTCGAGCGAAAGCAGCGCCGCCGCCGCCGCGTTGCCGACCATTGGGCCGAGCAGGGCGGCGACACGGGCGGCGCGGTCCTGCGCCGGCAGGTCGAAGGCGACGCGGCCCTCGGTCTCGCAGCGGAAGGCGACATGGGGCGCAGCCAGCGCCAGGCGGCGCGCGGCGTGCTCGGCGTGCTCGGCCTCGGTGCGGGGGTGCTTCAGGAACTTGCGGCGGGCCGGGGTGGCGTAGAACAGGTCGGCGACCACGACGCGAGTGCCGGGCGCTCCCGCCGCCGGCGCCGGGCCGGTGACGACGCCGCCCTCCACCTGGATGGCATGGGCGTGCGCGGCGCCCGGCGGACGCGAAACGATGTGCAGGCGGCCGGCGGCGCCGATGCTCGGCAGCGCCTCGCCGCGGAAGCCCAAGGTGGTGATGCGCGCCAGCGCCTCGACGTTGTGCGCGTCCGCGGGCAGCTTCGAGGTGCAGTGCCGCTGGACCGCCAGGGCGAGGTCGGCCTCGCCCATGCCGCAGCCGTCGTCCTGCACCTCGATCCGCTCGGTGCCGCCGCCGGTGAGCGCCACCGCGATCCGGGTCGCGCCGGCGTCCAGCGCGTTCTCGACCAGCTCCTTGACTACGGCGGCCGGGCGCTCGATCACCTCGCCGGCGGCGATGCGATTGACCATGCCCTCGGACAGCAGCCTGACCCGCGGCGGCTCGGGGGCGTCATGATTCGGGACGGATGGCATGGCGCAGCCTAGCACAGCCGGCCCAGTGCGGCCTACACTCGGCGCGCGGCCTGCACTCGGCGCCGTCCCCGCAGATGGACCCCTCCATGCCCGACGCTGGCCTGCTCCCCATCGACCCCGGCGCACGACGCGCGATCCTTGGCGCAGTCGACAGCCTCGCGGACGACGCGACGGCCTTGCTCGCCCAACTGGTGCGGCACCGCAGCCTGCTGGGCGAGGAGGCCGGCTGCCTCGACGCCATGGCGGCGGCCTTCGCGGGCCTGGGCCTCGCGCCGCGCCGCGTGCCGGTCCATGTGGACCGGCTGGCCGGCATGTCCGGTTTCTCGCCGCCGCTGATGTCGTACGCCGGGCGGGACAATGTCGCGGCGGTGCATCGGCCGCGGCAGCGGCAGGGCCGGAGCCTGATGCTGCAAGGCCATGTCGACGTGGTGCCGGAGGGCGCCGCCGACTTGTGGGCCACGCCGCCGTTCGAGCCGGATATACGCGGCGGCCGGCTGTATGGCCGCGGCGCCGGCGACATGAAGGCGGGGCTGGTGTCCATCGTCATGGCCTGCGCCGCGTTGCGCCGCGCCGGATTGCAGCCGGCGGCCGAGTTGCAGCTCGCCGCCGTTATCGAGGAGGAGTGCACCGGCAACGGCGCGCTCGCGGTCATGCACGCGCTGCCGCGGCCCGACGCCTGCCTGATCCCGGAGCCTGGCCCCGGCTTTCCGGCGCTCTATGTCGCGGAGGTCGGCGTGGTCTGGGCGTGGGTGACGATCACCGGCCGCCCCGCCCACGTGCGCGACATGCAGGCCGGGGTGAACGCCATCGAGGCCGCCTACGTGCTGATGGAGCGGTTCCGCGCCTACGAGGACGCGATGAACCGCGCCGAGCGCCGCCATCCGGCGTTCGCCGGGGACAACCATCCGATCAACGTCAACTTCGGCACGCTCACGGGCGGCGAGTGGAACAGCAGCGTCGCCACCCGCGCCCGGCTTGGCGTTCGGGTCGGCGTGATGCCGGGCCATAGCTGCCACGACGTGCGAATGGAGATCGAGGCTCTTGTGGCGCAGGCGGCGGACGACCCCCGGCTGCGCGGCGCGCGGCTCGGGGTGGAGTTCAAGGGCTTCCTGGCGGACGGCTGCGTGTTCCCCGGGGACCAGCCGATCGCGCAGGCCGTCACCGCGACGCACCGGGCGGTGACGGGCACGGAGCTTCGCCACTACAGCGCCACCGGGCTGACCGACGCGCGCTTCTACACCTTATACAGCGGCACGCAGGCGACCTGCTACGGCCCGGACGCCGAGAACATCCATGGCATCGACGAGAGCGTGGGCCTCGACGCCATGCATGACGTGACCCGCGTGCTGGCGCTGACCATCGCCGGGTGGTGCGGGCTGGAGGCGGCCTAGCTCAGCGGAGTCACCAGGGCAGTTCGGCCCCGCTGTAGTCGAGGAACGCCGAACCCGGCGTGCCGCGCCGCGCCAGGATCACGTCGACCAGGCCCCGCACGCTGGTCTCAACGTCGAGGTCGGCACCGCTGCCGCCCATGTCGGTGCGCACCCAGCCGGGGTGCAGCGACAGCACCGTGAGCGGTCCTCCTAGTTTTTCCGGGGCCAGCTTCGCCACCATGCTGCGCGTGAGCGAGTTGAGCGCCGCCTTGCTGGCGCGGTACAGCTCCATGTCGCCGCGGTCGTTGCCGGCCACGCTGCCCATGCGAGAGGTCATGAAGGCCAGCACGCCGCCGGGCGCGATGCGGTCGAGCAGGATGCGGGCAGCGGTCACCGGGGCGAGGGCGTTGGTCAGGAACAGCGCGCCGACCTCGTCCGCGGTCGCCTGCCCAGCGTCCTGGTGCGCCGGCCCCGACACGCCGGCGTTGATGAACAGCAGGTCGAGCCGTGCCGCCGGGAGCGCCGCCACCGCGACGGGATCGGTGATGTCGGCGATGGCGGCGCTGGCGCCCGCCGCCTCGACCGCCGCGCGGTCGGCCGCGGACCGGACGGTGCCGGTGACGGCCCAGCCGCGGCCCGCGAGCTCGCGCACCAAGCCGAGGCCGAGGCCACGGGACGCGCCGATGACGAGTGCTGTTGGCATGGTGGAAGCCTCCCTGAGTTGTGCTGACCACATAGGGGTTGCGGCGCGGCCCCGCCACGACATCTGCCCAAGACACCGACATGGGACCGGAAACCTGCGGCTACGGCTGCGTTGGGTCGGGACCTGAACTTATTTCGAGGGGAACACATGTCCGAATCCGCTCTGACGACCCAACCCGTCTCCGCCGCCTCGCCCCGCGTCGTGGTCATCACGGGCGCGTCGTCCGGCATCGGCCGCTGTGCCGCCGCCCTGTTCGGCAAGCACGGCTGGCGCGTGGGCCTGATCGCCCGCAGCGCCGAGAACCTGGACGCCACCCGCAAGGACGTCGCCGCCGCCGGGGGCACCGCGTCGGTCGCCGTCGCCGACGTGGCCGACAGCGCGGCGCTTGAGGCGGCTGCGGCGCATATCGAGGGCGAGCTTGGCCCCATCGACGTTTGGATCAACAACGCCGGCGTCAGCGTCTACGGCAAGTTCATGGACATCGAGGAGGACGAGTTCCGCCGGGTGACTGAAACCAACTACCTCGGCACGGTGAACGGCACGCGGGTGGCGCTGCGCCGCATGCTGCCGCGCAACGCCGGCACGATCGTGCAGATCCTCTCGGCCATCAGCTACCGCGGCGTGCCGCTGCAATCGCCGTACTCCGGCAGCAAGTACGCCTTGCGCGGGTTCACCGAGGCGCTCCGGGCCGACCTCGCCAACGACAGCAGCGCGGTTCACCTGACGATGGTTCACCCCCCTGCGGTGAACACCCCGTTCTACAACCACGCGACCTCGCACATGCCGAAGCCGGTGCGCCCGCCGCCGCCGGTTTACCAGCCGGAGATCGTCGCCGATGCCATCTACCTCGCCGCCACCACGCGCCGGCGGGAGGTCAAGGTGACGGGTTCGACCCTGGGCTTCGCTGTGGCGAACAAGGTTGCGCCCGGCCTGCTGGACTACCTGTCCGGCAAGTTCGGCGTGACGGCGCAGCAGTCGGACAAGGGGGGCGACGTGGAGATCCGCGACCCGAACCTGAACGGCCCCGGCCAGCGCCCGTCCTCGACCCATGGTCCGTTCGACAGCGAGAGCCTCAACACCAGCGTGCAGATGTGGGCCAACAAGAACCGTGGCGCCGCGGTCGGCCTGGCGCTCGGAGTGGGGCTGATCGGGCTGGCGATACTGGGCGGGTCCTCGGCGCGTGCCGTGGGCGCGGGGGCTGCGGGCGTCCGGGCCGCGGGCGCACGCACCCTGGGCGCAGGGGTCCGCTTGGCGGCCAACGAGGCGCTGCGGCGCTTGTAGGAGCCGGCATTGTGACGGGCCACACCGCGTTGGGGGTCGACCAGCATGGCTGAGGCGGCTCCGCGCGTGATCGGGCAGCTTGAGTCGTCGCCCTCGACCGGTCCCTTGGCTTCTACCAGCGCGTGTTCGGCTTCGAGACGCTGCTACAGGAGGAGCGCATGGTCGGCCTTGCCGTGCCCGGCGGCAGTGTGCTGCTGCTGTTCCTCCGGGGCGGCTCGGTCGAGCCGAGCCCAATGCCGCCGGGCGGCGTCATCCCGCCGCATGATGGCCGGGGCACGATGCACCTGTGCCTCGCCGTGCCGCTGGCAGAACTCGGCGCGTGGGAGCGGCACCTGGCTGCGCTCGGCATCTCCGCTGAAAGCCGCGTGGTCCAGAGTTTCGGCGGCACCAGCCTGTATTTCCGCGATCCCGACAGGCACTCGCCGGAGGTGGCGGGGCCTGGCCTGTGGGCCACCTACTAGCAGCCTGTCGGAGTGAAGTTGCGAGCTATTTCGTGTGCCTGGGCTAATCATGCGTTGCTGGGTGGCGCTGGGACGGTTTCTCGCGGTCGAACTT
>JAABUP010005328.1_pt1 | contig 19687 bp, 22 predicted proteins | sample 5559201 | NCBI WGS metagenome assembly JAABUP01 (sample SAMN10711887, study PRJNA513373) | rock metagenome | isolation source: Antarctica rocks | place: Antarctica
AGCTCCTGACCGTGATGATCGAGCAACAGGAGACGGTGCAGGTCGAGTTCCCGCGGATAGATGAGCACCGCGACGCGCACCCCGAGTTGGTTCACGTCGCCATGCAGTCGGAGATCCTCGCGGGTGCCGTCGCTGAGGGTGGCGACAGTGGCTCGCCTGCCACCCGCAGGACTATCAGATGCGGTCCGCGGTCGGCGAGATGGACTGCACTGTTGACGCGGCTGCCCGGCCACAGCGGGGGCCCGCCCATGCCGCCGCCCCACCGATGGCCGTCCGCATCGACCACCTGCGCCATCGTGTACAGACCACGAGGGGCGAACTCAGCGGTGAGCGTCCACCGGACACCGTCCATGGCCATGCCCTGTCCCAGCACCCACCGGTTCCCGGCTTCCACAGTTTCATCATGAACCCGTTCTGTGGACGATGATCCGCTCTGTGCCGGGTCCTATTGCCGTGTCCCGTCCTCCGGAGCAGGCTGGGCGGGAAGGATGACGCGGAAAGGGGGCCCACACCGATGGTGAACAGTTCTGGTCTTGGCCGCGGTCCGGGGCGGCTCCACCGAGACTCTGCGTGGGACCCTGATCTGCCTCGGGCTATTCCGTTCGGTGCCGCTTTGCTGGTCGCCGGCGGCCGACGTCATTCTCCTCGTCACTGCGGCGCATCCCGTCGTTGCCGTGGTCTTCGTGATCGTTGGGGCGGCTCTCTCGCTGCGCAGCCTGCGTCAGGTGCGGGCGACTCTGTCCAGTAGGCACGCGCGGCACATGTAGCGGGGCGCCGTGTAGCACCGATAGCCACCCGTCGTCCGCCTCCGCCCAGCGGCGCCAGCCGCCGGCGAGGCGGGTCAGGTCCTCGCCGGCCTGACCCGCTGCCACCGCCAGTACCGTGGCCAGGGACACACCCCCGCCGCTGGTAGCCACCAGGCGGGACGCATGATGAGGTAGCTCGGTGCCGTAGCCGCGGATCGCCAACGCGACGGTACCCGGCCGGGGGCGAGGAACCCGGAGTTGCCGGCGCACCAACGACTCCGCGCCGTCCGCGCCGATGACCACGTCCGCACGCATCCCGTCGACATCGACCCAGCTCCGGTGCACAGTGACCCGTCGGACGGGGTGCCCCCCACCCCGGGTGGCGGGTCGTCCGGCTAGCCACGGCGCCAGATGGGGAGACCAACTGCAAGCTGCGGACGGCCGAGCTGCCGACGACCAGCGCGTCGACGTCTACCCCCAACCCAGCCAGCACACCCAAATCGTGCGGGGCGATCCCGTCACCGCACACCTTGTCCCGCGGGCAGTCGGCGGTGTCCAGCAGCAACACCGACGCACCGGATCACCGGGCGGACAGGGCGGCTGCCGAACCCGCCGGTCCCGCGCCCACCACGATGACGTCGGTCATCCGGTCATCCGGTCATCCGGTCATCCGGCCAGCCGGTTCACCGCGAAGCCGAACGCCCGCGGCAGCCGGGCCGCCGCCGGCACCACCACACGGGCGGTCACCGGACGTTGCCGGGCGGCCAGTAATCCGGCGGTGATCAGCCGGTAGGGCCGCGACACCCGCCGCCACTGCCGTTCGTAGCGTTCGGGGTGGCCCGCCACCAGGCATTGCACCAGCACCCGGGCGCCAGCGATCGACACGGCAATGCCTTCACCGGTGAGCGCATCGACGTACCCGGCGGCGTCGCCCACTAACAGCACCCGGCCGTGCACCCGACGACGGACGTCTTGGCGCAGCGGGCCGGCGCCGCGGACCGCCGAGACCGGTTCCGCGCCAACCAGCCGCTCGGTCAGCTCTCCGAACGCGCGGAGTTGGTCGGCAAACCCACCCCGGACCGACGTCAGGACCGCCACCCCGACGGTCTGCGGCCCGACTGGCGTCACGTACGCCTCGCTGGAACGGGCCCAGGTGACCTCGACGGTATCGGTCCACGGCGACACCGTGTAGTGCTGGCGTAGGCCCCACCTGAGGTCACGGGCGGGACGGGTTGTGTCTAGGCCAGCGCGGATCGGGGAGTGCAACCCGTCGGCGGCCACCAGCCACCGGGCGCGCAGACCGCCGGCTCGGACGTGATCACCGTGCTGGGTCACCTCACCCACCGCGATCTCCTGCACGGCCACCCCCGCCGATGCCACCGCCTGATGCAGCGCGGCGTGCAGCTTCGTCCGGCGGACTCCCCGGCCAGGCCCGGAGGCGAAGCGGGTCGACACCGCGGTCTCACCCTGGCGGTAGGTGATGCCGGTGATCGGCTGGCCCGCCGGGTCGACCCCCAACTCCCCCAGTGCGCGCAGCGCCGCGGGCATCAGACCCTCCCCGCAAGCCTTGTCCAGCACTCCCGGCCGTCGTTCCGCCACGGCGACGTCCAGCCCTGCTCGGGCGGCGTACAGCGCGGTGACCAACCCGGCTGGTCCACCGCCCACGACGAGCACGTCAAGCATCGGCCAGGGCCCGGTCTTCGGCCCGGATGCGCACGGTCAACAGGGCGGCGTTGACGACGGTAAAGACCGCTGCGGTGACCCACGCGCTGTGCGTCAGCGGCAGCGCGAACCCCTCGACCACGACGGCGACGTAATTGGGGTGGCGAAACCACCGGTAGGGGCCGCCGCTGATTAACCGCAGCCCGGGCACGACCACGATCCGGGTGTTCCACTGTGGACCAAGCGTGCGGATGCACCACCACCGCAGCCCTTGGGCGGCGAGCACCAACGCCAGCATCGGCCACCCCAACCCGGGCTGAAACGGGCGGTCGACCACCAGCACCTCCACCACTGCGCCCACCAGCAGCCCGGTGTGCAGCGCTACCATCACCGGGTAGTGACCGAAGCCGCTCTCCCGGCCACCCCGGGCCCGCGCCCACGCCAGATTGCGCTTCGCCACCACCAGCTCGGCGACCCGCTCCACCGCGACCGCGGCCACCAGCACCAGGTAGGCGCTCACCACTGCAGCAGCACCAGCTCGGAACAGAAGCCGGGGCCCATCGCCATCAGCACGCCCCAGTCGCCCGGAGCGGCCGGCCGCGTCACCAGGGTGTCGGCCAGCACGTGCAGCACCGATGCCGAGGAGAGATTTCCGATGTTGCGCAACGAGTCCCAGGTCAGCTCCAGCTCGTGGCGGTCCAGGCCGAGCACCTTCTGGATGGCTTCGATCACCTTCGGCCCGCCCGGGTGGCTGATCCAGCGGGCGACGTCGTCGACCTCCAGGTGGTGCTCGCTGAGCAGACCTGCGATGTCGTCGCCGAGGTAGTCGTGCACCAGTTGTGGCACCTCCGCACCCAGCACGATCTTCAGCCCGGTGCTGCCGACGTCCCAGCCCATGGCCCGTTCGGTGTTCGGGTACAGCTGCGATCGGGTGTCGATCACCTGCGGCCCGGGCGCCTGCCGGTGGGCGCCGACCGCAACGAGCGCCGCCGCACCGTCGCCGAACAGCCCAGCAGCGATCATGTTGGCCGTGGAGGGGTCGCTGCGCTGCATGGTCAGCGAGCACAGCTCCACGCTGAGAAGCACCGCGACGTCCTCGGGTGCACCGCGCAGGTAGTCGTGCAGCCGGCTGATCCCGGCCGCACCAGCGACGCAGCCCAGTCCGAACAACGGCACCCGTTTGACGTCCGGGCGCATCCCCAACCGGGCGGCGATGCGGGCGTCCAACGACGGGACCGCGAGCCCGGTGACCGTGGTGGACACGATGAGGTCGACGTCGGCGGCGCGCAGCCCGGCGTTGTCTAGTGCGCCGGTGACGGCCGCGCACCCCAGCTCCACCGCCACTCGCAGGAAGGCGTCGTTGGCGGCGGTGAAGGTGTCTAGCTGGGCGTAGGACTCCAGCGGCAACGCCAGGTGGCGGGTGGCGACGTGGGCGTTCTCGTGCAGCCTCGCGGCCACCCGGCGGCCCTGTCCGGGGGGCAGACACAGCTCGGCGAACATGGCAGTGAGCTCCGCCTGAGTGTAACGGTGCGGTGGGAGCACGCCGTGCACCGCAGCCAGAGTCGTCACCGCGACCACGGTAGCGCCGCACCGCTAGGTTCACCCGATGGTGCGAGCGCTGGCCGCGGCCGCCCACCCCGGGCCCACGGTGGCGGTGACGCTGCTGGCGGTGCTGCTGGGGGCTGGGGTGGGCCTCCGCGGCGGCGCACTCGCGGTGTTGGCGCTGGCGGTGTTCACCGGGCAGCTGTCGGTGGGCTGGTCCAACGACGCCGTCGACGCGCACCGCGACGGGCTCAGTGGCCGGCGGGACAAGCCGGCTGCGACCGGGCGGATCGGCCGCACGACGTTGTGGGTGGCCGCGACCGCGGCGGGGGTGGCCACGGTGGCGGCGTCGCTGCTGCTGGGCTGGGGTGCCGGGCTTACCGCGCTGCTGCTGCCCGCGGCGGGGTGGGCCTACAACCTGGGCGTGAAGTCCACCGCCTTCTCCGCGCTGGCCTACGCGGTGGGGTTCGGCGCGCTGCCGGCCGCGGTGTACCTCGCCGCCGGCCGGACACCGCCGTGGTGGTCGGTGGCAGTCGGCGCGTTGCTGGGGGTCGCTGCGCACATCGCCAACGTGCTGCCCGACCTGGCCGAGGACGCCGAGGCCGGGGTCCGCGGGCTCCCGCACCGCCTCGGCCGGCTACCGAGCACAGTGGTCATGGCGGCGGTGCTGGTGGTCGCCGCCGGGGTTGTCGCGCTGGGGCGGGCGGGACCGACCACCGTCACGATCGGCATGGGGGCGGCGCTCGCCGTGCTGGGTGCGTTGCTCGCGGCCACCCTGGCCTGGCGTCGCCCCCAGGACGACGCCGCCTTTTACACGGTTGTCGCCGTCGCCCTGCTCGACGTCGCCCTGCTGGTGTTGGCCACCTGATCACCGCAGACGGCTCACAGTGAGGCGTACAGAGCTTTCTCGAAGTCGGCGTACATGGTCATGGCCTCTTCCGGCACGAACGGCAGGAACTGGGTGTAGATGGCCTCGGTGATGCCGGCGGTCGGGTCGACCCAGAAGTGGGTGTTGAGTAGCCCGGCCCACGCCCCTGACCCGGCCCGGCGCATCCCGGGCACGTCCTTGGTGTTCAGCAGCAGCCCGTAGCCCCACTTGTGCCCGGGGCCGGCGTGGAAGGAGTAGCTGGAGGCGGGGTCCGCGGTCTCGATGGTGGCCGGGAAGTCCAGGTCACCGATCTGGTTCTGGAATGCCGCATCCACAGTGGACTCCTTCAGGATGCGCACCCCGTCCAGCTCGCCACGCCCGAGCAGGGCGCGCTGGAACTTCAGGTAGTCCCGTGGGGTGGAGTGCAGTCCGTGCCCACCCCCCCAGTACTCCGGGGCCTGCTTCAGCTCGATCTCGCTCGGCGCCCAGGTGCCGTCGTCACCCTTGAGGTGCACGGGACCGAACTGGCACGCTGGTCGTCGTCCATCCAAAACGCGGTGGCGTCCATGCCCAGCGGGCCGGTGATGGCCTCCTTCCCCGCGACGTCCAGCGTGGTCCCCGAGGCTGCCTCGATGACCTTGCCCAGCCAGTCGGTGTTCATGCCGTACTCGAAACGGGTGCCCGGGTCGGCGACCAGCGGTGCGGTGAACACCACGTTCGAGCCCGACAGCACGTTCGGCGTTCCGGTGGCGGACTCTCAGCGGACCAGGTCGGCGTTCCAGAACCAGTACCCGAGCCCGGCGGTGTGGGTGATCAGCTGCTTGACGGTCGCCCGGCTGGCCGGTGCCCGCAACCGCGGGGTGTCCCCGTCGAAGCCCTCCAGGACCTGCAGGTCGGCGAACTCCGGGCAGTAGGTGTCCACCGGGGCGTTCAGGTCCAGGGTGTTCTGCTCCATCTGCTGCAGAGCGGTGGCGGTGGCCACCATCTTGGTCATCGACATGATCCGGTAGTGGGTGTCCGGGCTGACCGGGTCACTCTGTGCGCCGGCGATGCGCGGACCGGCTGCCCCCTGGTAGATCACCCCGGTGCGGTCGGCGGCCAGGGCCACCGCGTTGGGCGCAGCACCGGAGGCCACGGCGCGGCGCAGGACATCGTCCATAGCGGAACTCACAGGGGGCCTCCCAGGGCAGCCGCACCCGCAGCCAGCCCCCGGTTGGGCATGAAAACGTGCGCCGGGCGCACGGTCTGATGCCGAAACGGTGATCACCCGGCAGTGGGGGCGACCACCTTGCCCGGGTTGAAGATCCCCGCCGGGTCCAGAGCCTGTTTCACCGCCCGGTGCATGGCCAAGACGTGCGGGCCCAGCTCCTGCTCCAGCCCGGCGCGCTTGAGCAGCCCCACCCCGTGCTCGCCGGTGACCGTGCCACCCAGCGCCAACGCGTCGTCGATGATCTGGTCGAAGGCCAGCTGCGCCCGGGCCCGCGCGGCGTCGTCACCGGGGGTGGTGATGATCAGCGGGTGCAGGTTCCCGTCCCCGGCGTGCGCGATGTTGGCGATCCGGGTGTCGTGTTGCTGCGCGGTCTTCTCGATCCGGGCCAACATCTCTGGCAACGCCGCCACCGGCACGCACACGTCCTCGGTGAGCAGCGGACCCAGCCGCTCCAGCGCCGGGTAGGCCAGCCGGCGGGCGGCGAACAGGGCGTCGGCCTCCACCTGGTCGGTGGACTGAGCGGCCCAGCTCGCCCCGGCCTGCTCGAAGCAGGCCAGCATCTGGGTGGCCTCCTCGGCACCGGCCGCACCCACCGCGTCGCTGCGGCCCAGCAGCACCACTTCGGCGTCCACGCTCAACCCGAGGTGTTTCCAGTCGTCCACGGCCCGCAGGCAGTGCCGGTCCAGCAACTCCAGGGCGGAGGGCCGCACCCCCGCGGCGGCAATCGCCGCCACCGCCCGCCCGGCGTCCACCACCGAACCGAAGTGCCCGGCGACGGTACGCTCCGGGGCTCGTGCGGGCCGCAACCGCACCGTCACCTCGGTCACCACCCCGAGGGTGCCCTCCGCACCCACGACCAGGTGGCACAGGTCGTACCCGGCGACCCCCTTGGCGGTGCGCCGGCCCAGCCGCACCACCTCCCCGGCGCCGTTCACCAGCTCCATGCCCAGTACGTAGTCCCCGGTCACCCCGTACTTCACGCAACACAACCCGCCGGCGTTGGTGGAGACGTTGCCGCCGATGGTGGACCAGGGGGAGCTGGCCGGGTCGGGCGGATACCACAGGCCCTGCTCGGCGCACACCGCACGCAACCGGTCGTTCACCACGCCGGGTTGCACCACCGCCAGGTGTTCGGCGGGGTTGATTTCCAGCACCGCGTCCATGGCCTCCAGCGACAACACCACGCAGCCCGCGACGGCGTTGGCCCCACCGGACAGGCCCGTCCCGGCACCGCGGGCCACTACCGGCACACCGTGCGCCAAACACCAGCGGACCACGGTCTGCACCTGGGCGGTGTTCTGCGCCCGGACCACCGCCAGCGGCGACCCCGACGGGGCCCATTCGGCCTGGTCACGGGTGTAGCGATCGGTCACGTCCGGGTCGGTGAGCACCCGACTCTGCCCGAGCGCATCGATGAGCTCCTGCAGTGGCATGGGCCGACGATAGTCGCCCTCCCGTCATCGGCCCCGACGGCGCAGTGGGGCCAGCAGCGCGGCGGCGGCGCGCGCCATCTCCGAGCCGAACGGGTTGTCGTGCACCAGATACGTCCAGGTGGCGGTCGGGCGCTGCAACGCGTCGGCGTGGTCGTCCAGGCCGTCGGCGGTGATCGTGGTGGTGGTGAAGGTCTGGGCGGCGAGCACCCCGATCCGCTCGCCGAGTTCGGTGAACGCCGGGATCATCGCCCGGTGGAACTCATCCAGCGGGTCTTGGCGGCTCAGTGCCCGCAGGTGGATGCTCTCGCGCAGGTCGGCCAGGAACGCCAGGTGCTGCGACCACAACCGGTCGAGGTGGTGCAGGGTGATCGTGCGCGCCACCGCGACCAGGACGTCGGAGTCCACCTGTGCCGACACCTCCGCCCAACGCTGCGGGCAGCTGTCTCGCAGGTCCCGCGCTGCCCGGTCGGTGCGCAGCAGTTCGTCTCGTCGTTCGTCCAGGATCGTGCGCTGCCGTTCGATGAGCTGGTTGTAGCGCCAGGTGTTGCGGTGCACTTCCTCCACAGTGGCCTCGGCCACTTTCTGCGCGTGCTCCACGATCCGCACCGCCCGGGCCGTGCGGAGTCGTCCGTCGCTGCTCTGGCTGGGCACCGCCTCCGCGTCGGGGGTGTGCATCGTGACCAGGTCGTCGCGCACGCTGGTGAAGAACACCGTGCGGCCGGGGTCACCTTGGCGTCCCGCCCGCCCGCGCAACTGGTCGTCGAGGCGGCTGCTGCTGTGGCGTCCGCTACCTACCACGCACAACCCGCCCGCGGCCACCACCGTGTCGCGGTCGGCCTCGGTGGACCCGCCGAGCCGGATGTCGGTGCCGCGCCCGGCGATCTGGGTGGACACCACGACGGCGCCCGGGGCACCTGCCTCGGTGACGATGCCCGCCTCTTGCTCGTCGTTCTTCGCGTTCAGCACCACGCACGGCACCCCAGCATCTGCCAGTGCTTGCGCCAGCCGCTCCGACTCCGCCACATCCAGGGTGCCCACCAGCACGGGCTGACCCGCGTCGTGGGTCTCGCGGATGTGCTCTATCAGCGCGGCTTCCTTGTTCTGTGGGGTGTCGTAGACCCGGTCGGGCTCGTCCACCCGCACCGTTGGGGTGTTCGGCGCCACTGTGGACACCTCCAGGGAGTAATGCGTGCGCAGTTGCTCGCTGGCCGCTCGGGCGGTGCCGGTCATGCCCGCCCGGGTGGGGTAGCGGCGCAACAATCCCTGCACGGTGATGGTGTCCAGCACCTCCCCGGTCTCGCTCAGGGTCAACCCCTCCTTGCTCTCCACCGCCGACTGCAGGCCGTCCGGCCAGCGCTGCAGGTGCGCCACCCGGCCGCGTGAGGTGTTGATCAGCTGCACCTTCCCGTCGCGCACCAGGTAGTGCACGTCGCGTTGCAGCAGGACGTGCGCGTGCAGCGCCACGTTGACCTGGGTGAGGGTGCCCAGGTGCTCCGGCGAGTAGAGGTCCACGCCCAGGGCGCGTTCCACCACCCGAGCACCCGCGTCGGTGAGGTGCACGTTGCGCTCGTCGGCGTCGCTGCGGTGATGCGTGTGCGGTCGCAGCGACCGCACCACCTGGTTGATTCGCGGCGCGGGGCCGGCGCCGGCCACCGAACCGGCGATTACCAGCGGCACCAGCGCCTCGTCCACCATCACCGAGTCGGCCTCGTCCACCAGGGCCACCTGCGGGGTCGGCGAGACCAGGTCGGCGGGGTCGGTGGCCAACCGGTCGCGGAGCACGTCGAAGCCGATCTCGCTGACCGAACCGTAGGTAACGTCGGCGGCATAGGCCTCGCGCCGCTGTCCAGGGGTCGACGTCGCCTCGATCCAACCGACCCGTACCCCGAGCAATACGTACAGCGGCCCCATCCACTGCGCGTCGCGCCGGGCCAGGTAGTCGTTGACGGAGACGACGTGCACCTGACGGCCCCGGACGGCGAACGCGGCTGCTGCCAGCGCGCCCGACAGGGTCTTGCCCTCCCCGGTGGCCATCTCCACCACGTCACCGGCGAGCAAACGCAACGTACCCAGCAGCTGAACGTCAAAGGGGCGCAACCTGATCGAGCGTTCAGCTGCTTCCCGGCCCAGGGCCAGGTAGCGCTGCAATTCCTCGTCGTCGTCGAAGGGCGACCCGCTGGGCACCTGCCCGCGCAGCGCGGTCACCTCGCCGCGCAGCCGCGCGTCACTCAGCCCTGCAGCCCACTCGGCGAGCTCGCCCACCTGTGCGGCGAGGGCGTCCGAGCGCGCCACGTCGCGCTCGGTGCCCCCCCGCACCCACGATCGCACCGCGCTCCGGAGGCGGCTCACGACCGCGTTCCCATGACCGGCGACGGTAGTCCTGCTCAGCCGATGGTGGCGACGTCGATGACGAAGCGGTACCGCACGTCGCTGGCCACGACACGGTCGTAGGCGCCGTTGATCTGGTCTGCGGAGATGATCTCGATCTCGGCGCCCAGGCCGTGTTCGGCGCAGAAGTCCAGCATCTCCTGGGTCTCGCGGATCCCGCCGATCTTGGATCCAGCCAGGCTGCGGCGGTTCTTCAGCAGCGAGAACGCCGCAACCGGGATGGGTTGCTCCGGTGCGCCCACCTCCACCAAGGTGCCGTCCACCGCGAGCAGGTCCAGGTATTGGTCCATGTCCAGGTTCGCCGACACGGTGTTGACGATCAGGTCGAAGGACCCGGCCAGGGTGTCGAACGTGGCGGGGTCGTCGGTGGCGTAGTAGTGATCGGCGCCCAGACGCAGCCCGTCCTCCTGCTTCTTCAGCGACTGGCTGAGCACCGTGACCTCGGCGCCCATCGCGTGCGCGATCTTGACCCCCATGTGGCCCAGCCCGCCGAGCCCGATGATCGCCACCGCGGTGCCGGGACCCGCCCCCCAGTGCCGCAGCGGGGAGTACAGGGTGATGCCGGCGCACAGCAGGGGAGCCGCGGCGGCCAGGTCGATCCCTTCGGGGATGCCCAGCACGTAGTTCTCATCGACCACGATGTGCGTGGAGTATCCGCCATCGGTGGGTTTGCCGTCCTGCATCCCGCCGTAAGTGCCGGTCTCGCCCTGCAAGCAGTACTGTTCCTCCCCGGCCAGGCAGTTGACGCACTCCCGGCAGGAGTCCACGAAGCAGCCCACTCCGACGCGGTCGCCGACCTGGTACTTGCTCACGTCCGCACCGATCTGCTCGACGACGCCGGCGATCTCGTGGCCGGGCACCAGCGGGTAGTTGGTGGCGCCCCACTCGCCGCGCGCGGTGTGGATATCGGAGTGGCAGATGCCGGCGTAGCGGATCGCGATGAGCACGTCGTCACGCCCCAAGTCGCGCCGGGTGATGGTGGACTTCTCAAACGCGGCCTGCGCTGAGGCGGTGGCGTAGGCGTTCACGGTGAGCACGTGGGTGTCTCCCTTACTTGACGGTACGGAGTGGACTGGCCAGCACCGCGTTATGTACAGATAACGTCGCGGTGCGGCGAATCTGGCGACGTTATCTGTACACAACGCGCCGAGGGGGGTTCGGCGGCGGCGGCCAGCTGGTCAAGGTCAAGCATTCCACGACGGCCACCGACACGCACAACGGCTGGGACCGCCGTCCTCAGCGTCGTTCAGCAACCCCACAGGACCCACCGGGCAGTGTCGGCGGTGAGCCAGCCACCCGGGTTGGTATCGGAGAGAGGACCAAACTCCATGGACTACAAGACAAAGATCGCCGGATCGGCCCTCGGGCTGTTGGCGCTCGCCGCAGTGGGTGCAGGCGTGGCCAACGCCAGCACCACGTCGAACCCGCCGACTCCGCCGTCGAACTCCTCCACGGTGGACACCGCTACCCCGGGTGACACCGCCGACGCTCCTGGTGTCGCCGGAGCACCCGAGGTCGCGGGAGCGCCCGAGGCCGCTGGTGCCGCCGAGGCTCCCGGTGGCCCGGACGTGCAGAACGGTCCCAACGACCAGCAGGGTGACCAGACCACTCCGGACGTCGCCGGAGCACCTGCGGGCGCGTGATACGCCGCTGCACCCGATAACGACGGGCTGGTCAGGCATTCGCCTGGCCAGCCCGTCGTTATGTCGTTCAGGGACTAGTCGCCGGCCTCGGAACCATTCATCATCGCCTCCGGCCCACCCATACCCATCCGGGCCAGCGCCACCATCGCCACCAGGGCGATCCCCACCGCGGCCACCGCAGCCAGCTTGTGCCGCTGCGTTAGAGCCCACAGCACCATCAGCACCGGCAGCAGCCGGGCGAACAGCCCCTGCGCGGTTGCCGTCACCTGACCGGCGATTCCACGAGTTGATCGCGGCGTCGTGGTGTCGGCTGCGGTGATGTCGGCGACTAGCGGCGGGAGTTCAGCCTGGTAGCGCGCGGCGTAGGCGGCGGCGAGGCGTTCGTCGGCCTCGGCGAGGGTGAGCATGCCGGCACCGGTGGCGGCACGCAGCGTTTGCACGACCCGCTCGCGGTCGGCGTCGGAGGCGCGCATGCCTGGCTCGGAGATGCTGCTCGTGGGGTGGCTCATCCTGGTATCTCCTGGGTTGGTGGTGGTGACCAGCGGGTTCTGCCCGGTGCGTACATACCGGCGAAATAGAGCATGCGGCGACCATGGCACCCCCCAGTTGAGGGAACGCTGAGAGCCGACGCCCGCCACCGCGGTGCCGTCACCGCAGGGGCAGCCGCACCCGGAACTCCGCCCCGCCTTCGGCCGCGTCGGTGACGCTGACCGCGCCACCGTGCGCAGTGACGATCTCGGCGACGATCGCCAGACCCAGCCCGGAACCACCGGCCGCCCGCGCCCGGTCGGTGTCGAGGCGGACGAACCGCTCGAAAACCCGGGATCGCTCAGCCGGGGCGATGCCCGGACCGTCGTCGGCCACCGTCAACACCGCGCAGTCACCCACGACCGTGCTGCCGAGGCGCACCGACGTGTGCGCGTGCCGGACGGCGTTCTCGGTCAAGTTGCGTACCACCCGGGCCACCCGAGCAGGGTCCCCCCGCAGCCGTGCGGGGTGCGCCGCCGAGGTGACGGCGACGGCGCCCAGCGCCCGGACCCGGCTTGCTTCGGCGGCCACGATGTCGTCGAGGTCGACGTCGCTGACCCGCAGCGACAGGCCCCGCTCGTCGGCCTTGGCCAGCAGCAGCAGGTCCTCCACCAAGGCCTGCATGCGCTCCGCCTCGGGCAACAGGGTTTGCTCCAGCAGGGCGCGGTCGAACACCTCCGGCCGGTCCCTGGCCAGCTCCAAGCCAGCGGTCACGGTGGCCAGCGGGCTACGCAACTCATGGGAGGCGTCCCCGACGAAGCGGCGCTGGGCTCGGTGACCGGCTTCGACGCGGGTGAGCATGCCGTTCATGGTGAGTGCCAGCCTGGCGATCTCGTCACCAGAGGCCGGTACCGGGACCCGCTCGGAGAGATCGGTGCTGTCGATGGTGGCGACTCTGGCCCGCATCCGTTCCACCGGTCGTAACGAGCGCCCGACCAACGCGAACGTGGCTCCGCCGGAGACCAGTACCAACACCGGCCACCCCAGGGCGAGCAGTTCCCCCACCGTGGTCAGCGTCGCGTCGATCGGGTCCTGACCGGCCCCAACCAGCACGGTGAACGCCCCGTAGGTGCCACTGACCCCCCGTGCGGTGACCCGGTAGTCACCGCCTTGGGTGGTGTTGTCTGATCGGCCGAGCCTGACTTGCTCGCCGGAACTGGGCGTGGCAGCGCTGATCGGGGTTGCCGGGGCCTGCGGGGAGGACAGCACGACCGCGCCGCCCGCCGAAACGATCTGCACCACCGTGGTGCGTGAGTCGGTGGCCAGCAGGGCTCGATCCAGGTCGGTGGGTGCACTTTCCAGCAGGCGTTGGGCGATCTGGTCGGCCCTGGCCCCGGCAGTGCCGTCCGCCGCCGACTGCAACGAACGCTGCAGGACCCACAGCAGCGCGAGTGACGCCGCCCCGAAGGCCACCCCGACCACTAACGCCGCCGCCACCGCGGACCGGGTACGCACCCCCCACCGCCCGGGGCGCCACGGCACTGCAGCCATCGACACCGTCCCTCTTCCGCATCCCCGCCCCGGGCGGGTGCGGGCGCGCGCTGATGGGGCTGAGGGTGCGCCGGTGCGGCTGTGGTTCCGCTGAACGTCGTCAGCGGTAGTGGACCGGCGCTACTCGCTGACCAGAACGGGCACGCCCAGCACGACGCTGTTCACCTGGGCCCGCCAGGCAGGGTCGGCGTTCACCGTGAGCACGACCCCGTCCTTTTCGGCCGGCGAGCTCTGCGCGGCGGGGTCGGGATTCGCGTCCTCGCCGTAGGAGGTGCTGGCGGTGCAGAGCAGCCGACCCCCGACGTCGTAGAAGTCGGCAACCAACTCGGTGACTGTGTCCGGGGAAAGGCCGGTGTTCTGGGGCCGTGGCGGTGCACCCGGTGAGCACGGCGGCGGCAAGCGCAGCGAGGACAAGACGACGGGCCATGGATGATCCTCGGGTTGGGACACCCCGCAGGGCCGTCCCAGGCGAGCGGGACGACCCTGCGGGGTCAGGATGGGATAACGAGCGGCCGGACTTGCCGTTACCCAGTGCCTGCTGGGCACCGAACATGGAGCGGTAGATGTCGGTGTTGTCCTGCGGGCCGGTAAACCGGGCACTCTGCGGGCCGACCGCGTAGATCGGGACGTCGGCCCCGGTGTGGTTACCCGAGTGGTGGGTCAACCACAGGCTGGCGTCACTACTGCCGTCGGCCACGCCGGCAGGGTCGCAGCGGTGCGGAAGGTGGCCGGAGCGAAGTACTTCGGGTCACCCGAGCCGGCACCGTTCACCGGCCCGGTGGAGCGGGCCGGGTCCTTCTTGTTGGCGGCGAACCGCCCGCGAGGGAGAGCTGTTGTTCGCGGGGTTGCCGGAGTCGACGTTGCCGGGGGGTGCAGCGGCCTCGGCGTTGGCGAAGCTGCCCTTGCCAATGATGTTGAACCCGGCGCACTCGTGGTCGGCGGTGGTAATCACCAGGGTGTTGCCGTCCTTCGCGGCGAAGTCCTTGGCTACCTTGACCGCGTCGTCGAAGGCCCTCATCTCCATCAGGGTCTCGGCGGCGTCGATGGCATGTGAGCGCTTGTCGATCAACGCGCCCTCGACCTGCAGCAGGAAGCCCCTGCCGCCCTTGACATTCTGACCCTTGTTCTTGCCGACGTCGTTGTTCTCCCCGTCACTGCCGCCTTGACCGGCGGCCAGCAGCTCGATGGCATTAGCGGGTGTACTCCGGCAGGGCAGGCTCCTGGCTGTTCTTGCCCAGCGCCTTGGCCTGCTCCACAGTGAGGTTGCCGCGGTTGACCAACCCGATGACCTTGGTCGCGTTCGGGACCTTGAGCTCCTCGCGGGTGGCAACCCGCTGGGTGGCGGCAGTCTGCGTGTCGAGGCCAGCTTGGCCGAAGCTTCCGAGGACCTGGTACCCCTGCGCCTTCATGGCCTGCTCGTCGTCGGGTTCGAAACGGCCCAAGCCGCCGCCGAAGATGACGGCGGTGCCGTTGCGGGCGATCTGCTCGGCGATCGGGGTCACCACGATCGGGTCCTTGGTGGCGACGTCTGTGGACCGGCAGGAGGCCGCCGAAAACCTCGGTCCCTGGCAGCCCCGCTTGAGTGCGTGACTGAACATCCCGGCCGGGGCGGCGTCGGTGATTTCCGCGGTGGAGACGTTGCCGGTGCGCATCCCGGCGGCCTTGGCCTGCTCCATCAGGGTCGGCACCACGTTGCCGGAGGAGTCGATGCCGAGTCCGCGAACGGAAGGGATCTCAGACGTGCATCGGGCAAGCACAGGGTGAACGGCAGGCAAAGGGTCGGCCAGGTTCCGGGGTGGTAGCACTCTGGTGCCAGAATGGTGGCATGAGATTCGCTCGCTGCGCAGCTGCACCGGACTTCGCAATCGGGTCAAGGCGATGAACGTCGTCGGCGTGGCCGTCGTCATCCTCACTATGCTGGTGGTCGTGGTGATGACGGTGTCGCTGTTCGTGCAGTCGATGCGCGACTGAGCCGGGCACCGGGAATGACACCGGTCCCAGCGTGGCGTCGGGCCACCGAAGGGGAGAACCGCCTGGCCGCCGCGGTCGCGATCGTGGTCGCCGTGGTCCTGCAGCTGTTGCTGCCGGCGCGGTTCACGCTGGTGGAGCCCCGCTGGCTGTTGCCGGGCCTGGAGGTGGTGCTGCTGGCCACGATGCTGGTGCTCAACCCGGTCCGGCTCACCCGGCATGCGGCGACGGCGCGGTGGCTCAGCCTAGGCTTGGTGGCGGTGATCTCGCTGGACAACGGTGCTAGTGCCGTCCTGCTCGACAGCAAACTGTTGCAGGGCACGGCGGGCACCCAGGCGGGCCCGCTGCTGGCGTCCGCGGCGGCGATCTATCTCACCAACATCATCGCCTTCGGCATCTGGTACTGGGAGCTCGACCGGGGCGGGCCCTTCGAGCGAGCGGCGGGCGTCCACCCCTACCCGGACTTCCTGTTTCCGCAAATGACGCAGCCGCACTTGGCCGACGACGACTGGGAGCCGGAGTTCGTCGACTACCTCTATGTCAGCGTCACCAATGCCGCCGCGTTCTCCCCCACCGACACCATGCCCCTGACCCGATGGGTGAAGTTGCTGATGACCCTGCAAAGCGCGGTGGCGCTGTCGACCATCGCGCTGGTAATCGCCAAGGCAGTGAACATATTATGAACAGTGTTGTACCGCTCACCTGGGCCGTTCGTTGAGCGCGGCCCCCCTGCACGCTTCTACCGTCGGAGTGCCCCTCGTTTCAGCAGCGTAGGCGAGGGGCCCTCGGGTTCGGCCCTGCCCGCCCCGTCACTCGCTGCGCCGCCCGCTCGCGTTGATCAAAATCACGCCATGTTCGGCTCGTGGCTTGCACCGCACCCGCACGTCCTGTTGATCTTGCGGACGGGGTGGCCGGCGTGTAACGGGGTGGGCGGTTGCGTGGTGCGCATGGCGCGCCAATGCGGTAGACCAGGCTGCATGCCGTCACCCGCCTACCGCGAAGTGGAGCGGACCTACGCCGTCGACGCGACGACACCGTTGCCCGAACTGACCTCGATCGCCGGGGTGTCGGCGGTGGCGCCACCGGTGCACCTGCAACTCAGCGCGACGTATTTCGACACGCCCGCGCTAAACCTGGCCGGGCACCGCATCACGTTGCGCCGCAGGACTGGTGGCGAGGACGACGGCTGGCACGTCAAACTCCCGGTCAGTGTCGAGGAGCGCACCGAACTGCACCGCCCACTCGGCCGAGCGACCCGGAATGTGCCATCCGCGGTGCTGGCACCGGTCCGGGTGTACGTGCGGGATCGACCGGTGGTGCCGGTGGCCACCATCACCACGCACCGGGTGGTGCACCGGTTGCTCGACGCCCAGGCAAGCGTGCTTGCTGAGGTGTGCGATGACACTGTCACCGCGGAAGCCTTGGGTGATACCCCCGCCCGCACCCGATGGCGGGAGTGGGAGGTTGAGCTGGTTGGCGGCAATCCCACCCTGCTCGATGACGTGCAGGCGCTGCTGCTCGCCGGCGGCGCCACAGTGTCGCGCAGCCCGTCGAAGCTGGTTCGCGCACTGGGTTCCCGGATGCCAGTGCCGCCGACGATGCGCCCGACGAGTCGTCGTTCGTGCGCCGGGGATGCCGTGCTCGCCGCGGTGGGCGCGCAGGTGGAAAGGCTGCTGAGCGATGACCCTGCGGTTCGGGCGGACGAACCCGACGCGGTGCACCAGATGCGGGTCGCGCTACGCACCCTGCGCAGCCTGCTCGCTACCTACCGTCCCGTCCTGGATCGCACCAGCACCGACCCGTTGCGGGCGGAACTGCGCTGGATGGGCGGGGTGTTGGGGGCTGCCCGGGACGCCGAGGTGGTTCGTGCGCACTGCTCCGATCTGGTTGCGGCCCAACCGCCGGGGCTGGTCCTGGGGCCGGTGGGTCGCCGACTCGATCAGACGTTGGCGCAGCGCTACCGCACCGCGCACCGCCAGGTGGTGGGCGAGCTGAGCAGTACGCGGTGGTACCGGTTGCTGGACGGCTTGGACGCGCTGCTCGCCGAACCGCCGCTCACCCACCTGGCTGGTCAACCAGCTGGTCAGGTACTGCCGGCGTGCGTCCGGAAGGACTGGAAGCATTTGCGGCACAAGGCGTCTGCCGCCGATACCGCGGGAACTCCTGAGCAACGGGTGGCTCTGCTGCACGAGGTGCGCAAGGCAGCCAAGCGGCTGCGCTACGCGGCGAACTCGGCTGAGCCGGTGCGCGTCGAGCCGGCGAAACACCTTGCGAAGGCAGCTAAACGGGTGCAGACGGTGCTGGGTGAGCATCAGGATGCGGCGGTGACGAGGCAGCTCGTGCGGGATGTCGCCGCGCAGGCGGACGTGGCCGGGGAGTCGACGTTCACCTACGGGCGCCTGGATGCCCAGGTGCAGGCTCATACCGGCGACATCGAGTCGTCCTACGTGCGGGCGTGGTCCAGGCTCGATCGTCCGCGATTACGCCGGTGGCTCGACGTCTGAGCGGGTCTCACCCCAGGCTTACTCCACCGCGCTCCACCAGTCGTGCACCTCGAGGCCGGTGGCCAGGTCGACCCGCTGCCCGGGCTGCGGGATCACCACCGTGACGTCGGCCGCGGCCGCCGCGGCCAGCAGCCGCCGCACCGGTTCCGCCCAGGAGTGAAATGCCAGGTTGAAGGTGGCCCAGTGGATCGGTAGGAACACCCCGGTGCTCGGGTTACCGCCGTTAAGGTCCCCGTGCGCGCGGACCGCCTGCTCGGGGTCCAAGTGGATGTCGGGCCACTGCACCCCGTAGGCGCCCACCGGCAACAAGCTCAGGTCGAAGGGGCCGTGTTGTGCGCCGATGCGCACGAAGGCGGGGGTGTAACCGGTGTCGCCGCCGAAGTACACCCGGTGCCGTGGCCCGGTGATCGCCCAGGACGACCAGAGCGTCGGGTTGTTCGACAGCCCACGACCGGAGAAGTGCCTGGCCTCGGTGCACGTGAACCGCAGGTCCCCGACAGTGTGGGACCCTTCCCAATCGAGCTCCACGATGCGGTCCAGCGGAACCCCCCAGCCGCGCAGGTGCGCTCCGATGCCCAACGGCACCACGAACGGGGCGCCCTGGGTGCGCAGCAACGTCCGCACCGTAGGCAAGTCGAGGTGGTCGTAGTGGTCGTGGCTGATCAGCACGGCGTCGACCGGCGGCAGTAGCTCCATCGGGCCGGGCACCGGGTGCAGACGACGTGGTCCCACCACCCGAGACGGCGAGACCCGCTCACCCCACACCGGGTCGACCAGCACCCGCTGACCGTCCACCTCGAGCAGGGCACTGGCGTGGCCGAACCAGGTGACCGCAAGGTCAGCGGCGGTGTCGGGCAGTTGTGGGCGTACGACGGGAACCGGCCGCGACGGTATGCCCCGGCGACCTCGGGTGATCAGCGCCCGCACCAGGCTGGTGCTGGAACCCGGTGCCATCACGCTGGCAGGCACCGTGTTGTGGAAGTCGCCGTCCCGGAAGTGTGGCGAGCCGGCCGCATACGGGCGGATCGTTCGACGTGATGCCCCCATCGACGTCCGCACCTGCCACAAGGCACGGCCCAACCAGGCTGCGGGCAGGGCGGCGAGGACTGCGGCGTAGGTCAGAGAGCGCTTCACTCGTGCCAGCCTAAACAGCCGGGGTGACAGCAAGCAGGCTGGTGGGCTCGTGATGTCGGCGGCTTTAAAGGCAACCTCGTCGTCATGGAGAACCCGGGCGGCACGCCGCCGACCAAGATGGAGGGTGACGACTACTTCGTCGCCGCGCCGCCCGAGGACGGCACGCACCAGCCGGCCCGCACCGTGCAGCGGGTCGCCTCGATGAAGGACTGCATCGCCGAGTCCAGCGGGCCGTACTTCGCCCTGGAGGGCACCGAGACGTTCGCCCGTCAGAACCCGGACCCGGCGGTCGCTGCGCTCGTCGGCGACGAGACCCTGTTCGGCCACCATCAGCACGCAGGCCAGACGCCGGCCCCCGACCAGCTGGTCGCGATCTCACCAGTCGACCAAGACGGTGACCGCGCCAACGGCTAAGTGACGCCCCAGCTGCTAGCGCGATTCAGCAGCTGATCCCCGGAAATTGTCGGTGGGTCGAACTAGTGTTCGGTTCGTGGAGATGGTGGAGGTGGTCGCGGACCCGGTGGGGGTGCAGTTGTGGCGCCTGGGTGAGACGGAGTTGCTGGAGTTGGT